>ENA-OQAN01001215-OQAN01001215.1-human-gut-metagenome-genome-assembly--contig:-NODE-1215-length-11757-cov-1.162339_pt1 | contig 11757 bp, 19 predicted proteins | sample MGYA00242735_ERZ504527 | MGnify/ENA primary metagenome ERZ504527 (study PRJEB26092, sample SAMD00036230) | human gut metagenome | host: Homo sapiens | study: EMG produced TPA metagenomics assembly of...
ATGAGATCTGCAGAGAATGGAACGTGGCGTCCTTTAGATCAGTATGCCAGAGAGCTTTATATCAAAACAGATGAAGAACTTAGAAGTATTTTATCTGAATTGAATATTTCTGCTGATGATGTAGAGGCTGCAATGCAGGGAAGTTATCGTCTGATCAAAGAATGTAATGTTATCTTTAAAAAAAGAAGAGCACTATCCAAAATTTTTTAAAGAATGGCGGAGACATTTAACGCGGAATTGGAAAAAGCAGCATATGCTGGATTAAAAGAAAAAGGACTGGATCAGGATCCAATATATCAAAAACGTATTCGATATGAATTAAATATCATTGAAAGTATGGGATACGCAGATTATCATATGATTGTAAAAGATTTCCTAGAAGTTGGACGATTGATTGGAAAATTGACACCAAAGAATCTGCAATATTTAAAAGAGCATGTAGACGAAATGTCATTAAACCAATTCATGTCCTATATTAATGAAAATGCAAATTATATCGGATATTCCATTGGCCCTGGAAGAGGATCCGCTGCGGGATCGTTGGTATGTTTCTGTTTAGGCATCACATCCATTGATCCGCTCAAAAACAATTTGTTATTTGAACGATTCTTAAATCCAGAACGTGTATCCATGCCTGATATCGACAGTGATATCCATACAGAAGTGCGTTTATCTTTTAATTGAGTATGTGAAAAAGAAATATGGACAGCATTCCACTTGTTGTATTATGACACAGGGAAGATACCAGATCAAAGAAGCAATCCGTACTGCAGGAAGAGTTTTAAGCGTGCGATATTACAAGGATAAAGGTGTTTTATTGCCGTTAGTTAATGAGATCATTGCTATGGTTGAGAAGGCAAATGAGCAATCCAATCCATGTGAAGGATGTACTAAACCATGTGAAAAATGCTTAGGATGTCAAAAAATCTTTCAGAAAATATCTGGATATGTTTGTGCTAATGTATTAGAAACGGATCAGAAGTTATCAAAAGCAATCTTACATGATGCATCTCTTGTATATGGAAGATTATACAGTTTTGGGATGCATGCTGCAGGAGTTGTTATTGCAGATAACGGAGATGTCAGGGAATATATTCCTTTGCTTAATAATGTCAAAAAGAAGCAATGGACATCTCAGTGCGATATGGTCAAGATCGAAGAAAACGGGTTATTAAAAATGGACTTTTTAGGACTTCGTAACTTAAATGTCTTAACAGATACCATTCGTATGGTCTATGAAAGAACTGGAAGAATTCTTGATTTTGATCACATGGAAATGAATGATAAACAGGTGTTTAATCAGATTTTTGCAAAAGGTGATACGAACAGTGTCTTTCAGTTTGAATCCGATGGGATGAAAGATATGCTGAGAAGATTCAAGCCTTCCAGTTTTGAAGATTTAGCAATCTTAGTTGCAATGTATAGACCTGGACCAATGCAGTACATCGATTCTGTTATCGAAACAAAACATGGACGTAAAAAAGTATCTTATGCAACTCCAGCTTTAAAAGGAATTTTAGAGCCTACATATGGTGCAATTGTTTATCAGGAACAAGTTCAGCAGATCTTTCAGAAACTGGCTGGATACTCTTTAGGTCAGGCAGATTTAGTACGTCGTGCGATGTCTAAGAAAAAAGAAAAAAGTTCTGGAGAAAGAAAGAGCAGCTTTTGTTTATGGCGATATGGAACGAAAGATCACTGGATGCAAAAATAATGGAATTTCAGAAGAGATTGCAAATCAATTATTTGACGAATGATGGAATTCGCAAAATATGCATTTAACAAATCTCATGCATGCGCTTATGCAAAAGTGGCTTATATGACTGCATACTGCAAATGTTACTATCCATTAGAATATTTGACAGCTACGTTAAACTATACCGATATTAAAAAAGCACAGCCTATCTTTGAAGATTTATCCAGATATAAGATCAAAGTTTTAGCCCCAGATATTAATATATCTCAGCTTGATTTTGTGATACATGACGAAAAAGTCTTATTTGGGTTAACTCATATTCAATGTCGGGTAGATGCAGAAAAATTAATCCAGATACGTGAAATTAGTAAATTTGTAAGCTTTCGAGATTTCTTCCTAAGAGTTCGCCCAGGAAAATCATTATTTAATAATCTCTTAAACGCAGGTGCGTTCCAAAAATTTGGAAGTCGTCAGACAATCGCCGAAGCAAAAGATTATTACACAGAACAGTTAAAAGTTTTAGAAAAACAAAAGAATGAGATTGAAAGGGCAGAAAAAGATTTCTTGAGTAAGAAGAACGGAAGCTCAAAAAAAACGTGTCAATGGAAGAGAATCAAAAATTTAAAAGAAGATCCACCGAATCGCAGAAGATTGAGTTTGAACATTATACACCACCGTTTTATGAATCAGACCATTTAAAAGATTTAGCAGATGAATATGAACTTTTGGGGGTGTTTGTTTCTGGACATCCAATGGATCATATTGAAACAAATTGTGCTGTATCCAAAGTCTTAGTTCGTAACTATCAAAAAGGATACAGGATAAAAATAACAGGAGTAATTCTCAACAAGAATGCTTTTATTACAAGAAAAAAACAACAGGAAATGTGTTTCTTTGACTTTGAAGATCAAGAAAAAAGGATCAATGTTGTCTGCTTTTCTCAGAATTATGAAAAATACAAAGATCAGATCAATGATTTTCATGTTATGACGATCATCTGCAGAGTTGGATATGATGAAGATAAAACAATGCAGTTTTATTTAGAAGAAGTTTTAGAAGAAGCAAATGGAAGTCATACACAATTGCTGATTGAAATCCCAGAAACTTCTGACCTGGACGCAGTACGCAGATAAAGTTCGTGCTTATCGGAATAAGCAAGGCTGCAAATTGCTTGTTTATTGCAAAAGGAAATTTTATTAAACACCTGTGATTTTACAGTAATCAGCTAATATTTTAGAAGATGAACTACTACAAACACATATGAACGGATCGGAAAGATCTAGAAGAAAGAGTCTGACAATACATGTCAGGCTCATTTTTTATATGTGAAAAACTTTTTTTTTTAAAATCTATCATATTTAAAGTAGAACGGAATGTTCTTATTACGAAGAAAGACGGATCAGAGGCGGAAGTCCAAGTTATCCGTTGAAACAACTATATGATAGAAAAATCCAGAGATCCTGGTGCTGTTGAGAGGACCATCAGTTAAAAACAACCTTTCCCATACCGGACACTGTGTCGTGACAGGCCAAGGATGGGAGAAATTGCGGTTAGAACGTGGCGGTCTTGCTCTGCATTCGTACCGCTTTTATTTTTGGTTTGAGTGCGTATCCAAGGGAGTGGCGTCCCCAATCATGCACAGAAATCGCGTTGCCCGTCCCTGTTGTATTTTCACGGCTCTTGTCGTGGAAACAGAGGGCATATGTTCCAGAATCACAATCTAGCTCGTCTTAAGGCAGGACTTCGGAGCACCTTATGGTGGAACATGTGACTGTCATGTATTGCATGCATGATGGTAAGTAAATGAAACCTCGCCGATCGTGACGGCCTGATAAGCTTTCAAGATCGAGTTTTTACTTCCCCTTTCCCGTTTTGCAAAAGATGATCCGGCAGTATCGGACTGTTTTTCGCGGACGGGAGGGGGGAAGCTCATATTTCCTGCCTCCTGCTCTGGCCGAGAGTTCCGGAGAGGAACCGAGACAGACAGGATAAGGAAATCGCGAGCTTGGGGATCCTAGCCAAAAGGTTTTCCTTTTTTGTTAAGAAGGAGTTTTCTTTTATACAAACAGGAGAGGTACTCTCAAGACTGATATTATTTTAAGACTGTTTCCTTTAAAAGAAATAGAGAGAATCCCATTTCCTTATAGTTTTCCTTATCTATCATATTTAAGTTGTAACAAGATGACGAAAAGAGAATTACAACAAAATGAAGGGAGAAAATTTATGTATTCAAAATCAAAATGGAGAAACAAAGAATGGAAGAATATCGTAGATGATGTATTACGGACTGGTGGAAATCGCAAAAATTCTGTCCAACGTATCATCTATGAATTCATGCAGGACCAAAAGGTTCATGTAGAATATATCAAGCAGAATTTAGAATTGGTGGAAAAGGATTTTTATTTGATGGTCAAAAATATGCTGTCTGGTTTAATGAAAATGGGATCAAGATTTCAAAGGGAGAAACAGTACAAGATGATTCCATGGATCTGTATTGATCAATTGGGCGGATGTTTGCATTGAGATTCAAAAGATGCTTGCAGAAGGCGTTTATCAGACACAGAATATTTTGGATCAAGCTTACGATAATGCAATTAAAGAACTTGCGGAACGTATCTTTTTCATGAAACGAGAAATTGTAGATGATTACTGGGATATCTTGGATGTACTCTTAAAACTTAATGACCATCCAGAAAAAGAATATGATCAGGTCATGCCAAGTAATACGGATCAGCTGGAAGAAAAACTAAGAAATCCAGAGTCATCCAAAAAAATTAGGAAATCTTTTAAAGTATATCGCTCTCGAATATCAGAAACATCCAGAGATCGCGAGATGTCATTTCAATTCACCAGACGAGATTTGTCAGATGTATGAAAAATTTGCATTAAAGCGTAAGGAATTTCATGCAAATAGTGATTTTACTTGGAAACATCCAGATATTTTTATCACACAGGATGAGATTGATGAATTCTTAAGAAGAGGGGGAGCTTATGAAGATGGAAAATTTAAGATCTATTCCTTCTTTTTGCTGCACAAAGATAAAACATTGTGTTCCAATTTCTTAAAAGACAGATATGGAATCGGTGGATGTTCTCATGCTTTATGCGGAGCAGATAATTCTAGTGCTGATTATAATGCAAAAGGATTAGTGCTAAAAAGAAGCGTAACAGGCAAAGAAAATTCGATTCGTCTAGGATGGCCAATGGTTGCTAATCGTGTTTCTTATTTAATTAAAAAAGAGCAATTTCTTACAGGAAAAGAATATTTAAAACTGCATGATTATGAGGCACGTGTGATGGCGGATCATGTGATCATATTTTATCATCGTTTGCCAGAAGATATCGTGCGTCCTTTTGAAGATTCTATTTTTTATGATCAGGCAAGAAGAGAAGTATATAAGATCATCAACAGCAAAACAAAGTTTTCAAAACTTTTGAGTTCTATGAAACGGGATCTTCAAAAGATTCCAAAAGATTTTGAAAAGGTTGACGAGACTTATGAGAAAAAAGAAAGACTTTTAAATGAGTTGCAGGGATATCATGATGGGACTTATACACTCTTCCCATTTCAGAAACCTGAAAAGAAAGAAGATGTCATAAGTTGGACTCAGATGAATCTTTTTGATTTCATCTAGGCATCATTTTGTAGGAGAAAACGTACTAATTGCAGTGCGTTTCTTCTTATATATGAAAAATGGAAATATAAAAATCTATCATATTTAAGGAGAAAAATCATGTTGAAAATATTTATTCTCATTTTTACAGCCGGATTAGTTCTATATATCGCAAGTGCGATTCTTGTGAAAATTGATGAAAATCGTCGCTTTAAAAAAGCAAAAAAATTCAATTCTGATAAGATCATTGATCGTTATATGGAAGAAAATAAAAGGTTTTCAAAAAACTGTAAGCCATTTCAGTATGTGTTTGTGATATGTGAGATCATTGGTGGAATCGGATGTTTTCTGATCATGGGATACAATGGATTGATCATGCAACCAACTATAGCTAGTAAATTGTCTCTGATTTTTATGATGATTATACTCTTGTTGTTGTTTGCCATTCTCATTTTGGAACAGTTATATATCACTAAAGAGATTTTTTAAAAAGTAGAAAAAATGAAGTGTGAAAATTGCAGTACGTTTTTTTCTTATATATGAAAATGGGGAATTGAAAAATCCTTCATATTTGTAATAGAAGATAAAACATAAAAGGAGAGAGAATGTCATGGTAAAAGTAGTTAATAAATGTACAGGGAATTATGTTGTTTTGGATAGTGGAAGCTTGATCACATTCGATGGAAGATCAGATGTAAAAATTTGAGATCTCATTCAGCTCATATACTTCGTTAACCATTGTTTTGAAATTTACAACCAATCCTGAGGAAAACAGCAGATCAAAAAGATTATAGACAAAGACAAAACGAAAGATCCAATGTTGATTCTTGAATTCATCAATTATGACGATGTTCTGGAGTATACATTGAAAAATCCGATTCCTTTATGCACTTATAAAGGAATGAAATTCTATTTCAATCTTTGGATTCATACATCCTCTGTTGGCGATCCATTAAAGAAAATAGACTATACGATTTATACAGAGGAATAGGAGGATTAATATGAAGTGCGAATATTGCGGATATGACGGAGACGGATTTGAAGAAGGTGAATTCGGATTCTGGTGTCCAGACTGTCAGGGATTCCTTTATAAAAAAGGGGAAGAAGATTACAGTCAAACAGATATCATCTTAGAAAAACCAGTATCAGATCATCGCCCGATCATCCAAAATCAAGATTAAAGAAACAGCTATCTCCATTAAGATATCCTGGTGGAAAATCGAAAATGATCGATCAGCTGCTGCCTTATCTTAAAGGAAAGAAATATTTTATAGAAGCTTTCTGTGGCGGAGCTAGTTTTGGACTTTCACTTTTAGAATCCGGAATGATTGAAAAACTGATATTAAATGATCTGGATCCGAACGTGTATGCATTTTGGAATATGGTATGTAGTGATCATTATAAAGAGCTGATTCAAAGGATCAAAGAATATCAGCCAAGTAGAGAATCCTATTTTCTGTATCAAAAGCGAATGCTCAAAGCAAATATTTCAGAAGTTGATCGTGCATTCTACTTTCTTGTGATTAATCGTTGTAGCTTTTCAGGAATTCAAACAGCAAATCCAAAAATCAAACATGGAAGATCGCTGGCTTCCTGATACTCTGATCAAACGGATCGAAAAGATACATTCTATGAGCGATCGGATTGAGGTAACAAATAAAAATGCAATGGAACTGATCGAAGAAATGTATTGGAGCCCAGATAATTGTATCTTTATTGATCCGCCTTACATTGAAAAAGGCGATTGTTTGTATCCAGTAAAATTTCATTTGCATCAGGAATTAGCTGCATTGATCACAGAATTACTGAGAGAATTCCCAGGATGTGCAGATATTTTGCTAACTTATGATGATCAAAAAATTCTGCATGAACTTTACGATCAAAATCATATTGGAATACATATGATTGGTAGAAAATACAGTTGCAGCCGTTAAAAAAGGAGAAAATCATGATAAAAGAGAAAATTTATGGCGAAATCGTTCAAATCATCAGAGAAATGTATGATACTCAGACTTCAGTGATCAAAGATGTAAAAGAAATCTTAATTCAGAAAGGACATGCTGTAGACTACTCAGGAGCGATGAGTTCATATAGTGGCAGCTACCAATTATCTCATTCAACAGGAGGAGAACATAAGATACTGATTCCTTTCCTTTCTAAAGAAAGAGAAATATGCTTCTTGCTGAGGCACTTTTTGAGATAGATGCTGGAATACAAGATCATGCAGAATGTAAAAATCTGGCACGAAGATTGATGATACCAACAAAAGAATTCTTGCAGCAGGTTGATAAAAATGAAAGTGAAGGTCATAGAATCAATATTTCAAAGATTGCAGCTCACTTTCATGTCGATGAATCTAGTGTGATTGCAAGAGGTAGAGAACTTGGAATATTTGATATTTTGTAAAAGAAGGAGAAAAGTTATGGAGATTAACAAAAAAGAGCTTGCCGTTGGAAATACGGCTTATGTTGTAACCAAGAAATACGATTCAGATCAGATGAAACAAGTATATCACATCGATCCGGCTGAGATAAAAAAGGTTGGCCGTAAATATATTACTGCTATTGTTCAGTACAGAGATCAAGAATACTGTCTGAAACATGACGGAGTCATTTACGAATTTGCTTTAAAAAATAAGACAAGCGGAGCAAATGATGTATTGTGTTTGTCTGAAGAAGATGCGAAAAAGCATATCTTAAAACAGAATCTTTTGATGGAATTTCGAAATAAGAGATTCTGTGAAAATGATTGCAATCTGGATCAACTGCTACTTATGAAAGCAGGGTATCATTACGATCCAACAGGTCCAATGGCAGAACATTGGCAGAAGATTTTGGAATATGAGAAAGGTAATTATCATGTGAACAGGCAGAAGACCAGTTGTCATTCCTAGCTCTAGGAATGGCTGGTGGAGCCTCACTAATTGTTATGCAGGACAGGAAACTCCCTTGTCCTGTATCGTTAAAAAGAAAGGAAAATCAAATGGAAAGAAACGATAAGATATACAATTTAAGAGGATTTTGTAACATGCAAGATGACTGTTCGAAATGCAGATTAGATGCATTAACAGACAATTGTGACTTTGATGAACTGTCAGATAAAAAGATCGATCAATTATACAAGATCGTTGAAAACATAATCCATAAAGGCACAGAGGAAAATTCAATCACAGAAGAGCTCACAGGCGTTGTAAAAAATGACAACAAAGGATCCAAAACAGTAAACAAGTATTCTGGAAGGAATCAAAAAAGAAATGTGTGATGAATACTGTGTGTATGCAAAATTAACACCAAATTTCAAAAGGAAGCAGAAGAAGCATGTAACAGATGTCACTAAATAAATTGTAAAAGGAGAAAACCATGAATATCAAACTGATCACAGAAAAATTAAAATCACCCGAATATGACTTTTTGAAAACAGATCCACATCTGGGAGATCATATCATCCTTCTTGGATTGGGTGGATCTCATGCATATGGAACCAATATTGAAACATCAGATCTGGATATCAGAGGTTGTGCAGTCAATCGAAAGGAAGAAATCCTAACGAAACAAGAATTTTGAACAACGATGTGATGAAGCAACAGATACTACTATTTATTCTCTCAACAAATTGATCAGCCTGTTATGTAATTGTAATCCAAATACCATTGAATTACTGGGATTAAAACCAGAGCATTATCTGTATATCTCATCAATCGGACAAGAGCTATTAGATCACAAAAAGATGTTTTTATCTAAAAAGGCAGTACAGTCTTTTTGTGGATATGCTTACAGCCGATTACGAAAACTTGATAATAAAGCAGCGAGAAAAACAAGTCAGGCAGAAAGAGAGCAGCATATTTTGAACAGCATTAAAAATGCTTCTTACGATTTTCAAGAGAAATATTTTTCTTATCCTGATGATGCTATCAAATTGTATATTGAAAAGTCGGAACGGGAAGAATTGGATTCTGAAATCTTTATGGATATTTGTCTTTCTCATTACCCATTGAGAGATTACAAAGGAATGTGGAGTGAGATGAATAATATCGTCAAAGATTATGCAAAGATCGGAAAACGAAATAAGAACGCTGCGGAACACGGCAAGCTTTCAAAGCATATGATGCACCTGGTTCGTTTGTATCTCATGGGCATTGATCTCTTAGAAAAAGAGGAGATCATTACTTATCGTGAGAAAGATCATGATTTTCTAATGAGTATCAGGGATGGTAAATATCTTGATAAAAATGACCAGCCGACAATGGAATTCTTTGGAATCGTAGATGCCTTGCAGAAAAGATTTGAAACAGCAGCAGAGAATACAAAACTTCCAGCACAACCTGATTATAAAAAAATCAATGAATTCTTGGCAAATGTGAATGAAAGAGTTGTAAAAGGAGAGTATCTTTGTGGAAATTAACAATAGATTTTTGTTTAAAGCGAAACGGATTGACAATGGAGAATGGGTGCAAGGATTTTACTATGTATTCATGGGAAAACATTATATTTTTGAGCAACCTTTTGAAAATAATAATCTGACTCATCAAGTAGATGAGTCTACCATCTGTCAATGCACAGGACTAAGAGATAAGAATGGAAGGCTGATTTTTGAAAACGACATTCTTAAATGTGGAAGTTGTACAGTTGTTCATTGGAACGAGAAGTATGCATCTTGGACACTTACAAGAAAAGGTTGGATGTATGACCATTTCTTTGGAGAAGCAGAAGATCCAGAAGATTGCGAAATTGTAGGAAACATTTTCGATGATTCGCAGTTAAAAGAAAAATATAGTAAAGAATAGGAGAAATAATATGAGAAAAGTAGAATTCAAATCAGATCAGTTGGAAAAAGAAGCATATGAAATATATTCAAATTCAGATTACAACTTTTTTGTAGATGAGAATGGAATGTATTACGGATCCATTGGGAATGGAGAGGAATTTCAGCTAGGTTCCTTGAAAGATGTAGAATCATTCTGATGGAAGGATAAACTACCAGTAATTTCCTGTATACATTGATATATTTTGTCTGTTATACTCTAACAGATGATTCATTCCATGCAATTTGATTCAGCTTTACATTTAATGTGAAAGGGGAGCTGATCGATATGCTGAATGAGAACAATATAAGTTTTTACACATTAATTTGCATGGAGTTTGGTGTCACTGGTGGTATCATTATTCATGAGGAAATTAATACAGGATCTATTGATGAAGCAAATGCATTTTTATCTGCGAATGCTCCAAAATATCCAGATGCTTTTTGGATCTTAAAACCATGTCATATGATTTTATAGATGTTCTTGTATTAAATTAAAGATCAGATAAGGAAAAGGAATGAATCATTATTTTGTATCAGTTTCGGTTAATTTATCGGGACTGACTTTTTTTTATATGTGAAAAACCGTTTCTTTAAAATCCTTCATATTTAAATTGAAAAAAATAAGTTTGAAAGGATATAACCATGATACAAGATATAGAAAAAATTGCAGAAATCAAAGGAAAAGCAAAAATTAAATATTCTTTAGAAGTCGCAGAACGTTTGTTAAAAAATGGATGTGTAACGCCTAAATTTATTTCAGATTGTACTGACCTCAGTATTTCTGATATCCAAACATTCGATAATCTGCTTCGTTCTGATCATTGCACAAAGAAGGATATTGATACGCTTATTGATAACATTTATAAAACAAAAAGTCATGATATTTATAAGGTTAATCCATATCATCTGATGGAATATGCAGAAAACACTGGATGGATAAGTATTAAGAGAAAAAGACTAGATGTTGCTGTTTTCCAGAAAACTGTAATCAATGGTGATATTGAAAATAGATACCAGATTGATATCCCTTTAGATAAAGATCTTTCGGATTATCGAAGTTCAATGCAGGCTGCAATTTTGGTGATTGTGGAAGCTGATAATTGTACCGAAGAAAATCTTTATCAAAATATCGCATCTACGCATAATCAGTATGCTAATAATAAGAAAGACGAAAATACACGAAGGAATGCTGATAAATCGAAAACTACTGATGATCACAACTGGCATCCATATGGATATATCGATAGTTATCCAGTGAGATATCGTGCAGAAAAAAAGTGGCGAAATTTATATGGTGCTTTCTTGTATGGATGGAAATATCTCAACCGTGTATCATCATCCAGATATTCTTTATCGAAAAATTCAAAATGGACAGGATGGTAAATTTTATGATGAAGATCTTAAAGTTGCATTTTATAAATTACAAAGCGAATATTACTATCATTTGTCAAAAGAAATAGAGTTTGAAGTAGAATCTAAGCATTTTGAAGAGCAGTTACCGCACTCTCGTGACTTTAGTCATGAGTAGGTAACGTTTCCTTTTAAAGAAGAAGATTTTTATATATGAAAGATATTTTTTTCAAAAATCTCATATTTAAGGAAAGAAGAAAAATAAAGAAAGGATGCATGTTCGATATGACGGAT
>ENA-OQAN01001216-OQAN01001216.1-human-gut-metagenome-genome-assembly--contig:-NODE-1216-length-11748-cov-2.939076_pt1 | contig 11748 bp, 17 predicted proteins | sample MGYA00242735_ERZ504527 | MGnify/ENA primary metagenome ERZ504527 (study PRJEB26092, sample SAMD00036230) | human gut metagenome | host: Homo sapiens | study: EMG produced TPA metagenomics assembly of...
TGGATGGAAATTAATTGAAAGTAGTTGACAGTTTTCTGAAGATGTATGGAAGGGAAAAGTGGTTCTGTAGTAATTTATGAAGTCCATAAACGATGGCGGACTGGGAAGAATGAAATTCATTTTGATGGAACGGATATGTATGTTGTAAGTGCTAGAGGAATCTGGAATGCTGACAACAAGCCGGGAATTTCGTACATTTCATATACGAGACTCAAGGAATGGAAATACACGGAAAAAGGATGGTTCTGCTATGAGTTGTGTGTGCCGGAGCCACCGGAAGTCAGTGAAATTGTGGATGGAAGCTGCCTGATTAGAATAAAACCTATGACAGAGGAACAGCGTGAAATGTCTGAACGTTGTGTTCGAGGTCTTGGATATCAGGGAAATAACCTTTTGTGTTCAAACTGGAATACAGAAAACATGAGTGAATTGGATTATAACGGAATGTTTGAATATCTGTATGGAATGAAATATGGAGAAAAGTTCAATTCCGAAGATTATCCAAATGGTATCCCGAAAGAAGAATTCGAAAGTCTGATTATGGAATATCTTCCGATAACAGCAGAGCAGATACGGGATTACGCAGTATTTGATGAGGAAAACCAGACCTATTATTGGGTGCGACTTGGATGCTTTAATTATGCGCCTACCTTCTTTGGGACATCTCTGCCGGAGGTTGTCGACATCAAAGAAAATGAGGATGGGACGGTTACGTTAACGGTGGAGGCAGTTTGCGACATGGTCATTTGCGATGATGCAGTCATTACCCATGAACTTACGGTAAGATTTGCAGAGGATGGCAGTTTTCAGTATTTGGGGAATGAAATCCTAAATGACGGAATTATGCAGATACCCGATTACCAATACCGGATTAAAGAATGATTTGATAATAATGGTGTTCTATGGTAATCTTACAGGTGTAAGAAAAGAAAGGAGGACACATGAAGAAATTAAAATTAGTTGGAATGCTGGCAGCAGTTGTTATGCTTATGTTTATAGTAGTTGCATCTTATTTGTCTGAAAAGAATGTAGATGAACCAGAAGAATTATTTGTTGTTCCTGTAACCAGAGATGAATTATTTATTAGTTCGGAGGAGGGATATAATTCTATTGAAATATATAAGCAGGAAAATAAATTAGTTATAAATGCACAATCAGAAGCAGCGTTTTTCGATGGGGTGCAATTTACAGTAGAAATAGAGGGGGAAATAGCACAGGAAGATGTAGAAATCATTTGGATGACTATAGGCGGCAATACGGAATATGTAGAAGGCAATGACCGTATTATTGCAGAGATAAAAATATCCGATAATGATGAATTGATTTGTGATACAAAGATAAATTTGCAAAAAAGCAATTGACGCAATAGAAGATGTGTTAGAAAGGAACGGGATGTAAGAAAGGAGGACACATGAAAAATTAAAATTAGTTGGAATATTGGTAGCAGTTGTATTGATAGGCGGAGTAATATCCATTTCATTCATAAATAATAACATTGCCTATAAAGTGGAAAAGGAATTATGTGAAACACCACTGCCAGAGAAAACGGAACTGATAGAGTCAATATCACGGCAGGGAAGCTGACAGGTAACGGAAACGGGATGCAATATTTTGGTGCGATTCTAATTCAGAGCGAGTTGTCCTTGAAAGAACTGGATGATTACTATTCGGATCACAGAAGCAATGAATGGGAGTATCTTGTGGAAATTCAGGAAGGACAGTCTATTGATGTGATTGACCACGAAACTCTGAATTTTGGGAAAGAAATAAATGACGCCGGATATTACATTGTATATTCATGGGAAAGCGAAAATTCTCTATTGAAAGAACTGGATATACGAGGGCATTAAAAAGGGGGCTATATCAATGAAAAAATTTATGCTATGTATTATGGGCTCGATCATTGCACTGTTTGTAGTATTTTGGTGTTGCATTTCGTATACGGTAAATTACAAGAAGATAACTTGCGATACATCTGTTTCGCCGGATGGAAAATACGAATTGACACTTCAGGCAGTCGGAGAACCAGACTGGCCTTTTGGTTCAGCAAGTGGACGATTAGTCTTATGGAAGGCAAAGATAAGATATCTCAAACAGATTTAGAATTGCACAATGACGGTGGAAAACATCATGGTCAGCGACTGGAAGTGAAGAGTATTATGAAATAAATTAAGATAAGCTTTTGATTTTAATTAGATTATCTACATGTGAAGTGAGGTGTTTTTATGCGAAAGTTTGTTAGAACGTATTCTCCATTTTTAGTATATTTTGTATGTGTGGCTTTAGCTTATTTTCTTTGTTTTTATTTATTTCCCAAATATAATGCTGCCTTAGCCTATTTGGGCTTTTTAATTATATATACATATATTGATATTGGGGGTTTTATTTTAGGTTTTTTTATGGGAAAAATCATTGTCAAACGCAGCATTGACATTAGCTTTTTGCTGTGTCTAATATATGCATTAATTTCTTTCGGGTTGATGCTCTTGACAGGTTCTCTGAAATACGTTTTTTATGATTATATGTATAGTAACTTTACGTTACATTTTCAATCTTCATTGAATCATTAGGTGATAGAGATAGTTTGTTTGTTTCAATTGGGACATTTATATCTTTTTTTATTGGAGAAATTATAGAATACATAAATGATAAATCTAATTCTTGACGTATAGAACTGGATAATTGAAACGCTTTTATGCATAAAGTGAAAATAAAAAAATCGGGCAAAGGATTATACGACTATGACCTTTACCCGATTTCTTTATTTCCAAATATTCATGTCTGACAAGATAGACATGGTTATTTCAGTTGCGTTGCCTCCGGTAGCATCGCTGTCTGCACCAATGTTGGTAGCGAAAAAGTATGTATTATCTACAGTTTCGATATAGCCGATAAACCATCCGTTCACATCTTGGCCATCCACACGTCCGGTTCCGGTCTTTCCGTAGAATGTTCCGGCATCGGAAGAGGAAAGGCAGATGGCATCTTTTACTGCATTGATATTTTCAGGGGCGAAGCCAAGGCTGTTATTCTGCAGCCTGGTTAGAAGTTCGACCTGCTCTATTGGGGAAATCTTCAAGGAAGATTCCATCCAATAAGTGGAGAAATCACCACTTATATTTTCGTTTCCATACCCAATTTCCTTAATATAGTTGGAAATGTTAGCGGCTCCAAGCTGTTCGTCCACAGATTCAAAATACCAATTCACGGAGGAATTCATTGCAGACTGTAAAGTCTGATCCGCATTCCATGCTTCAAATGGATAGGTTTCGCCATTCCATGCAATGAACGAATTTTCCGGTGTAATGATCTCTTCTTCCAATCCGAACAGGGCATCATATATCTTGTAGGTGGAGTTTGGAGCAACTCGTAAGGTGGCATGCTCCATGTCGTGTATGCTCCATGCATCATTTTCTAAATCGTATAAAACAAAGCTGCCTTCGTATTCTCCGAAGTATGTGGAGAGGTCTACATAGGAAACATTCTCAGAAGAGGAATCCCATTGGTAGTGGCTTCCGTCTGCTGCGTATGTAGAAATAAAAGGAGCAAAACCTAACAGGAGAACAGCAGTCAGTACAAATGCCGTCATACCTTTTAGCCTTTTTGTAAATGTTGGCTTCTCATAAGATGCAATATTGATAATTCTCCGCTTCATCTGCTTCATGTTTCCACCAAGACCGGCAGCAAACGGAAAAGGAGTGAGAGAAACCTTTTCAGCAAAGTTAATCAGTGTATTGCCATAATCCTCGTAAGCATCCTCTTCAAGCATCTTTAAAACAGAGGTGTCACAGGCAACCTCTCTGTCATTACGCATTTCTTTCAGAGCGTACCAAACAAGAGGATTGAACCAATATACCACTCCAGCAAGGTTCATCAAGAAACTTCCAATAGCATCATGGTGCTTGTAATGCTGCAGTTCATGTAACAGCATATACCGCATATCGGATTCGTTATAATCAGAGATCAGATGAATCGGAAGATAAATACACGGTTTCAAAAGTCCAACAATAATCGGAGATTTCAAAAATGCGGTACTGTAGACAGGAATATCTCTGTGAATCCCCATCTCTTCTAAGCAGTGATGATACAGTCTGCGGACTTCCTTGTTCTGAAGGGGAAGTGCAGATTTCTCCAAGTTGCGTAAACGGAGAGCGGATTTGATTACCAAAATAATCATTGCAAGAATACCTACAATCCATATCCCTAATAATATGTATCCGGCAATGGATGGAGCTTCGCTATTTACAGAAAGGGTAAAGTCATTCATCCAATTTACATTTCCGGTTGGAGCGGTCCCAATGGTTTCTCCCATAGTAGTTCCAGTATTGGAAGATGGAGAGCTTCTCAGGCTGCCGAGCCACGAGAAGATTTGTGGAAATCCGATGAGACGGAACGGTATAAAGGGAACTGCCAGCAACCCAAGGAGCAGGAACCACAGATTATACTGCATCCGGCTGGACAGGTTGTTTTTGAATATCCGCTTGGCTATCAAAAGAATTCCGATGATACCGCTGATAAATACATTGCATATTAAAAAGCGTATCATAAAATCAGCCACGTTAATTGCCTCCTTTTTTTGAACTCTTGGAAAGAAGGGAACGGAGGGTATCTATTTCTGTTTCAGACAGTCTGTCATTTTCTATATATGCAGACAGCATGGCAGTGATATCCCCGTCATAGTATCGTTCCAGAAAAGAATTGCTTTCCTGGCCGATGTATTCGCTTTCTTTCACGACTGGGGTGTAAACAAACACTCGGCTCTGTTTTTCATAAGTCAGAGCGCCTTTGGTCACAAGGCGTTTGATTAAAGTCTGTATCGTTTTCGGACTCCAGCTTGTGGTCTGTAATAATTTATCTGTTATTTCATTGGTACTGATCGGCGCATGTTTCCATACGATTTTCATAACTTCAAATTCAGCTTCAGAAATCTGTGGTAAATCACTCATTTCAAATTCCTCCTTAAACCTTACAGACGTAATAAATATATTATAGACGTTATTTATGTGGTTGTCAATTTCAGAAAAAACATATTGGCTTGAAATCTTACTTGCGTAATAATTAAAACATTACAAAAGTAAGACTTAGAGATGGCAACAAAAAGAAAAGAACCAGAATCAAAACGGATTAGCTGGTTCCTTTACTCGTTTGAATTACCTTTTTTATGTATGAGTGCTAAGAGGTATTCAATTGCTGGAAGAATCTCGGCTGCCTCTTGCTCATCACATTCCTGTAGCATCAATAACAGTTTTTGTTTTTTCACCCCATCCGTAGTAGTGTCAGGGTGGAAAATACGGTCTGCAGGAATGTGTAAATAAGCAATGATCTGGCACAATACTTCGAACTTGGGATTACCACGGTCGTTTTCAATATTTGGTATTGTACGCTCATCACAACCTATTTGTTCAGCTAATGCTGCTTGAGATAGATGGGCTTCTTCTCTGGCAGCCCGGACTACCTTCGCAAGATTTTTTACATAGTCATGCATTACAATTCACCTCAGTGCTAGTTTACACTACAGGGTAAATATTATGAATTACAATAGAGTGCGTGGCAGATATGGTGGAGGCGTCAGGGTTGCAGATGGCTATTATCTTGGACGTAAGTATTTAAAACCAGATCAGCAGGAACTGTTGAAGCGGCTTTCAGAAAATTTAACAGGCGAAGACCTCGCTACGATGAACAGTATCCTTTCCGAATTTGCTTTGACAAAAAGGGTAGAGAAATAAGTCCTGTCTGAAAGATGGAGGTGAAAGGATTTGGAAAGGGTGTTTATCTGCAGTCCGTTCCGGGGAGCGGAAGAAAAGAATGTGGAGCTTGCCAGAAAATATGCCAGATTTGCTTATGAAAAAGGCTGTCTTCCGGTAGTGCCTCATTTGTATTTTCCACAGTTCCTAAAGGAAAGTGATGTTCAGGAACGGATGGCAGGGATTCAGTTTGGACTTTCATTGTTGAAAGAGTGCCGGGAAGTATGGGTATTTGGAGAAGTGATGAGTGAAGGCATGTGTATAGAGATTGCGGAAGCTGACCATGCAGGAATTCCCATCCGGTATTTCACAAAGCAAAACGGAGAATTTGTGGAAAGGAGCAGTTTATGAGCGAGGAATTGTTGAAAATTGCAGATGGTCTTTTGGCGGTTTCGGAAGGAGTCCGTGCCTCGCAGGAAAGGCACATTCATGTAATTGTAGTAAAAATCAGGAAGAAGGACGAGGGCAGAAGGATGAAGAAAGCGGAAATGAGAAGAGTCAGGAGAAACAAGAGAATGCCGTTACCATTGAACAGGTCCGTGCGGTCATGGCATCCAAATCGCAGGATGGAAAAACGCAGCAGGTCAAAGCACTGATTCAAAAGTATGGGCAGATAAGTTATCCGGGGTACAGCCGGAGAAATATGCAGATTTGCTTCGTGATGCAAAGGCTCTTTAATGGGACAGCATGCGATATTATCCGCATCTGCCTCCAAACGATGGATGAACTGTACCCCATGACTTGGAAACTCCATAATTATCTTAAGAAGGAGTTGGAGGCATTTGGTATCGGTGTGGTAACCACAAGGACAAATCAGAATACGGACAGAGCATTGTATGAAAGAGGTGCGGCTTCCAAGGGCTGTAACCTCTTTATTTCTGTCCATTCCAATGCAGTAGGCAATGGTGTAAATGAAAATGTGGATTATCCGGTTGCATATGTCCTTTTAAATGGAAGCAGCACGGATATTGGTCTGAAGCTGGCAAAGGTTGTGGAAGCAGTGATGGGGACTGCCCAGAGTGGAAGAACCGCAACACGTCAGGGGACAAACGGAGAATACTATGGTGTGCTTCGTGGTGCGAATGCAGTAGGAACACCGGGTATTATTCTGGAGCATTCGTTCCATACAAACACCAGAGCAACAAAATGGCTTTCCAGTGACAGCAATCTGCAGAAACTTGCTAAAGCGGAAGCAGAATGTGTTGCTTCCTATTATGGAGTAACGAGAAAGGAAGAAACCACATTTACAAAGATTATGGGTAACGCAGTGGCAACAGTGGAGCAGATGACAGCTTATATTAAAGCAAAGAATCCTGATGTTGCACAGTCGGTTGTTGACATGATTCCGCTTTATCTTTCGGAAGGAAAGGCAGAGGGTGTCCGTGGTGATATTGCCTTTGCACAGTCCTGTATAGAAACAGGTAATTTTGGATTCTGCGGTTCTGCAGTAACGCTCGACCAGAACAATTTCTGCGGCATGGGAGTGGCTTCCAATGGAATGAGAGGAAATTCCTTTGATACACCACAGCTTGGTATCAGGGCGCAGGTTCAGCATTTGAAAGCATATGCTTCCACGGTGGATTTGAAGAATGAATGCGTTGATCCACGCTTTAAGTATGTCACAAGAGGCTGTGCGGAATATGTGGAGTGGATTGGGCAGAAAGAAAATCCAGACGGAATGGGATGGGCAGCAGGTGCCGGATATGGTGCAAAGATTATTACAATCTTAAATGCCATGATTGGAATTAAGAGCGAGGCAGCAGAATCGGAGGAAGTCTGGTATCGTGTGCGTAAGAAATGGGCGGATGTTGCCTCGCAGAAGGGTGCATTCCATAGTTTGGAAAATGCCAAGAGATGTGCGGATGAAAATAAGGATATTCCGTATTTGATGAATCCGGTAAAGTGATTTATTCCAATGATACATTTACACCGTATCTTGTGAGAGTATTCATCGAAGATTTGAATATCCGCAAGGGTCCGGGAACAGACTACGATAAAACAGGTAAGTACACGGGAAAAGGTGCTTTCACTATTGTGGAAGAAGCAGAAGGCAAGGGTGCGAGCCTTTGGGGGCTTCTGAAATCTTATCAGAAAAATCGTAATGGATGGATTTCTCTGGATTATGCCGAGAGGGTTTAAAGATAAGCCGGACAGAGACAACAGGTTTCTGTCCGGCTGCTTTTTTCGGCTCCTGACAAGTTTGGACAGAGTGAAAAAAGAGTGGGTGGAAACCGCAGAATTGCTTGACTTTACAGGGGGTTAGAGTGATTTATATACTACCAAAAACGAAAGGAGTACTTATTTATATGGTGATTGCAGGAACGATAAATAGAGTAGCTTTTTACTGCAGAGTCAACCATCGTGACAGAGACTATGAAAAATATCTGGACGATGTGATGAGGCGTTTGGAAGAAGAATATGGAAAACAGAAATGGGATTTACAGATATTCTTTGAGGAAGCTTCAGGAGCCGACCCGAACAGAAAAGAATTTAATCGTCTGAAAGCAGAAATCGCAGCAAAGAAGATAGATGTGGTGGTTACCATGAGGGCTGCCACGATTGCCCGTAACTGGGGACAGTTTATGGAGTTCATGTTGATTTGCAGTAAGAAAAATGTGGAAGTGGTATGCATTGACAAGGTAGAGGATGCACAGGCCGTTTTCCGAAGGATTCAGGAGTTCCAGAAAAGGTTTTTTGAAGGAAGTGATGTAACGTGCGAGTAAAAGTGATTAACAAACGACCAGCTTCGGTCTTACAAAAGAAAAGGGTTTGTGCTTATGCCAGAGTTTCCACAGACAGCAGAAGACAGGAAGACTCTCTTGAAAATCAGATGGAAACATATGAGAGACTGATTACCGGAAATCCGGAATATGAATTTATCGGAGTATTTGCTGATCAGGCATATCCGGCTATTGTGAGAACCGCCCACAGTTCCAGAGAATGATGGAGAAGGCAAGGCAGGAGAGATTGATTTAATTATTACAAAATCCATATCGAGGTTTGCAAGAAATACCGTCACCGTCCTAAAGTTCGCAAGGGAACTGAAGAAACTGGCAGACATTTCCTGCCGCTTTTTCGCCCTCGCTCAACGCCTGCACACCGACGTTTTCATCCTCGTACTGGTCAACTTCGTGATGCACCGCAGACCGGGCGGCATGGGCAGCGTACATCTCCCGTTTCTGCGCCTTACTCAACCGGCTCAGTTCGTCCGGGGTTAGTTCCGCCTTGCCAAACCGCAGATGCTGTGCCTTTTCCGCAGCTTTATCTGCATCGGTTTTCAACTTTTTCTTTTTGGGCACCGTCTGCTCTGCTTGGCTTTTTCGGGGGAGAACGGGTCTTTTTTGCGGAATGTTTCCTCTTTGATGTTCAGTTTCGGATTGCTCATTTCTGTGCGCCCTCCGAAACTTCACCCAACTTGGTGGTCATGATCCGATAGAGTTCCAGATCGGTGGGGAAGCGGTCAACAAACGGCAAGATCACGTTGCCGAAGAACAGCAGCCCTTCGCCCTCGCCGGAGTGGGTGACGTAGGAAGCTGATGGGGGCTGATGTTGAGCTGCTTTGCGAGAATCTGCCGGTCTCCCGCCGCCTGATTCAGCATGATGATCATGTCGCTGTTCTCGAAAATATTCTCGACCTCACGAGAAGAAAGAAGGTCTTTCACGTTCTGGGTCAACCCTGTGGGGATGCCGCCCCACTTGCGGAAGCGCTTCCAGATCTCCACGGAATAAGCGGCGGTCTGCTCCTCTTTCAGCAAAAGGTGCATCTCATCCATATAATACCGGGTGGACTTGCCGCTGCTGCGGTTTGCCGTGACACGCCCCCACACTTGATCCTGCACAATGAGCATTCCCAGCTTTTTCATCTGCTTGCCCAGTTCCTTGATGTCATAGCAGACGATGCGGTTATTGACGTTCACGTTGGTGCGATGGTTGAACAGGTTCAGACTGCCCTTGACGTAGATTTCCAGAGCCGTGGCAACATGGTGGGCTTCTTTTTCGTCCTGTTGGAGCAGGGCATTGTACAAGTCCTCAAGGATGGGCATATTCTCCGGGCAGGGGTTCGCAAAATATTTGCGGTAGATCAGATGCACACAGCGTCGATGACGGTTTTCTCCACCGGCAGCAGCCCTTCTTTGCCGCCCACCACCAGTTCACACAAAGAAAGAATAAGTCAGCTTTCAGGGACAGGGGATTATCTTCCTCGGAGTAGTTGGCATTGATGTCCATGGGATTGATGAACTGGGTACTGTTGGGCGAAATTTTGATGACCTGACCTTTCAGCCGATTCACCAGAGGAGAATACTCTCCCTCTGGATCGTTCACAATAATATCATCGTCCGTCACCAAAAAAGCGTTTGCGATTTCACGCTTTGCCGAGAAACTTTTGCCGCTTCCCGGAGTGCCGAGGATCAGGCCGTTGGGGTTCTTCAGCTTCTTCCGGTCCACCATGATCAGGTTGTTGGACAGGGCGTTCAGACCGTAATACAGGCTTTCTTTGCCAGACTGGTAAAGTTCCTGCGTGGTGAACGGGATGAAGATTGCTGTGCTGCTGGTGGTCAGTCCTCGCTGAATTTCGATTTGGCAGTCTGCCAGCGGCAGGCTGCTCATCAAGCCCTGTTCCTGCTGGAAATCAAGGCGGCACAGATTGCAGTTGTGCTTCTGGGCGATGGAACTGGCCTGAAAACGTTGTTTTCCAGCTCCTGTTCCGTGCGCCCGGTGTTCAGTACCAGAAATGTGACAAGGAACATCCGCTCGTTCTGGCTCTGCAATTCCTTCAGCAGGGCTTTGGCATCTCTGCCGTAGGTTGCCAAATCCGACGGAATGATGTCGATATCATATCCGGCACGGATGGCTTTCTTCTGCTCCTCGATCTTGCTGCGATCCAGTTCCGTGATGGTGCGCTTCACGGTCTTAATGGCACGGTTCTGGTCAACGGACTGGATGTGCATGGTGACGATCTGGCTGGAGTCCATGTCCAGAAAATCCTTCAAAAGCTGGTCGCTGATGTCGGATGCCGTGATGCTCAAAAAGCTGGCGGCGCAGAAGATACCGCCCATCTGGAAGGTACGGCTGTTTTTGAACGCAAAGGCGGTAGGGGCAATGGCATCCTTCACGGAAAGGCCGCTTTTCACAAGGTCTTTCCAGTCAAAGTGAAACTTGCTTGCACCGTCCATGTTGAACATATCGTGCATGAGTTTCAGCCGCTGGGCACCGTTCAGGGGTTTTGCCTGCACCCCCAGCCGGTGGAAGTTGTTCAGCAGGTCGTTCTGGATGTGGTCGAGCCGGGGCTTGACCTGCGCCATGCTTTCGCCCTCCACGCCAAAGGTGATGAATTTGGTCTTGGTCAGACCATTATTGCCCTTGGCAAGCTGCTGGCGCAGCATCTGGCTGTACTCCGCACGAACATCATCGAAACCGTCTTTCTGAAACGGGATACGGATGCTCTTTTCAAACTCGGTGCTGTCGGTTGCCATGTTCACAAAGGACAATTCAAACTTGATGCTGGAATCGAAGAAGTTCAGAAAACTGCACCATTCCTCGAAAATCGCCGTCTTATCCTCCTGCTGGGCGAGCTGGTAATTGATGTCCTGATACTGGATGGTGCGGGTGTAGTAGTTGGGCTTCACCCGGCAGGTGCCATCCTCAAACATCCGCTGCATGGGGATGGACTGCTGGGCGGTCCGGGGCACAGCAGTCTTTGTTTTCTGCCTGCGCTTCTGCGCAGACTGCGGCTTGCTGTGCTTACCGGTCTTTTTCCAAAACGGCATCATGGGTCACGCCTCCTTTCATCAAAATCGCATAGTAGTTGTTGGTCTTGTAGGTCGAACCTTCGGGCGGACAAACCGGGACTGCACATAGTACGACAGCAGCTTTTCCAAGGGCTGACCGTTTTTCTCGTACATCCCAAGGAAGAAACGCCGGCAGCATCACCGCCATCATGCCAAGGGTAGCGGCAGTGTTGCCGCCGGAATCCCGGAGAACAAAAAACAGCGGCACTCCAATG
>ENA-OQAN01001217-OQAN01001217.1-human-gut-metagenome-genome-assembly--contig:-NODE-1217-length-11727-cov-2.522155_pt1 | contig 11727 bp, 11 predicted proteins | sample MGYA00242735_ERZ504527 | MGnify/ENA primary metagenome ERZ504527 (study PRJEB26092, sample SAMD00036230) | human gut metagenome | host: Homo sapiens | study: EMG produced TPA metagenomics assembly of...
GATTTTACGGACTTAATAGCCCCAAATAATAAAACTCGCCAAATCATCGGTTAATGACTTGGCGAGTTCTTATTTTTAGTCTGTAGAGGGCGCAGCCTGAAAAGTCAATACTTTTTCAGTGCCCTCGGATATTCATTTGTTTTTTCTTCACAGGATGTTAATACACGGAAGCGTATTTCTGTATCTGCAAAAGATGCCGCAATTGAAGAGGTCGTAAAGCAGATTTTACAAGGGCAATCTGGCTTGGAATATGAGATCAAGGACAAAAAAATCATTATAAAGAAAGCATCATCACAAGTTCCTAATGCAGGTAAAAAGGAGCGCATTAAGGGAAAAGTGACCGATGCCAATGGTGAACCTGTCATTGGAGCTACGATTATGGAGCAGGGAACTTGAACGGAACAATTACGGACATTGATGGTACTTTTACATTAGATGCTGTTGTCGGAGGGTTATTAGAAGTATCATATATTGGATATAAGTCTGAGGTTCTTCCCGTTGCATCAGGGAAAGCATTGTCTGTTACCTTGAAGGAAGATACAAAAATGCTTGAAGAGGTAGTTGTTGTTGGATATGGTGCAATGAAGAAAGAGAATTTGACAGGATCTGTTGCTCAGATTAGTGGGAAAGCATTAGAAAGCCGACCTGTAACTAATCTTTCACAGGCTTTGCAGGGAACTGTGGCTAACTTGAATATATCTTCTTCTGGTGGTGGTGCCCCCGGTAGTACACAGAATATTAATATTCGTGGATATACGGGTTTTGGTGTAGATGGTAATGGCAATATGACTTCTACTTCTGCGTCACCTTTGATTGTGATTGATGGAGTTCAAGGAGGAGATATTAATTCCATTAACATGGAAGATGTTGAAAGTATTTCTGTCCTGAAGGATGCACCTCTACGGCTATTTATGGATCGAGTGCTCCTTATGGTGTTATCATTATTAATACTAAGAAAGGAAAAAGAAATTCGAAGGCTACTATTACCTATAATAACAATTTTGGTATGGCTCAGCCCATTAATCTTCCTAAAATGCTGAATTCTCTGGAATTCGCTAACTTATATAATGAAGCTGCAGATAATGCTGGAATTGCTCGTCCATTTACCGATGAAAATATTCAGCGTATCAAAGATTATCAGGCTGGTATTTTGAAAGATGAAACAATTCGTGATCCGTCAGGAGCAGACAGCTGGCTGACATGGACTGGTAATGGAAATAATGATTGGTTTGATATCTGGTTCAAGGACCTTTCGTTCAGTCAACAACATAATGTTGGAGTTTCTGGAGGTACAGATAAATCAAATTATTATGTAGGCTTGGGCTATAACCAGAAAGATGGTATGTATGAATTTGGAGGAGATGTATACAAACGTTATAATATCCGTACCAATCTTTCTACTAATTTAACAAATTGGTTGTCTTTTAATGTTCGTGGAGCTTATTCTCGAATAACGACTGATACTCCTAGTACATACGCAGGTAAAACAGGTGGTAACTATATGCATCAAATCGCTAGAAAATGGCCGACTGCCCCATTGCGTAATCCGGATGGGTTCTATTCTTATCCAAGTGATATACGTTTGCAAGAAGAAGGAGGCCGTTTGAAGGAAACAGATGATCAGGTTACTCTGACAGGAGAATTTGTTATTACTCCGTTACCAGGATGGGATATCACAGCCAATTATACATATGATGGAACTTATACAGAAAACAGTGAACACATAAAGACTCTTTATGTAACTAATCCTAGTGGTGCTACATCTTTATATTCAGGTACAGCTCCCAATAGTTTCTCTCGTAATAGTTATAAATATCAGCATCATGTTGTTAACTTATTTAGTTCGTATGAGAAGCAGTTTGGGGATCATTTCTTTAAAGTAATGATCGGATATACACAAGAATTGTATGATAACTTGGGACAAAAGTCATCTAATTCTTATTTGTATTCTGATAATAATCCGTCTTTATCACTTACTTATGGTAAGACTCCGTCAACAAGTGATACAGCCAGTCAGCTTGCTATTCGAGGTGGCTTTGGACGTATTAACTATAATTACAAAGAAAAATATCTGTTTGAATTGAACGGACGTTATGATGGAACTTCTCGTTTCTTAAAAGATGTACGTTATAAGTTCTATCCAGGTGCTTCTGCCGCATGGGTAATCTCAAAAGAAAACTTTTGGGAACCGGTGAAAGATTATGTAAATAATTTGAAATTCAGGGTTTCATATGGTTCTTTGGGTGACCAAAGTTTTACGAGCAGTTATTATCCGTTCTATCCTTCTATGTCAACTGTTTCTCCTACAAGCAGTAACTGGCTGTTTGCAGACGGAAGACAAGCATACGTTAGTTACCCGGGACTTATTAATCCTAATTTGACCTGGGTAACAACAAATACGATAGATTTCGGTGTTGATATGAGTTTCTTGAATAACCGTCTGAATTTTGAATTCGACTGGTATAAGCGTTCAGCCAAGGACTTTGTCGGTCCTGCAGAGGTGTTGCCTTCTATTATTGGTGCATCCTCTCCTCAGATGAATAATTCAGCTATGGAACCACAGGTTTCGATCTTTCTGTTAAATGGAGAGATCAGATCAATGATTTCAGTTATGGTGCATCCTTCGTTCTGAGTGATTATATGAGTAAGATTACTGAATATCCTAATCCGACAGGATTAAATACAACTTGGTATGAAGGACGAAAAGTGGGAGATATATGGGGATATGAAACTGTTGGTTTCTTCCAGTCCGAAGAAGAAATAGCTTCAGCTCCTTCTCAGGAAAAGATTTATGCAACATGGACACCTGGAGATATCCGTTATAAAGATTTGAATGGAGATGGTGTAATTGACTGGGGAGACAATACTTTGGAGAATCCAGGAGATAAAAAAGTGATTGGTAATACAACACCACGTTTCTCTTTTGGTTTGAACTTGAATGCTGAATGGAAAGGTTTTGATTTTTCTGTATTCTTCCAAGGTGTTGCCAAACGAGATGCTTGGGTAAGTTCGAATATATTCTGGGGAATCGTTGGTGACCAGTGGCAAAGTTCCGTACTGTCTACTCATAAAGACAGATGGACAAAGGATAATCCTAATGGTTACTTCCCAAAATATTACCTGTCTTCTCAGAATAGCAAAAATACTCAAGTGCAGACACGTTATTTGCAGAATGCAGCTTATATGCGTATCAAAAATCTGCAATTAGGATATTCTTTCCCTAAAGCCTTGATTAGCAAAATTAATTTTGAAAGACTAAGAGTTTATATGAGTGTGGATAATCTGGCGACAATAACAGGTATGATGGATAATATTGATCCTGAATTTTCTGCAACTGACGGAAAATTGTATCCGTTGCAACGTACATGGTCGGTAGGAGTAAATGTTACATTTTAAAATTCAAAGAATATGAAAAAAAGTTGTTTAGGTACATATATTGCGACAGCCTTTCTGATGGGAACTTTGTCTTCCTGTAATGATAGTTTTCTGGAAAGAGCTCCTATTGTGAATATTAGTGATGCTAATTTCTGGCAGTCTGTGAATGATTTGGAACTATATGTCTAATAATTTTTATTAATCAAGATGCTTTACTGCCTCGATACACGGGCTATGGAACTATGGGACCTTATGGCTTGGATGCAGATGATGGTAGTGATATTCAGATTGCCTATAACTATAATACGCACATGAATGGAGAATCTACGATTCCTGCTTCCGGCGGAGGATGGTCTACTGGAGATTGGGCTACCTTGCGTAATATCAATTATTTTATGAATAATTATCAGCGGGTAGATGCTCCTTGGGAGCAGGTTTCCCAATATGTGGGTGAAGCTTTGTTTTTCCGTTCTCTTTTTTATTTTGAGAAGTTGAAAAAGTTTGGAGATGTTCCATGGGTTACTTCTGTATTGGATAATACTTCTACTGTATTATATAGTGGTCGTTTGCCTCGTAATCAGGTTGTAGACTCAATTATGGTTGATTTGGATAAATCTGTAGAGTGTCTGCCGGAGCGTACTTCTTCTTATACCGGACGTTTAACTAAGGAAGTAGCCCTGTTGTTGCAAGCTCGGATTGCATTGTATGAGGGTACCTGGGAAAAATATCATGGTCTGAAAAACACTCCATTTAAAGTTGATGGGTCTGATGGCAGCAAATTCTTGTCGAAGGCAGTTGAAGCTTCTGATGCTTTAATGGCTTTGGCTGCATCTAATGGAAATACTGCTTTAACAGATTGTACCGGTGATTTCGGGTATACAAACTTATTCAATCAGCGGGATTATAGCAATAACAAGGAAATGTTGTTATGGAGACGTTATTCTGTAGAAGATGGGCAGTATACGCATTGGGGAGGCTATTATTATGGAGCAGGAAGAGGTTTGACTCAGAGTATGGTAGATGCTTATCTTTGTCTGGATGGTAAACCAATCTCTGTTTCTGATATGTATCAGGGAAATAGTACATTACAGAATGTAGTAAAAAACAGAGATCCCAGATTGTCTCAAACGATTTTTGTAGACGATGGAGAGCATATTTTGTTTGTAGACAATAATTCATATTTCACAACTCCAGCGTTTGAAGGAGTAATCAATAATAGTTGTCCGACAGGATATCAGTTGTATAAGGGGTATAATACTGATTATATAGAATGTATTAACTCTCAATCAACTATTGCTACTATTTACTTCAGATACGCAGAAGCTTTATTGATTAATGCGGAAGCTAAAGCTGAATTGGGTGTGATAACTCAGGCTGATATTGACAAGACAATAAATGCATTGCGTAAAAGAGTGGGTATGACTGGTTTGTTAGATATGAATCATATTACTCCAGATCCTAATTGGGAATTTAAGAATATAAGTCCTCTGTTGAATGAAATTCGTCGTGAGCGTAAAGTCGAGTTTGCATGCGAAGGATATCGTCATGATGATATCTATCGTTGGGCTGCAGTGGATGAATTGATGCTTGGTAAGAAACCGCAAGGAGCTGTTAAGTCTCAATGGAGTAATTATCCTAATGTTACTGACGCATTTAAAGAAGCTTGGGAAACTTAGGTGAAGACGAACAAGGACATATTGATCCGTTTAGTGCTTATCCGGCGATGAATAATGGATATCAGTTTAATTTAGGACGAGATTATTTGTCTCCAATTCCAACAAATGAATTAACTTTGAATCCTGAATTGAAACAAAATCCGGGGTGGTGATAAGATAATTATTTTATTGGCAGAAAGTTTTATCTTTCTGCCAATATAAAGGATAAGGATATAGAATACTAAATTAATTGATATTATGAAAACTAAATTGTTTTATGGCATTTTCATTGTGTTGAGTATGTGGGGATTGTACTCTTGCAAACAAGCAGAGAAACCCATTAAATTTGCTATTGTTTCCGATCTTCATGCTCCCGATCTTCCTGATGGGCGTGAACGTATGCAGGCTGTAGTGGATGCAGCTAATGCAGAGAATGTAGACTTTTTGATTCAGTTGGGCGATTTTATTCGTCTGGACAGTGTCAGCCAGCCTTTGCAGAAAGTATGGGATCAGTATAAAGGAGAAAAGTATCATGTTCTGGGAAATCATGACCTGGATAAATATTCCAAAGAAGAGTTTGTTGCCGGATTCGGCATGCCGGGCCGTTATTATTCTTTTGACAAGGGTGATTTCCATTTTATTGTGCTTGACGGAAATAATTTGTTTGATGAGGGGAAATATATTCCTTATAATAAAGCCAATTATTATGTAGACAGCCGTAAGCGGGCCTTTATGGATCCTGAACAGATGGAATGGCTGAAAAAGGATCTGGCGGCAACAACCAAACGCTGCATTCTTTTTTCTCACCAGAGTATAGACAGAGCAATGAACAATGGATATGATGTACGCGATATTCTGGAAGCTGAAAACAAGAGAGCCGGATTTACAAAAGTCGTTGCTGCCTTTAGCGGTCACAATCACAGCAACTATACGGATGTGATTAACGGGATTACTTATGTTCAGATCAACAGTGCCTCGTATGTTTGGGCAGATTGTGAAACCCAGACTGAGAAGAGATATCCGGCAGAAATCAATGACAAATATTCTCTGTTGAAATATTCATTGACCTTCGACAAATCTTTGTATGGCATTGTGACACTTGATCATAACGGACTTTCCATGAAGGGTACGGAAGCAAAATTCTTGCCGCCGACTCCTTCAGAAATCGGCTTGCCGGAGAAGTTGGGCAGCTTTCCTTTGGTATCTTTCATAAAAGACGTGTTTGTTGATTTCAAAGATTAAGCTTTCATGAAAAGATTTTTATTGCTGTTTCTTCTTAATATATTGATTATAAGTTTTTTCTCTCAAGAGGTGTTCTCTCTGTCCGATAATTCAGGACAGAGAGACATCTCTTCTTTTGTGAAAAAGGACGGGAGAGAAATCCGGCGACAGACGATTTTCTGACAAATGAAAAGGACACCGGATTGGAGTCTTGTCAGGATAGTCTTGCCAGAGAGAATGAACTTACCTTCTCTGATAAGATCATGAAGGTAAAGGCAGAAAATATTTTTCGTGATTCCACTTTTTATCATTGGTGCAGTTCGGTGATTAAGGGGGAAGACGGAAAATATCATTTGTTTTATTCCCGTTGGAAACGGACATACACTTTTTATGCCTGGCTGACTCATTCGACCATAGCACATGCTGTGGCAGATCATCCGGCTGGGCCTTATCACTATCAGAATACCGTTCTTGATTTCGAAAAGGATGTATACCGGAAAGGAGATATGATAACGGCTCATAATCCTAAGATTAAATATTTTGAAGGGAATATTATCTTTATTTCTGCAGTACGTCTTTAGGCAGAGATATCTCTAATGAAGAGTTGATTGAGACTGCCCGGGGTGGTTATTCTCATAAGAACTGGCAGCCTTTGAGGGTCAATCAGCGTACGTTTGTTGCTTCTTCCGAGAGTCTGAATGGAGAATTTTCAATTAATGAAAAGCCTTTGCTGGAACCTGACGGACCGATTGAAACATTAGTTGTAAATCCTGCAATCGTACAAGGAGTTGATAAACGCTATTATTTGATTGTGAAAGGGGACAAGCCTGGTTCTACCAAATTTGAACGTAATCAGGCTGTTGCTGTTTCCAGTTATCCGGACAGGGGATTTGTTCTTCAGGATAAGCCGGTTATTCAGGACTGGGATACGGAGGACATGTCTTTATGGTGTGATCAGAAGAATTCTGTTTATTATGCTTGCTTTCATGCACATACTTATATAGGAATGATGGTTTCTTCCAATGGCCTGGACTGGAAGAAAGCTTTGGACTTCAAGATTATGAAAAAGGAGATTCCATTGTATGGGGGAGGTTGTATTTTGCCTGACCGGATGGAACGTCCCTTTGTTTTTTTTGAAAATAATGCTCCCAAAGTATTATCTTTGGCAGTGAAAAAAGCAGATGATGCATATATTGTTTTTGTTCCTTTAAAGTGAAAACTTTGCAAAGCGGTAAATGAGGAGGCCTTGCACTGAAGGAACATTTATTCTGATGGGAAATAAGGGTTATAAACATTGAAAGAATTTATATTATGAAAAAATTGTATTTAGTCGTTTGGAGCATCTTGTCATGCGTCCTTTGGTCTTGTAGTGGAAGTGAGAATGGAAAGTCTCTGCCGAATCCTCCGAAGCATATTGTTCTTGTCGGTTTCGACGGTTTGAGTTCATACAGCCTGAATAATGGTGCGGAAATGCCTCAGTTTCGCAGTATGATGCAGGATGGCTGTTACACTTTGGAGAACCGTTCGGTTCTTCCTTCTTCAAGTGCCGTCAACTGGGCTTCGATGTTTATGGGAGCAGGTCCGGAACTTCACGGATATACTGAGTGGGGTAGTTCTACACCTGACCTGCCTTCTCGGGTTCTCAACGAACATGGTATATTTCCGGATATCTACAGTGGTATCAGAGCCAAATATCCTGATGCAGAACTTGGTTTCTTCTATGAATGGAATGGCATGAAATACCTGGTTGATACTTTGGCCATTAATCATGTTCAGCCTTTGAATCTGTCTGCTGAAAACTCCAAAGAAGAACTGAAGGATGTATTGTCTTATCTCAAGGAGAAGAAACCGATGTTTTGTTCGGTTATTTTCGGTGAGCCGGACGGTGCCGGACATAGCAAAGGTTGGGAGTCAGAAGATTATTTTAAGATGCTGACTCATCTGGATCAGGCTCTGGCACTGATCGTATCTGCAGTGAAAGAGGCCGGAATGATGGACGAGACCGTATTTATACTCTCTGCCGATCATGGAGGAAAAGGAACCGGTCATGGCGGTAAGACGATGAATGAGATGCAGACACCGATTGTCTTTTATGGAAAAGGTATCAAGCAGGGTGCTCAGATTACCGAAAGTACAATGGTGTATGATATTGCAGGTACTGTGGCATTTATGCTGGGAGTTGAGCAGCCGCAGGTATGGATTGCCCGGCTATCAAGAGTGCCTTTAATGAGAAGTTTTTAAAAAGTGACTGATATGAAACATTCTTTGGGGATTTTAGCAGTTCTCTTATGGAGCAGTGTCCAGATTTTTGCACAGACTGACTGGTATAATCCTTTTGGTAAAGGAGAAATCCCTGTACAGGGACGTTGCTGGAATGAAGAGATCGGTGCAAAATATCACCGTCTTCCGGACCGTGCAGAGAAGGTGGTACGGAAAGCTTTGTGGGATTTGTCCTGTCAGAGTGCAGGCTTGTATATTAAGTTCACGACAAATGCATCGAAAATACAGGTGAAATACACGGTTACATCTGGCTTTTCTATGCCGCATATGCCGGCAACGGGAGTCAGCGGAGTCGATTTGTACATGAAGGATGCTGACGGGCAGGCTTTATGGTGTGCCGGAAAATATTCTTTTGGAGATACGGTACGTTATACATATGATAATCTTACTTATCCTCGTCAGTCGGATAAAGGAAATGAATTCTGTCTCTACCTGCCTCTTTATAATGGAGTAAACCTGATGGAAATAGGTGTACCGGCCGGAAGTCATTTTGAGTTTGCTGCTCCGTCAAAGAAGAAGCCTGTGGTGATTTATGGAACATCCATTGCGCAGGGAGCATGCGCATCGCGTCCCGGTATGGCCTGGACTAATATTCTGCAAAGAAAGCTCGATTTTCCTGTGGTCAATCTGGGATTTTCCGGAAACGGGCAGTTGGAGGAGGAGTTTTTCAGACTGCTGGCTGAGACTGATGCGTCTTTATTTGTTATCGACTGTATGCCTAATATGACAGAAGAGACCGGGTTGGACTGATTGCAGATCGGATGGTGAAAGGAATACGCATATTGCGTGAAAAAAGTCAGGCACCGATTCTGCTGGTTGAACATGACGGATATATGGGATATCGGGTTTCGGATGCGGAAAGAAGCAGATTTGAAAAAACCAATGAACAGCTTCGTCTCTGCTATCAGGAACTCAAGCAGAAGGTGGATGGACTGTATTATATGACTTTTGAGGAACTGGGATTGAGCATTGGACAGTCAGGTGGATGGAGTGCATGCTACTGACCTGGGTATGTTTCAGTATGCGGAAGCATATTCCCGGAAGATTGCAAAGATCCTGTTTCCGTAAGATCTTTTTTCCCACGATGAGGCAGAAGTATATGGTAAACAGAAGTGTTTTCTTAGGATGAAACTTCTGTTTTTTCCGGCTGAAACTTTTTGTTCCACTAGCTGAAACTGAAAGTTCCACTAGTAGAAAATAAAAGTTTCACCAGCAGAGAACAGAAGTTTCTTCAAGACGAAACAGAAGTTTCACCAGCATGATACAACAGAATCGTCTGTATTATGCCGATGAATCAGTAGGACGATGACGTTGGGAAGATCTGTAATTGAAACTGTGCATAATCTTTTAAGACAGCCTTTTTTTTGAAGCATATGTATTCAGTGTCAATGGAAAAATTTCTTGTCATTGCGTCGAATACATTCTTCAAAGAAAACTATTTTTTTGAACCTGATTTTATATATAATTAAATGTATTTATTATGAGATCTTTTTATCGCAATTTGATCATGGCATTTCCTTCTTTATTCTGTGTCGGAAATGCTTGTGCTCAGGATCGTCCTAATATTATTTTGTTTTTAGTGGATGATATGGGGTTGATGGATACTTCAGTTCCGTTTATTGTTGATCAGAATGGAGAACCTCAACGTCAGCCGTTGAATAATTGGTATCGGACTCCTAATATGGAACGTCTGGCACAGCAAGGGATTCGTTTCTCGACTTTTTATGCACAAAGTGTCAGTTCACCTTCACGTGCTTCAATTATGACAGGGCAGAATGCTGCACGCCATCGTACTACGAACTGGATTAATGCAGAAAGCAATAATCGGGATACATTTGGTCCTTATGAATGGAACTGGAAAGGGTTGAGTTATGATGATCAGATTTATCCTTCAGTATTGAAGAAGGCCGGCTATAAGACGATTCATGTCGGAAAGGCGCATTTTGGATGTAATGGAAGTGAAGCTGAGGACCCGAAGCATTTAGGGTTTGATGTAAATATTGCAGGTTCTGCCATAGGGCATCCGGCAGTTACATGGTGAAAATGGTTATGGATGGATAAAAGGACAGCGGGAAAGAGCTGTTCCTGATCTGGAAAAGTATCATGGCTCACATACGTTTCTTTCTGACGCATTAACTCTGGAAGCAGGGATGGAAATAGAGAAATGTGTGAAATCAGGTGTCCCTTTTTATCTGAATATGGCTCATTATGCGGTACACGCTCCTTTTGAAACAGATGAACGTTTTATCGGGCATTATCCGAAAGGTGAGAAGAATGATCAGGCACGGGCTTTTGCTACTCTTATAGAGGGTATGGACAAGTCTTGGGAGATCTTATGCAAAAAACTGGAAGATCTTGGGGTTGCAGAAAATACATTAATCATCTTTTTAGGGGATAATGGAGGAGATGCACCTTTAGGTGGTGCTGCAGATTATGGTTCTTCTGCTCCTTTAAAAGGTAAAAAAGGGTCAGAGTATGAAGGTGGGGTAAGAGTTCCGTTTATTGCAGCGTGGGCTAAACCTGATAAGTCGAATAAATTCCAGCAAGCTTATCCTATAGCTTCGAATGAGATCCAAACTCAGATGGCTACTGTTATGGATATTTATCCTACGGTCTTATCTGTGGCTGGTGTGAAAACGCCATCAGATCATTTATTGGATGGGAGTGATATGAAGTTACTTTTTCAAGGTAAGAAAGATAAAAAGCATCGGGATGATTTTTTGATGCATTTCCCTCACGAACATCGTGGAAGCTATTTTACGACATATCGTAAGGGAGACTGGAAGTTGATTTATTATTACAATCCGGACAAAGATGGGAAACCGTCATATAAATTGTTTAATTTATTGTCTGATCCGTTTGAAATGAATGACCAGTCTTCTGACCAGCCGGAAATACTTCGTAAACTTTGTCAGGAAATGATTGACCGGTTAAAATCAGAAGATGCACTTTATCCTGTAGATAAGGGAGGAAAGACTCTTTATCCGGTTCTGCCGATGTGATTGAGGTTGAATAATGTCAAAGGGAGTAGCTGGGGTATATCTTGAAATAGTCAATTCAAAAAAATCCATTATCTTTATTGTCGTAATTGAAAAGATCTGATATATGAAAATAGGTTTGATAGGAGGATTGCTTTTAGTGCCTGCAGGTATGTATGGGCAGACTAAAATGGAGAGTCCTAATATTGTGATTATTG
>ENA-OQAN01001218-OQAN01001218.1-human-gut-metagenome-genome-assembly--contig:-NODE-1218-length-11714-cov-1.554328_pt1 | contig 11714 bp, 9 predicted proteins | sample MGYA00242735_ERZ504527 | MGnify/ENA primary metagenome ERZ504527 (study PRJEB26092, sample SAMD00036230) | human gut metagenome | host: Homo sapiens | study: EMG produced TPA metagenomics assembly of...
ATAAAGGTATGTTATTACCATTAGCATCAACGTAGAAGGCATTACTCAACATGATACCGTTTGGCAAGAAACGATAAACGTCTTTACCATTTGGTGAGTATTCACCGTTTGTAATCATGTGACCACGAGCATCGAAGTAATAGGTGTTACCATTGAAGGTTACAAAGGCAGATTTAGCTTGAGTACCACTTGTACCGAAGTAAGTGATTCCTTTACCATCACTTGAGAATCCAGTAATAACCTTTTCTTTACCTGTCAATTGAAGAGGAATGAAGTTACCTTCTTTAGTGACAGTGAAATACTTACCAGTTGCTTCATCGCTAAGTACATAGCCAACACCACGTTCAAGAACGTTTGTTCCGTTGAAGTATTCAGCCTTCCATTGTTTCAATTTAACAGAATCATCAATTGGTTTACCAGTTGAAATCATGTTTACCTTGAACATTTCAGGGTACTTAGCTTTAAGTTCAGCCAAGAATTCACCACCGTATTTAGCTTGGTAATCTTTGCCTGATGACTTAGAGTTAGCCACATAAAGTGAGTGGTCAATGATAGCGTCCGCAATCTTACGACCAGCACCATCAGTACGAGTCGCTGTTACAACTTCTTTACCTGGCAATTGGTAAATTTGGTCTGGAACCCAGTCAGCGATTGCTTGAATACCAGCCTTATGAAGTGCTTTAAGAGCATCACGTAGATCTTCTTTAGAACCGTATTTATTGTTCTTACTCATGGCAAGATCGTAACGGTCTGCAAAGGCATAACCATTTTGGATAACTGAGTCAAGGAAGGTACCATCGTCAGCAGATACAAATTGAGGTGCCATTTCAAATGATGTTACACCCCATGATTTGAACAAATCAACATTTTCAGCAATCTTACGGTTAGTATAGACTGAAGGATCTGAACCATCTGGAATAGTTTGGAAGTTAGAGAATCCTTCGTAGATCAATTGTGAATCATAAGCTTCAGTCGCTTTAAGAGTCAACTCTCCTTCTTTTTTAGCTTCTGTTGAAGGCGCTACTCGGATATCTTGATTATCTGAAGCTCCAACTGGAACCCAAACTGCTACGAAACCAGACATATCAAATGTTTCATAACCCTTGATGTCATTAGCACCGAAAGTCAAGACACCGTTGCTGTCTGTTTCTTTAACGTAACCTGCTGCGATTGCATCTGCATCAGATGTAAAGTTCTTGATACCATCAGCTGTACCAACAATCAAAGCACGGTATTTTTGGTTGGCATGGATTTTACCCATTTCAACATTAAGTTTAGCTGACTCATGCAAAGTCAATTTTGGATTATTCACTACAAGAGTTACCTGACCAGAGGTACGGCTGTATTTAGAACCTTCTGTATCGTCAGCTGTCATGATGTCTTTACCATAACGTACTGAAGTGTAGACTTCATTTGTGCGGTAAAGTTCAACATCTGAATTGTCCATCTTACCATCAGTTGGCAACCAGTATGAACGTTGAGCTTGTCCACCAGATACATACTTGATACGATTCTTCATCAAGTTAACAATGGTATCGTAATATGGAGACTTAGTTTCCATGTAGTGACCATCATCTGTATAAAGGTCTCCATAGTAGACACGAGTGATTGTTTCCATGTTTTCGCAACATAACAGCGTACTGCTGCTGGGATGTTGTTCAAGGTATATTTTTTGTCGCTGCTGAGCATGTCTTTGTTATAAATCTCAAAGGCTTTCTTCATTTCAGCATCAGTGATTGTGAAACCATCTGATTTTGGATTGATTTTCTTTTCTTGATGATTTCAGCAATAATATCTTGAACGTTGTTATCATGGGCACGGATAAAGACGTAGTTTCCTGACGCGTCTCCGTATTTCTCATTGTATTTACCAATTGTAGACTGTTTAACTGTTCCGTTCTTCGTTATAGGCCTTGCTTCCATCTTTGTTAATCCAATCAGTCTTTTCATCACGTTGTGTCGTGTTGAAAGTATTGTTATACAAAGGACTTACAGCTGGTGTACGTTCTTTTGATTGGTTTAGCCAATGAGAAGAGGAGAGCCAAACGTTGTTTTGTTTTCCATAGCAAGCGCAGCGCCATCTGTCTTGTCATTGTAGTGGTTGTCATTAAGGCTCCATGCTTCAAGGACTGAGATGTGAGCAAGAGCGTTTGCTTCAGATTTGTTAACACCATAGTACTCACGGAAGTAGTTTGTGTAGAGTTGAAGCATGTCTGCATCGACATTATCTACCGCGTCGACACGGATACCATCGAAGTTAGCATCCTTGTCACCCATAACGATTGAACCCCAGTTCATAAGGTAGTGGATTTGGTTCAATTGTTCCGCTTGAACAACTGGGTTTGACAAATCTACGTCATTAGCTAGCAAGAAGTCGAAACCACCCATGTGGTTTGGATCTGATTGCTCATCAAGAATTGATTTATCAATTGTACCAGTCTGGTTAGTTGCTGTACGGTTCAAACGACGATAGTCAGAATTCGCCCATGGTGTACGTGAATCATTCACATAAAGAAGGGCACCACCTTGAAGGTGATCTTCGCCGCCACCTTTAGAGTAGTTTTCAGTTTCTTTGTTCCATTGTGGTTGTGTCTTAACAAAGGCAGAGATAGTTTCACGCAACCATTGTGTTGATTTTTCAGCCTGAATCTTTTGTTCAATCTTAACTTGGATATCCTTAGCAGCACGTTTCAAGTCTTCTTGCTTATCTGTACTTGAATATTTAGCATCCAAGTTAAATACTTTAGACATGTAGTTCAAGTAGTTAACTTGTGTATCTACATTTGGCCACCAAGCATCAAAAGTGGACGGAAATCTTCTGCAGTTGATGCTTGCCAAGTTACACCATCTTTGATGATAGAAGCTGGACGGTACCAGCTATCTGCAGTCAAATAACCATCAATCAATTCAAAGCTAGCTTCAGATGAATCGTAGGCACGGTTATTTATTGAGAAACCATCAACAATATTTGTTGTTCCTGGTGTGAAAGAGTATGTTGATGAACTTGTAAGAGCACCATCTTTACCGAAGTAAAGCAATTGACCATTTACAGTAATGGCAAAGTTTTCTTTGTGTGAACCATCTTCATTAACATAGTAATATTTACCATCAATGTTTTTGATGTTTTTCAAGGAAAGCGCAGCTTCTACTTCTGAATCTTTCAAAGCAGCTTCTGGCGCCTTAACTTCTGTATTAACAACTTCAGCCTTCACTGTTGCTGGTTGTTCTTCTGCTTTTTCAGTTGTAACAGCTGGTGCATCTGTTGTCACAACTGCTTCTTTATTTGGAACAGCTGCCACTGCTACATCAGCTGTTGTTGCTGTTGTAGCTGCTTCAGCTGTTGCTTGTGTGTTCGTTGTAGTCGCTGTTTCTACAGCATTTGTTTCTTTAGCAGGTGTTAAAACATCTGCTTCTTTTGTATTTGTACGTTTATCGGCTTCTTTGGTTGCTTCAGGAGAAGTAACTAAAGAAGCTGTTGTACCTGAATTTGATTGAGTTACTGTCTTATCTTGAGTTTCATCCGCTGAAACTGAAGATGTTGTTGCAGACAATCCTCCTACGACAGTAGCAAGTGCTGCAGAGGCAACTGCAATTGTGACCCATTGCTTCTTAACTTTATGAAGCTTATAGTGTACCTTATTTTCCATTATAATTTTCCCCGTGATTTTATTTGTCAAAATCAGACTGAAATCTATCCGATTTCAAACAATTACATTATATCATTATTTTCTAACTATTTCTCGAATTAATTGTTTTTTTATAAATTATATGTAACATAACAGCAACATTAGAAAAGTTTTGTAACACACCTATTTCATAGGTTTTCAATTCTCATTTTCATATCATTTGATAAGTAAAACTATTTTCTATAAAAACCACTAAAACCCTTGATACAATGGCTTTTACAACGATTCTGACTCAAAATTGATATTTGTCAGATTTTTTTCTTTAAGGAGCAAAAAAGGCAAAATTTCTTTAAACGATTCTCGTTTTCAAGAAATTTCACCTATAAATTCATGTCAAATCATATCGTTTTTCACTTAATCTCTCAGATTAAGATTAGATTGATTGATTATTTATCAAAATCAGCATAACCATTTTCATCGAAGAAGACAGTCTTACCGTCTTGGAAAGTGATCCATGTGTTTGTCACACGTTCTCCAAGAACTGATTCGTAGTATTCCACTCCTTTTGGTGTCTGATTGGGCTACCTTTAACTTGACGTCCCAAATGATCAAAGTAATACTCTTTACCATCGATATTTTGGCGTCCTGTTACAGCCTTACCATCTTTGAAGTAGTACCAAACATTGTTACCAGTTGTCAAGAAACGGTTATTGAGACGCTCCCCTGAATCTTTATCATAGTAAGAAAGTGAACCATCAGCATTCTTAACAAAGTCACCTTTAACTTGGCTACCATCTTCTTTGAAGTAATAGTTTTTACCGCCAATGCTATAGGCACCTGTCACGATTTCACCATTATCTTTGGCATAGTACCATGTCTTACCACCATCAAGAGTGAAGAAATCAGATTTGACTTGGCTTCCATCAGCATTGAAGTAATAGTTAAGGTGGTCAATTGTTTGACGACCTGTGGCGAGGTTACCATCCTTATCAGCATGGTACCATTTGCCGTTTACTTCGAAGAACTTGTCTTTAACCTTGTAACCATTATCTACAGTGTAGTAGCTAATCTTGCCATTTTCAGTAACAAATTCACCTTTAACTTGGGCACCATTTGCACGGAAGTAGTATTCGTGACCATCCAAAGTAAGGGCACCTGTCACATTTTTACCAGCTGCATCACGGTAGAACCATGTTGAGCCATCAGTTGTGTAGAATTCACCCTTCTTAGCTTGTGCATATCCTTGATCGTTGAATTCATACCAGATACCATCGATTTCTGCCCAACGATTTGTGTAGGCATTACCTGAATTTTTATCGAAGAAGTAGAGTTTTCCGTCTGGAGTCACATACTTAGTACCTTTAGCTTGGAAGCCATTTTCATCAAAGTATTGCAATCCTCCACCAGCATAAGTCAAGCCAACAGCCATTTCTCCAGTTGGTGAGAAATAACGGAATTTAGCTTCTGTTTCTGAAGTACCTTCTTTCGGTACATCGAATACAAAGTAACCATCTTTGTATTGCTCACCAAAGCTACCAAAGTAATAATATTTACCATCTTGTTGATAAATAGAATCACGAAGCTGTACACCATTTGGCAAGAAGAAATAAGTCTTACCATCGATATCTTGACGACCAGTCAACATATAACCTTCTTTATCGAAGTAATAGTAATTTCCAGCATATTTAATGAAGGCATTCTTAGCTTGGAAACCACTATTATCAAAGTAGGCCATACCCTTACCATCATAGTAGAAACCTGTCTTACCACCTTGATCTGTCAAAGGTTTTGGCAAGAAGATGCCATTATCAGTAACTTGATAGTAGCGACCAGTAGCATCGTTACTGAGAACATAACGACTACCACGACCAAGGATATTAGTACCATTCATGTACTTAGCAGACCATTGCTTGATTTTAACAGATGGATCAATCTTCTTACCAGTTGATATCATCACATCTTCAAACAACTGTGGATATTTCTTTTGGAGCTCATCAAGGAACTCACCACCATATTGAGCTTGGAAGTCCTTACCTGATGATTTAGAATTTGCAACATATAAAGTGTTATTGATATAAGCATTGGCCTTTGGAGTACCATAACTATTTGCACGTGTTGCTGTTACAACTTCTTGTCCTGGCAATTGGTAAAGTTGATCTGGAACCCAGTCAGCAATTGCTTGAATACCTTGCTTGTGAAGCGCCTTAAGTGCATCACGAAGATCTTCTTTAGAACCATATTTGTTATTCTTACTCATGGCAAGGTCATATCGGTCAGTAAAGGCATAACCATTTTGGATAACAGAATCAAGGAAGGTACGGTCATCAGCCGATACAAATTGAGGAGCCATCTCGAATGATGTGATTCCCCATGACTTGAAGAGTTCTGCATTTTCTGCAATCAATTTATTAGTATATTGGCTATCTTTTTCAACAAAATCTTGGAAGTTTGAGAAACCTTCATAGATAACTTGTGAGTCCAATGCTTCAGTAGCAGAAAATGTCTTGTCAAGTTTCTTATCTGAACCTTTAACACGGATATCTTGGTTATCAGGTGCACCTACTGGTACCCAAACACCAAGATAACCTCTCATATCAACAGTTCGATACCCCTTGATTTCATCTCCACTGAAAGTCAAGTTCCCTTCAGCATCAGTGTATTTAATTTTTCCAGCTGCTGCTGCATCATTTTCGTAAGTGACAATTCCCTTATCAGTACCAAGAAGTAATGGACGGTAGGCTTGGTTAGCATGAAGTTTACCCATGTTAACTTTCAAAGTACCATCACCCAGTGAGAAATCCTGATTATTGGCAATAAGGGTCAACATACCAGAATGTTTACTTGTTTCTGCTACACCCGTAGTTTGGTCAGCAGTCATAATATCTTTACCGTAACGAACAGATGACAAGATTTCTTTTCCATTGAACGTGTCGACTTTCATCGATTGTCCACCTGAAACATATTTCATACGGTTCTTCAAGAGCGTTGTGATAGCATCGTAGTAAGGAGACTTGGTAGCCATATATTGGCCGTTATCCGTATAAAGATCTCCATAATAAACACGAGTTACCTGCTCCATATTTTGAAGAATCAAAGCATAGGCAGCTGGAATATTGTTAATAGTATAACGTTTTTCTGCCTTCTTCATATCTTCATTATAGATTTCAAAGGCACGTTTCAATTCAGCATCAGTCATGGTATAACCATCTGATTTTGGATTGATCTCTTTTTGAACAATATCACGAATGATATCTTGAACAAGGTTATCATGAGCACGCGCAAAGATATAGTTAGCTTGTGTATCTCCATACTTACTATTATTTGTACGGTCTGTCAAACTGCTAGTAATCAAATCTTTCAATGAAGAGCCCGAACCATAAAGTGCACCCATAATTGCATAACGAAGGTTATTATCCATGGCAAGGGCTGCACCATCATGTTTTTGATTATAATCATTATCATTTAAATCCCAAGCTTCAAGGATAGAAATGTGAGCGAGTGCATTAGCTTCAGATTTATCCACACCAAAGGCTGCGCGGAAGTAGTTTGTATAAACTTGGAGAAGGTCTGCATCAACATTATCAACTGCATCAACACGGATACCATCAAAGTTAGCATCCTTATCACCCATAACAATTGATCCCCAGTTCACAAGATAGTGAATTTGGTTCAACTGCTCAGCTTGCACAACTGGGTTTGAGTTATCAACGTCATTGGCAAGTAGGAATTCATAACCACCCAAGTATCTTCCTGTACCATTTAGAGAACCATCTTGGTTACTTGGTGTACGGTTAAGCAAACGGTAATCGGAATTTGCCCAAGGTGTCTTATCATTATTGACATAAAGAAGAGCTCCCCCTTGAAGGTGGTCAGCAAGGGTATAGTTTTCAGTTGTAGTATTCCACTGGTCTTGTTCTTTTACAAAAGACTCAATTGCTTGACGAAGCCATTCAGTTGATTTTTTAGCTGAAATTTCTTGTTCAATCTTAATTTGAATTGTCTTAGCAGCTGCATTCAATTCAGATTGACTTTGGCTGGTTGAATAAGTTGCGTTAAGGTTAAAGTGTTTAGAGAAAGTATTGAGGTAGGCAACTTGTGTATCTACATCAGGCCACCATGCCATCAAAAGTGGACGGAAGTCTTTCTCAGTTGATACACGCCATTTTCACCATTTTCCAAAATAGTAACTGGACGGTACCAGCTGTTTGGTGTCAAGTACCCATCTACCAACTCGAAGCTTTCTTTCTTAGAATCGTAAGCACGGTTATGTGAAGAGAAAGCATCAACTAGATTAGTTGTACCTGGTGTGAATGAGTGTGTTGATGTGCTTGTCAAAGCACCGTCTTTACCGAAGTAAAGCAACTGGCCATTAACTGAAACAGCAAAATTTGTTTTGTATGAACCATCTTCTTTGACATAATAGTATTTACCATCAACTTGTTTGATGTTGTCCAAAGAGAGTGCGGCTGTTTCTTCTTTTTCAGTAACACCAGATTTTGGTTTTTCAGCTACTGTAAGCGTTGTATCTGTCGCTGCTGCAGCTGGTGTTTCTGTTGTCGCACCATTTGCTACTGCTGCACGATCTGTTGTTACTGGTGTTGCAGTATTAGTAGTTGTATCTGCTGCAGTGGTTGCTGCCGCAGGAGTTTCGACTGTTATAGTATCAGCAGCCTTGTCAGTTGTTACTGCTGTCGCATCTGTCGTAGCAGTTGCTGCAGGAGCGGCTACTTCATGCGTTTCAACGACAACATCGCTTTCAGCTGTCGTAGAGGCAACTGGTTTAGTTGTTTCATCAGCTGAAACTTTTTGATTGGCAACTGTAGCACCACCTACGATAGAGGCAAGTGCTGCCGAAGTGACGGCAATCGTCACCCACTGCTTCTTAACTTTGTGAAGCTTATAATGTACCTTTTTTCCCATTTTAGGTCCTCATTTCATTTTCCTAGTTTGAATAAAATCTACATAATTCAAACAATTTCATTATAGCATATTTTTTTCAGTCAACCAGAGTCTTTATCAAATCATTTCATTTTTTAATCATATTGTAAATTGATTAACATTTCGACAAATATTAAAAACTACCGAATGTAGAAAACGGTAGTCTTTTTCTATTTTTAGGAAAGTTTTTAGAGGTAATTTAATAAGCTATCTCTATTCAATCAGTAGCAATTTAAAAGTCAGCTATTAAGCAAAAAACGACGTTATGTTGGACCCTGTAGCTAACTAAAAAGAGCAAGGTTTCTGTGACTAATTTTGCCAGAACCAGTCCTAAACCAATAGCAACTAGACTACTAAGTAAGAAATAGTTACAGGCCAGGAGGACCAAGACCAACATAAAGTAACGAACACTCGATCTAAAGAGAGAGCTTGTCGGATTGAAGACCACATTGGCGTTCAGCAAACACTGGCTGGAAGCCGAAATCACACGAGCTAGCACGACCGAAAGGAGCAGATTTTTCGTCAAGGCAAAGAGCACAAATAAGGCTGTTGCATCAATGACTGAGCCAAGACGGCCGTGCCAGAGAACTTTAAAAAAGGGCTGTAAATACGGATGGAATCACGAATGGGCCGAAAGTGCGAACTTTTATTTTCCTCCAGATAAACGGTTTCGATAGGGACTTCAGAGATTTGGTGGCCTGATTTTTTGGCTTCAAGCAACATATTAAACTCATACTCGAAACGATTGCCGTCCAGGTTAAGAAGCCATGGAATCAGGTCGGTTGACATGCCTCGAAGTCCTGTCTGAGTATCTGTTACCTTCTGACCAGTTACCAGATGGAAGAGCCCTGCAGTCACCTTGTTGCCGATGCGACTACGTGCTGGTACCTTACCAACAAAGGCACGCGCACCTAAGATAAGATGGCTTGGATTTTCCTCGGTTGCTTGGCCACACGGACAATATCTTTAATCAGGTGCTGACCATCACTGTCAACTGTGACTATAGGTTGAGCCGAAAGGTGCTGACCGACTACTTCTTCTTGAATATAAGCGAAAGCAGTCTTAAGAGCAGCTCCCTTTCCTTTATTAATCGGATGAGTTAGGACAGTCGCTCCAATAAAAGCCGTTTCGTCGTAATAGTCGTTATAGCCTGGGCCACTCCCATCATTAACAACAATAATACGGGCTTTAGGGAGTTTTATGGTAATATCTTGAACCACCTGAATCAGGCGTTTGTCTGGTTCATAAGCTGGAATAATAATATACATAGGCACTTCCTTTCTGTTTCATCCTATGACTCTTTAGTGACCTCCTCCAAAGCCACCTGGTTGTCCACCACCTTGGGGACCACCGCCACCAGGCATTGAGTTTTCAATCTTAGTTTGTTTCTCACCATTGATAGTAATGTCACCACCGGTATAGGTCGCTGAACCATCGAAGTCAAAGCCAGACTGACCAGTCAAATTGATTGTTCCACCGATACAATAATATCGCCGTTAGAATCGATTGGGTCGGTATCGCCCTGGCCAACCTCAACATTTAGGGTTCCACCGGTCATCTTGAAGAAAATCTCACTTTGACTGGCATTAGCATTGGCCGCATTGACACCATCATCCGTTGCATAGACATCGATGTCTCCGCCATTGATGGTCACAGATTTACCTTCGATACCTTCAGTTGATTTTTCAACCTTGTAAGTACCACTATCAATAATCAGGTCGCCGGACGCATGGATACCGTCGTCACCAGCTTGATGGTCATGGTATTGTCAGATAGATACATGGTACCTGCTGAAGTGTCGTCATCATTGTCGACCTTAACAGCATCTTCCTCAGCCTCAATGGTCATGGTTGTTCCCGTGATGTTGAGTTCATCATTGACATTGAAGGCATCACCGACTGAGGAAATCTTATAGGTACCGCCAGTCATATGAAGGCTGTCATTGGCTTTAATACCGTTGTTTTTTCTTGGCATCAATGTTTAGAGTACCTGAACCATTAATGGTCAAATCTCCTTTAGAGAAAATCACAGCATCCGCATCTTCATCACTATTAGAACTTGAATCAGAAAGTGTGTTTGTAGTGCCATCTTTAAGTGTCAGATAGACATGACCAGCTTTTGTGGCGTTGATTGCTGCATTTGTATTTGTCATGGTAACGCCATCTAAAAACAATATGGACATCGTCTGAATCACCAGCGTCTACCTTGATTTGCACACCGTCGGATTTTCCTGAAATGACGTAGGTCCCAGCTTTGGAGATGGTTACGGTTGAACCTGATAGGCTGCACCATCACCTGAAACATCCGCAGATGAGCCTGATAACTTAATCTTAGTAGCTGAGCTTTCATTATAAGAGGTATCAGAATCTTTAGAAGTAAAATAGTTGCTGTTGTTCTTATTTGTTTTCTTACTGGTCGTTGCTGTTACAGCACTTGTTTTTGAAGTCGTGCTTGACGTCGTCCCAGTTGACTGACTGCTTGATTGGCTACAAGCGTCATGACTGTTAGGGCTGTCGCACAGGTTAATAAAGTCGTCCATTTTTTTAGTTTTTTTGATTTCATATATTTTTCCTCCCGGGTTCGTTTTAGATGATTACAGTTTGCGGGACTTACCTAAAACATTTCTAAAGGATAACTGAAACTTATCTTAAGTTAAGTTTGGTGAAAGTTTGATTTAGGAAAAACTTTCAGAAAAGTCCCATAGACTAGTAGGCAAGCAAATGAATACTTTATATAGTAGTACTTTTGCTCTCAATTTAATTTTCTACTAAAAAAGCCAAATCTTGAAGTGAGGGCTTTGTATCTTATCTAAGTGAACACGCCTACAACTCGTGGGAAAAGATGGGACCTGCTTGGAGTTAAACTCCTTCGACTGTTCCCCCTCTTTTCCTGAGCGTTGCTTTACGGCTTTGTATCTTATCTAAAAGGAGTTTTTTCATGGTTAAACAATTGGAAACACGTTTTAAACGTATTGAAACAAAATATGTGGTCTCAAAGGAAAATCTTGAGGACCTGCTTACTGATCTTAAGGAGTATTTAGTGGAGGACGATTATCCGACTTCTACCATTTCAAATATTTACTTTGATACGGATAATTTTGACGTCATCCAAGATGCCCTAGATGGTAATCACCGTCAAGAGAAAATCCGTA
>ENA-OQAN01001219-OQAN01001219.1-human-gut-metagenome-genome-assembly--contig:-NODE-1219-length-11713-cov-3.438547_pt1 | contig 11713 bp, 25 predicted proteins | sample MGYA00242735_ERZ504527 | MGnify/ENA primary metagenome ERZ504527 (study PRJEB26092, sample SAMD00036230) | human gut metagenome | host: Homo sapiens | study: EMG produced TPA metagenomics assembly of...
TCGACCAACGGCATGGCAGAGTAGCCAAGTCCGGAAGGGATAAACGCTGAAGGCATCTAAGCGTGAAGCCCCCCTCAAGATGAGATATCCCTCACATAAGTGAGTAAGATCCCTTGAAGAGTACAAGTAGATAGGGCAGAGGTGGAAGCATGGTAACATGTGGAGCTGACTGTTACTAATCGATCGAGGGCTTGACCAAAAGAAATCGGAGTTCTGTATGAAGTTTTGAAGGTATCAGAAATAAGGCAAAAGTCCTATTGATTTTTGCATAAGAAAAAAGTAAAATAAATGACGTATCTGATACGTCATTTTATATATAGGGGATTGGTCAAATGGTATGATAGGGGTCTCCAAAACCTTTGGTGGGAGTTCGATTCTCTCATCCCCTGCTCTTAAAACACCGAGTTTACGGTGTTTTTTTTATGTCGTGTTGCATTTCGTGTTGCATACTATCAAAATAATTAATTGCTATATTCCCCATTTTCTTTTCAGATTCCTCAAAAGTATGTCTGTATACATCTTTCAATACTCTATCATCTCCCATCCGCCAGCCTGCATGATATAAGCATCAGGTATTCCAAGCGCATGTTGTATGCTTGCAGAGTAGTGACGTAAATCGTGGAAGCGGAAATGCTCGATACCTGCATTATTTAGCACATGCTCAAAACGTGATGTAATAATGTTTGGAGTCATATTTACACCATCGTTCGGTAATGCCATGAATGCATCAACAACAAACTGTGGAACAGGAACAAAACGATCACCTGCATAAGATTTCGGTGCTTTCACAATCCATTTATTATCAGGCGACAGAACCATCGTTTTACTTACATGGATAACATTATTTTTAAAGTCTGACTTTTTTAATGCTGATATTTCTCCGCGACGCATCATACCGAACGCGCCCAAGTATATAGGGACTTCCATTTCTGTTCCACTGGCTGCACTTATTAAAGCTTGATGTCGCTTTCTGATGGAATGCTTCTCTCAATGCGTTTCTTTTTTGGAAGAGTAGTATTCAAAATAATATCCGGGTTGTATCGTTTTAAAACCGCTGTAATAAGACCATGCCGGTCCCTTACGGTTTTTGGAGACAGTGATCCAGAGATAGAATTTATATATTGCTGAACAATTTTTTTGTTAATATCCCTTATTTTGTAATCATCGAGCATGGAAAATTCTTTTTGCATACTTCTGTATTTCCTGATTGATGCCGGAGATAGAATTTGAGAACGCTCAACGATATATGCATCCACAGCTTCCCGGAAGGTCAATTTATAACTTGAAAGATTACTCTGTTCTTTTTTATCGGCATACTCTGCTGCCATAGCTTCACATCTTCTTTTGCCGGCTGGGTTGGATCGTCACATGTAAATGATTCATAAACCCGTTTCTTTTTTACATTTCCGTCTTTGCCGGTAATATATTCATAGTGACTAAACACCAGACACCTCCAGGATCCGGAAGGTAATTTTTTTGCAGTAGCCATTGTATCATCCTCCTAAAATTAAGTATAAAAATAACAGCCAGTGAGTAGTATTTCACTTGCACACGACTGCCTGAATGATACAATGTATATGTTGAGAGAATTGTTCATTCAGAGCAGTTACATTGCCGTATCACTTTATTGTGATGCGGCTTTTGTTTTGTAGAATTTAATTACATTATACATAAATCAAATGAAAAAGAAACAGGAAAATATCCCAGTTGTGACATTTTGTCACCAACTGAACACAAAGTTGCACCGGTGCAACCGGATTTACCATAAATTTCCAGTATTCTCCACAAACGTATCATTTTATAATTTGCCTATGGCAAAGATAAAAATTCAGGAAATCATGGAACAAAAAGATATCAAGGCAAGGGAACTGATCGAGCGTGTACCATTTTCCAGGGCGACTACATACCGGATTTTAAGAGGACAAAAGAGCCCGACGCTAGATGATCTGGAAGAATTTGCAAGAGAGCTTAAGGTACCACTGGAAGATCTGTACGAATCGAAGTACTCAAGAGATCATATAAAAAATCTGTCTCAATATTGAGACAAACCTTGCAAATGACAAGCATAATAAATATAATACAAACATAAGAACAAAGCGCGCTGTTGAAAACTACACTTACGGATGAAGAAATGCCATTGAGGAGGGGCAGCAGTATGCTTGAAATTATGAAAATACAGTTGAAGGAATATATAGACAGGATGGATCAGTCGGATGAGAAATTCCTAAAGCAGATATTAACGATCATGAGAAAACATTTTAAAATAAAAATATGAAGAAGTGGAACACCGGAGGGCAGCAGTACCCTCCGGTGTTTTAAGCTTTTTTGATAACAATAGAACGACCATCAAATTCTAAAGAAAGAGATTTATCGTTTACAGACACACCGAGTTTATCAGCCCATGTTTTCGGAATGGAAACTTTACAGTTATAAGCGTTCTGACTGGCATTACCGCCAGCCTTCGCGATGATCATATTGGCACTTCTTTTTTCACTCGGCATCCCAGTCAATATCCTTTCCATTTATATATTCACCATGCTCGGCGGCTTCCAGAGAGAACGTTCCTCTGGAGTGAGTTTTGTGTAATCCGGATCCCATGCGAGAACAAGACGTTTTACAAATTCATATGCAAAGTCCTGTTCCTGCGTAGGAAGCATTTCTAACATTGATACAGTTTGTGCAATAGTATTAGTCATAAGGACTCCTTTCTTTGAAGTGGGGATATTACTTATAAATATCCCCACGGCTTCCAACATCCATGATGCAGAGCACTTCAATTTCATTATTTGTCAGATACTTGTAAATGATTCGATATTTTCCAACGCGTAGTCGATAGCGACCATCTTTGTAACCACTCATTTTTTTAATATCGCCTTCGGCAGGCTTGTGAGTTAATTTCTCAATGGCGTCGAGAATTAGATCACGTTGAGGTTTTTGTAAACCTTTAAGGTATTTGACAGCAGCTTTTTCGTATTGAATTTCCATGTCTACCTCCTTTATCTGAGATTATAATAACATATTGGTTACCAATAATCAATAAAAAAATATAGAAAAAACAAAAAACCCGGAAAGAATATCGATCCTTCCGGGTTTTGCACATCAGTCCTCGTCTAGCATATCAAGAAAAACACTTTCGGGTATAATTTCAATGTCAAGACCGGATAATTTTAACTGTTCAGCCCTTTTCTGTTTTCTGCTTTTACCGTCTTTAATAGTTGAACAATAGTCGTTATTGCCGAGAACGAGATAGTTTGTTTTCTGTGTTACATTGTCAGCATTTATTCCGCCATGATTTGCAACGATTTGCATGGCTTCTTTGCGGGTTAAGGTATCGAGTGTACCGGTAAATACAATTACTTTATCGCGCAAAGGACTATCAGGCATGAAAGAGTCTGATGTGGTGATGATATCGGAAGCACGGACAGATTTTGATTTTGAGGATGCATGTTGTATGAATTTTTCAGCAGAACCATAGAGCTGCTTTGCGTCATCAAATAAAAAAGAAAGACATTTCATAGTTAAAACACAGTCAGATAAAGAACGGTGCGCATCGGAATAATCAATGTCATATCTCTCACACAGATCAGATAAACGATGATGCTGGAACTCAGGATGCAATCGGCGGGAGATCCTCATGGTGTCAACAAAATCATTAGAGAATGTCCTGGAAAGTAAGGATTCGGTTTTATCATAGATAAAATTAATGTCAAAGTTCACATTATGACCGACCAAGAGATCATTGCCGATAAAATCAAGATAATCAGGCAGTACAGAAGAAAGCTTTGGAGCAGAAGCCAGCATTTCATTTGTAATGCCGGTAAGCTCTGTGATAAAGGAATCAATGTATATACCGTCGGACGAATCAGGTTGAACTAAAGATGTGAATTTATCGACTACTGAACCATCAATGACTTTAATAGCGGACAACTCGATAATCTCATCATAACGAGGCGATAAACCGGTGGTTTCGATGTCGATAATTGAAAATGAAGTTGGAAAAACGAGAAGACTATTTCCTTTGTTGATTCTTTGGTTTTTTGTCATGGCGATACTCCTTTGTATGAAAATATTAATAAAATATGTTTTGAGATTCAAGATTTTTACGATACTGACAGCCATATGCATACAATTTATTAACGTGCACGCATTGTTTCTGGTCAGAGCATTCTTTATAACGCGAGCAGCACCCGAAGGTATTTGAAGATGAATAAGAACTTAAGCAATAACGGGTGTTAGCAGAAATATATTCTAAAATGGACACATCATCAAATGCAAAGAGGAGATGTGTATATAATTTATCAGAAACATTTTTTACTTGTGCAGTCGCCGGCTGTGGAAGTTTTTGAAAATGGTCGTGCCTGATCAGTAGTTCAAAAAAAGAAGGATTAGGCTTAATATAAAGAATAAGAGAAGTTTTTGAAATGGAGTTGTGGCGGTCCGGTGGATAGGCATATTCTACAATGTCGAGTTCGGTAGAGATAAGTTTTCCGGCGCGTGTTCCTGCCTGAGAAAAATTATCTGTAATGCAGAACGAGTTTTGCGGAAGAGAAAATTCTGATGCGAGATCATTAAAAACATGAATGATGCGTTCTTTTAAAAAATCAAGTTGATTCATCATTAAACCTCCAAAGCATAATATTTTTGAACTTATTATAACTGTAATTTATATAAAAAGCTACACAAAAATAAAAACCGGAAGGAAAATTAATCCTTCCGGTTTTTTGCATTTTCAAGCAGCTGATCAACAAAAACATCCAAAGCACTTTGCGACTCCGGCGAAAGCTGTGAATATGTACGAACGATATTCAATACAGCCTGATAAAACCGCCTGTCTGTGTGTTCGAGAATCTCAGAAACCAGTGCTGCATCCTCGTCATCCGGAATCTGGAACATCTCACCAGTTCCATCACGGAGCCATACCTCATTCACATTAAACTCCCGGCAGATTAACGAGATAACCGCATCGCTAGGGGAATTTTTACTGACTTCATAAGCTCCGATGTTTCCTCTGGCAATTCCAATCCGGTCAGCAAACTCCTGCTGTGTCAAGCCTAGGGCTTTTCGTAAATCTTTTAAACGTTCACCCATTGATACTGTCCCTCCCTTCTTAAATGATTATAAGCACATAAACCAACACTGTCAATAAAAAAATGTTGGTAAATTACAAAAAAGTATTGACAAAAGATATAAGCCAACATATAATTGCAATATACCAACAAGACAACACAGCAATAAATAGAAAGGAAAAATGATATGAGAAGATTCGAGGTTGGAAAAATCTACAAAGAACATGAATCAAGACCATACATCGTAATTGCGAGAACAAAGAAAACGGTAACCGTTCAAAGAATTGTACATCAGGGAAGACCGAATGAGTTCAGAGAGGAGGCGGAGACAAAAAGAGTGTATGAATGGGAAGGGCGGGAAGTGATCAACCCGCATGATGAAACTATAGAAGCATAAGGAAAGAGCCGGGAATGCCCCGGCGGGAAGGAGAAAAACATGGAAGAGAAGAAAAAAGAGCTTATAAAGAAAATTGACCAGTTAAAACCTATTGATCTACTCATGATTCAGAACGTAGCGGATGTACTGATCACCAGGGACAAGATTGATACAGCAAAGAGACAGCTCGTGCAGCAGTAAACAACACTATAAAATGCGACGCAGATGACAGCATGCAGGAATCTTTAAATAATTGAGGTCTTGGTTTTCTTCCACAAAGAAAACACCGGACTGAAAACCCTGCTCCCATTGAATGCCGGTAAAAGCGGCATTATCAACACGCTCACTGAGTGATTCTTTTTCACTAGGTGAGAGCTGTGAAAAATCAACATGGTACTGATGTAAAGACATAAGAAAACCTCCTTAATTTGTTGATATGACAATTATAAAAATAAGGAGCGGGAAATACAAGGAAATATGAAAGGAAGTGAAGAATAATGAGCAGTAAATTGTGCGAAAACAAGTTGAAAAAGCGCTGTGATTACATCGCAGGTATGCTGACAGGCGGATTCAGAACAAAAAATCTGTCAACAAAAGAAGTGAGTAAAAGGAGTGGAATCCCACAGCGGACGGTCGAAGATCGCATCCAGCATCCGGAGGGGATGCGGCTGAAAGATCTGTACAGCCTGGCAGATTTAGCAGGCGTGGTTATAACGTTTGAATTTAAGGATGCGCCGGAGTAAAGGAGGGATGATGAAAAATGAAAAAGAATAAGAAACCATTTTATGTGATGGTAATCGTAATCATCATCATGTATGCAGTAATTTATATATTACGACCGCGCCGGTATCCGGTCAGCCTGTCTCCGGTGTATTTGATCAGATTGCGCCAGTTGCACCGGTGCAACAGCCGGAGACAACACTAGGGAAGGAATATACAGTACATCCCATAGATATTGCAGAAGAAGAATACTGGGACAGCCTGGAACTGCTTGCGATCTGCGTGGAAGCGGAAGCAGGAAACCAGAGCCTGGAAGGAAAACGCCTAGTTGCAGATGTGATTTTGAACAGAGCAGAGGATCATTCCGGAGAGTGGCCGGATACGATCGCCGGCGTGATATCCCAGAAGGATCAATTTACATCATATTGGGATGGCGGGATGGCAGGCATCTGGGAACCGTCAGAGGAGACGTACCAGGCGGTAAAAATGGAAGTAGAACAGAGAGGATATCCGGGAATTTATTATTTCCGGGAAGGTCAGTGGTCTGATTATGGGACACCATGGAGAAAGACCGGAGCACATTATTTTTCGAAGAATGAGGAGAGAAAGATGATCACATTAGATTTGACAAAAGAAGAGGCTTTTATGCTTCGCGATTTAACAATCGGGACGGACCTCGGGTATGAGTGGCTGCAGGAGATAGCAGACAGTCTGGAAGAGAAGCTGGGGGAAGCGATAAAAAAACCGCAGATGAAGCGTTCAGAGTTCAATCGGCAGATTTCCGACACAAAAACACGATGGGAAAATAAAGGACTCGCAACTTCTATGATGCTGGCGAAAGAGGCGGAGCTGAAATTTTATTATGACATTGTGGAGGAAAATGATGAAAACACCGGAACAACTGATGGACTGGGTGGAAGAACGTGCGAGAAGTTTTGAAAAGGCTTTTGCAGAAGGAAAGCCTGGACGAGCTGCAATGGATGCAGAGCAGATTTATATTACCTTGGGAATTTGCGGAATGAGAAAAGAAGCACTGCAGATTATGGACAAACTCGGATGGGACAGGATAGAAAAGGTATTTGCGGAGGTGAGAATGAATGTTAGAAGAGGACCAGATTATAAAAGCCCTGTACGACATGGCAGGAACTTTTAAAAAGCTGATGATGGAAAAAGAATACATGAAAGCAGTTCTGTGTGCAGATGAAGTTGCGACAGCATTATGTGTCTGAATGTAGATGAAAGCATCCGGAAAGAGATCTTCGGAGAACGGGATAAGGATCATCCGGTGATCGGTCTGATTGATGAACAGCAATATATAAAAGCACTGGACTGGTGCATTTATCACGGTTTTCATTATACAGTACATACGTTCGAAAATGTAATGAAAAAAGAGCATTGAAATTCTGGGTTTCAATGCTCCGGTAGGTGCGATATACACCGTACTTATGACAGGTATAGTGTACCATGCGCCTGCTGAAAAAGCAAGAGAAAACGGGGAAAAGCCCCGGCTTATTTAACAATCTCAATATATTAAACTTAGCAGATACGGAGCAGAGGCATGGCACATAGACACGATGTTTATAAGTACGGAAGATTTATTGAACATGAATTTAAGTTTGTAGGAAAGTTTGGAGCAAAGGGAGAGAAAAGAGCAGAGAAAAAGAAAGCTACCCCGGAGCAGGTAAAGAAACAAAATCAATACAACAGGGAAAAGAAAATATTGAGAAAGATTCGCTGCAACTTTAAACCAGGTGATCTGTGGCTGACAATGAAATTTCCAAAAGGGATAAGAATGCCGGTGAAAGAAATAAAAGGAGTCCGTAAATCCTTTTTTGATACAGTGAGAAATAAATATAAAAAGAGAGGACAGATATTAAAGTTTGTATACAGGATAGAAGTAGGGGAAAGAGGAGGAATTCATTTCCACATCTTGATGAACAGATTAGATGGGACACCAGGAACGGCAGAGATTGTATCGGAGGTGTGGAATAAGTTGACAGATGGACATGTGAATTACGAACCGGTATATGAAAAAGATTATTTTAAGGACCTGGCAAATTATATCGTAAAAGAACCCACAGAAGAAATCACAGGTCAGTTGACATTGTTCGGGGAAGAGGAAGAAACAAAGATTTTTATTAAATATGACTGTTCAAGAAATTTAGAGATGCCAGAAAAAAAGACACATAAGTATAAGCGCCGGACAGTAAGAAAGCTGATCGAGAATGGCCCGAAACCACAACCGGGTTATTACATAGACCGGGACAGCATCCGGCACGGAAAAAACCCGTACACCGGCATGTCGTACTACTACTATACAGAGATCCGGCTGGAACGGGATGCCGGGGAGATAAGAAGGGAGTGTGAGGACCTATGCGGGCAGTCAGTATATACACCGTTACGTCCATAAAGGCAGATGGGAGCGCGACGGCTACGTCGGCTATTGCCTGGAATATTACCCGCCGGGGAAAAGTCTGCCGGAGATCAGAAAGCACATTGAGCCGGTCAAGTCCATGAACGCAAACCGGGCAGAGATGGAGGCTCTGATACGAGCATTTACTCGTATGAGAGAGAAATGCGAGCTGTCGATTTATACAGACAGTGAATACCTGTACAACGGATTTGCAGGAAGGGAAGATGTGACACGCTGGATTAAGAGCGGATGGATCACGACCAGAGGACAGCCGGTCAAAAATAAGGACAAGTGGCTGGAGCTGATCAAAGGAAAGCAGGGGCATTTATGCAGCTTTTATTTGAAGCAGCCAAATGCTTACACGAAGGAACTGATAGAAGAAATGGAGCGAAGGGAGAAATAAGGGATGTTTGAGAGATTCGGAGAATTTGACAGCGCAGAAGAAATAAACCTCACAGCAGAGGGATTGAAAACAGAAGGAGATATGGAAAGTCTCCTGGTACTGGCAGAGGAGAACGGAATCGATAAGGAGGACGCAAAGGATTACTGGAACGGATATACAGACACACTGACGACACCGCTCGGGGCAGCACTCGGGAAAATTGATGTGGAATGTAAAGATTTGAAGCCAAAGCAGATCATGACTGACTGGGTGGATTACATCAGATCACAGTGCATGGAGCATGATGATATGCAGGCAGCAGTAAGGAAAAAGGGGAAAAGTATCAAAGGGTGCATCGGGAAGCTGTTGGAATGGTCCTTTAACAATCAGATTCCAGTAGATAAAGATATTCTGAAAGCTGCAAAAGTAAGCGCCGGACGCGTGACGCTTGGAATCCCTGGAATGGGAGAAGCAAAGAAGATTATAAAAAAATATTATACAGAGGCGAAGTGATATGGCAGCAGTTAAGAAAACAGAGGAAGAAAGAATAAAAGAACTGGAAGAACTGACGCCGGAGCTTCCGAAGAATTTTAAAGAATGGTGCGGGGAGAAATTTAAAACGCCGGAAATTTATTATAAAAGAAAAGGCAATTTTGCAGAATGCACCTGTGGGAAATGCGGCGGGAAATACGAAATCTACACACCGAAAGATCTGGAATATAGAACACTGCATGACGAGATCCCAAGAAGAGGAGAGCGGGCAGTATGTAAAAAATGCGGGAATATATCAACTTATCAGTGGAAAAGGATCACAGAGCCGGTAAGAGAGAGTGCGAGATTTTATTTATACCAGAGATCAAAAGATAACAACCTGTTTGTGCGGATTTTCACATATTACAGGAGATACAGTCAGTTTTCCAAAATGGAAGAGTTGCTGGAAGAGGACAGCCGGTATTTTTTACAGCTTGGAAAAGTAGAGAAATGGTACGTTCTTACACTTACAGACAGGATGAATACCAATGGATCATATCAGATAGAACAGGATACCCGTATTTGAAACTTTACATGGAGATTTATATCCCGGTTGGAGAGAAGAGATTAAACAATCCGAATTAAAATATTTTATGGAGCAGATATTGGTAGAAATGGCGATGAACAACTGGGGAAGACAGACATTTAACGGTGTCAGTCTAACGGATGCCATTATGACATATGCAAACAACCCGGCAATCGAGATGTACTGCAAAATGGGAATGCACAGGCTGGTAAGACATCTCATATGGAAAGAGGGAAGAAGTGGACTTGTAAACAGAAAAAAAGACACCTTACAGGGACAGCTCCGGTTGGAGAAAAAAGAAAATATAAACAAGGTGATAAAAGCGGCGGGAGACTTGGGTTTACTGGAGACTCTGCAGTTTGAAGAAAAAGAAGGCTATGCGTGGAAACCGGAGCAGGAAGAATGGATAGCGGAAATATTTGACAGGGAGATGAAAAAAAGAATAAAGCATCTGTTAAAATACATGACCTTGCAGCAGTTGATAAACAGGACAGAGAAATATGCAATTCAAAAATACAGCCCGGTGCCGGAGGGATGGAAGCCGTATGGAAATTATAAAGGGAATATTGTACAGGAATACGATGACTATCTCAATATGCGTGAAGAACTGGGCTATGACATGAAAAACAGCGTATTCATTTATCCACGAGATCTTGAACTGGTACATGACCAGATGACAGGGGAAAGCAATGCGAGACATGATGAACTGTATATTAAAAAGAAAAATAAAGAGTTTCCGGAAATTGCAAAAAGATACGAGAGTCTTTGTAAAAAATATCAGGCAGCAGCGGAGGGATACATTATCAGACCGGCAAAGGACGCAGGGGAGATCATCATGGAAGGAAGAAAACTGCACCATTGTGTCGGTGGTGACAATTATCTTTCAAAACACAACAGGGGAACGACAGCAATTTTGTTCCTGAGAAAAGAAAAGACACCGAACACACCGTATATCACGATTGAGATCAGCGGCACAAAAATATATCAGTGGTACGGAGCGCACGACAAGAAACCGAAACGGGAATTTTTTGACAGGTTATTAGCGGATTACACAAAACAGCTGGAAGCCAGGAAAAAGAAACCGGATAAAGCATTCATAGCAGCAGTATAGAAAGGAAGCACAGATGGAAGAAATCATGACACAGGATCACAACGTAATCACATATACAGATTATGCGACATATAAGCACGATCTGGACACGGAACTGCAGGGAGCAGTAGAAAAATTCGTGAGAATCGGCTACCTGTTAAAAGTGGCACAGGATACGGGTATTTTAGCGGGTTCAGGCTATTCGAACGTCAATGAATTTGCCATGAAAGAATACGGGCTTGATAAAACACAGGTATCACGTTTTATCCGGATCAACGATCGATTCTCAAAAGATGGCTATTCCATGGAACTGAAAGAGGAATATCAGAAATTCGGCTATGCGAAATTATCACTTATGCTGACACTGCCGGATGAGATCAACGAGATTCTGACGCCGGAAATGAGTAAAACGGAAATCAGTACTGTAAAAGAAGAATTTGAGGAAGAGCAGAAAATCTCAGATATCGAAGTAATGATTGAGCAGGAGACTGAGACAAACGAAAACGGCGGAGACAATCTTTGAAAAGGTGATTTTAAATATTTTCCATGATGAGCCGCAGTTATTCAAAGACGTGATCAATACGTTGAAAAATGGACAGGATGTGCTTG
>ENA-OQAN01001221-OQAN01001221.1-human-gut-metagenome-genome-assembly--contig:-NODE-1221-length-11657-cov-1.571552_pt1 | contig 11657 bp, 18 predicted proteins | sample MGYA00242735_ERZ504527 | MGnify/ENA primary metagenome ERZ504527 (study PRJEB26092, sample SAMD00036230) | human gut metagenome | host: Homo sapiens | study: EMG produced TPA metagenomics assembly of...
CATCGGTGTTCCTCTTACCTTGGTGCTCGTGATTTTTATCACCAATGCAATCAACCTAATAGACGGCATTGACGGTCTGGCATCGGGACTGAGTATGGTAGCATTGTCCGTCTTTGGCACACTGGCTGTCATTGATGACAGATGGATGAGTGCATTGCTGGCTTTTACTACCGTGGGAGTGTTGCTGCCGTTCTTTTTTATAATGTATTTGGAAATGCAGATAGAGGACGGAAAATTTTTATGGGAGATACAGGCAGTCTTACCTTGGGCTATATATTAAGCTTCCTGGCAGTGCAATACACTATGAATACGTATGAGGCGGGTATTAATTATGAAGGTGCCATATTGATATCTTTCAGTGTATTGTTAGTTCCCTGTCTGGATGTGGTAAGGGTGGTCCTGGGCCGTGTACGTCGTGGCAAAGACCCCTTTATGCCGGATAAGACACATATTCATCACAAGTTTCTTGCCATGGGATTCACACCGCGTAAAGCGATGATTTCCATTCTATGCATTTCGTTTTTGTTTTGTGCTTCCAATGTGTTTCTGGTAAGCTATCTGAACAATACGGTGCTGTTCCTCTGTGATGTGGCCGTATGGGCACTGATGAATCTTTATATCAGTAAGTTGATTTCACGACGCAATATTTCCCAAATATGATTGTTCCTTCTTTCCGCCTTTATCATTTTGCAGTAAAACTGATATGGAAACGTATGCTGGCCCTTACCCTGCTGTTTTGGCTGGGGGTGGCAGGAGTATACTATGCGGTAAACGAGATGCCTGTCTGGCAGGAATATGGTTGGTGGCTGCCATTGATGGTGGGTAGCACTTACTTTCTCTTTATGGACGTAAAATTGATGTTGATGATGATGATACATGAAGAGAAAAAGAAGTGGAAGCGGTATCGGTTAAAAAATAAGTTCGAAGAATGAGGAATATGAAAATAGGAAGATGTTGTCTTGCCGGTTTGTTTTTGTGGATAGTACAGGGGGCAACGGCTCAAATAAATTATGGCACGACGGGATTGATGAATCTTCCTACTGCCGACATGCAGCGTGACAAGACTTTTATGGCAGGTGGTAACTGGCTGAATCATCATGCTACAGTACCCCGTTGGTGGTATGATACATGGAACTATTATATCAATATAACTATTTTTCCTTGGCTGGAAGCCGGATATCTGTGTACTGGTCATAAGGCAGTTCCTACGGATTATGGCAATAACTCCGGCTATTGGGTGCCATCTACGTATGGCAAGTTCACCAATCAGGACCGTTCTTTTCATTTTCGCTTACGGGTGTGGAAGGAAGGTTGGTGGAAACCATGGACGCCTCAAGTGGTGATAGGTGCCAATGATGCGATAGGTGATTCGGCGAATGGTGGTTCCCTATCCAATCAGCAGAATCAAGACTATGGTAATGGCTTTTGGAATCGTTATTATCTGGCAATAACCAAACATGTCAATTTTGATAATATAGGTACGTTAGGTGCGCACATATCGTGGATATACAGCAATCGTTTCGACAATAAACTGAATAATCCTGCTATGGGCGTGAACTTTTGTTCCATTTGAAAGAGGATGATTCATGGATAAGAAAAGCTGTTAATGGTGTCAATTTAATGGCTGAGGTTGTTCCTGGTTATACAGATGTGAAAGAGGACTTGACATTCAATCCCAATGGACCGAAATATCAAATGAATGTAGGTATGGAATATCAGCTTTTGGAAAGACTACATCAACGCTGTAATAGAATTGAACCGTTGCAAATACTTCTCCGGCGGCATTTATTTCAAGATTCATCTGAATGATAAAATAAATTATTCTATTAGGAATTCCCGTTTGGATTTTGTTTCTTATGCATAAATGGTAAATTTTTGTTATATTTACAAAAAGCTATTTGTGATGATGAAGCAAAAAGAAGAAATATTATATGCAATTAAGGAAGTCATAGCGCAGGTTATGCCTACAGGTGCAAGAGTGGTACTTTTTGGTTCTCAGGCTCGTAACGATGCCCGCGAGGATTCGGATTGGGATATATTGATTCTTCTTGATAAAGAAAAATTAGAAGAAGCAGATCACGATAAGTATGTTTATCCTTTATTTGAATTGGGCTGGAAAATTGATGTGGAGATTCATCCTATAATGTATACTTTAAAAGATTGGCTGAAACGAAATTTTTCTCTCTTTTATAAAAATGTGGAACAAGACGGGATTGTACTATGCTGAGTGTTGATGAGAAAAAAGCGATTATAAATTATCGGATACAAAAGTCTTACGGTAATTTGAACGAGGCAAAAGAAGTTGCGAAATTGGGCTTTTGGAACTTGGTAGGTAACCGCTTTTATTATTCGGCATTTCATATGGCTTCTGCATTATTGTTGGATAAGGGTCTTGCATCTTGTTTTCACAGTGGTACGATTCACTTGATAGGTACTCAGTTTGTAGTAAAAGGTCTTTTAGATAAAAGTTATGGTCGTTTGCTGTCCCGTTTATTTGAATTACGGCAATCTGGCGATTATGATGATTTGTATGATGCAACAGAGGATGAGGTCGTACCTTATATTGACAAGATATTTCAATTTATTCAAGATATGGAAAAGCTAATCGTATTCAAGGGCTAATAGTTATTCTGTAGTTTGTTGTTAGCATCTAAAAAAAACGTAAAAAGCCATCTCCCGTGTGAAGTGAACATGGTATGCAATTACTTTTGGGGAATGTATGTGGGCCGAACGCTTTGTTCTCTGCAAGCTTCTCGTGATGAAGATAGGTTTAAACTTTGACTCGGAAAACCATACTTTGAGTGATTGGATCATAGAAAAATAGACGATATTATAAGCTCTTTGTAAAGATAAAATATTTATAATTTACTATAGGCTGTATGCGATAACGTATGCGGCCTTCCTTGTTTTTGTCGGTAGCGACCGGCATCCGTATAATGTATTGCAAGAACGATTGTCTTCGTGACTACCAGCAGGAGATGAAGCTCAGGCTCTTTGAAGAGTGGGAGCTTCACCGGAGTGTGATGGTACAGATGCCTACAGGCACAGGAAAGACACACCTGCTGGCTGCCATAGTGAGGGAGTTCTTGTGTGGTTCCGGTACCTGGGTATGGATTGTGGCGCATCGTCGGGAACTGGTGGAGCAGATAGAGGAGACGGTTTCCCGTTATGGAATGGGGAGGGAGGACGGAAGTGTGAGGGTGATGTCCATCCAGTGGTTGTCACGAAACCGGAAGATTGTGAACGGACAGCCGGATTTGATTGTTATTGACGAGGCACATCATGCCCTGGCAGAAACTTATCGGGAGCTTTGGAAGAGTTATCCGGAGGCGAGGAAACTGGGTATGACCGCTACCCCCTGCCGGCTGAACCGCAAAGGATTCACGGATTTGTTTGATACCCTGATTACCTCATGGAGTATTGCGGAATTCATCGGAAAGGGCTGGTTGTCGTCATTTGACTATGTGTCCATCCGTGCGAACAGCAGCGAACAGCGACTGATTGACTCGTTGAAGAAACGGGGTGCGGACGGGGATTATCAGGTAAAGGAAATGAATGCGGTGTTAAATCGGGAAACCGGCATTAGACAATTGTACGAGAGTGTCCGAAGATATGCTGCCGGGAAGAAAGGAATTGTCTATGCCGTAAGTATTGCACACGCCCGACAGATTGCAGCCTATTACAGCTTACATGGTGTGGAGTCTGTTGCTATTGACAGCAAGACTCCCGCTTTGGAACGTGGAAGACTGGTAGAGGATTTCAGGCGGGGAAAGATCAGCGTGTTGGTCAATGTGGATATTTTTTCTGAAGGGTTTGATTGTCCCGATGTGGAGTTCGTGCAACTGGCTCGTCCCACGCTTTCGTTAGCGAAATATTTGCAACAGGTGGGACGGGGGCTGCGGAAGTCAGATGATAAGGAATCATGTATGCTGATAGATAATGTAGGGTTGCATCGGATTTTCGGTCTGCCTGTCTGTGATCGTGACTGGGAGGCGATGTTCGAAGGACGGATGGCGGGAAATGCTCAGCTCCGGACACGGATGGAGAACAACGGGCTGTCTGTGTCTTGCTCGCTATCGGAAGATAGCAAACGGAATGAAGGACTGGAAATTGTGATGACACACAACTGTCTGCTGGATGCTATTCGGAACGGGAATTTGATTTGTTTGGGAGGAGGTGGTCCGGTCGGTGAGGAACAATGGACTGTTTTGAAAGCCTGTCATGATCGGCAGAGTGGTTTGTGGGGCTTGAGATGTGGGAACAAAATCACAGTGATTCCTCAATACCGGGAAGTATTTGATATTTGTGCAAACTGGGCTGCTGTCCGTTTTAAAGATGGCCGGACAGGAGTGGTGGATGAGTCCGGAGTTCCCATGGTGGTGACAGGCTGTTGCCGGAGATTGAGATTCCTGAAGGGAGAACTTCTTTCTGTCACCAAAGAGGACGGGAGTGACTGTTACACCGATTTGAAGACAAACAGAACTTATCAGGAGAGGCCGGTGGTTTTTCATACGGCGGCATAGAGTTGCTGCGGGTGGGGGAGACTTTCCATAGCCGCACGCGGAAGGCGTATACCTCTATGCATGGTTTGCACAAAGACAGTCTTTGTTTTTATGGTTTCTACTTGAAGATACCGGATTACCGTGTTCCGAAGTCTTGCCGGCTAGTTGATCCTGTGTGGTCTACTATATTTGATGTCTTCGCCTGCGTGCTGGAAGGGGATGATGAAGAGGTGTACTGGTGTTGTGGCTGTTTGGCGGATCGGAGCATTGTGGTGATGGACGGGGAAGGAAGCTATTATCATGTGGAGAAAGGAAAGGGGAAGCGGTATATAGCTTGTAATGCTCCTAAGGCGGGCGAAGCGGATTTTGCCTCCGTGGTGGAAGGTCTGAGGAAGGAAGCCGGGCGGCGTGCGGAGAGCGTACAGCGGGAACGGCAACAGAATGAGGAAGAGAAAAGGCGGAAGAGGCTGGAGGAAATAAAAGATGTCCTTCCTTCCGGATGGGGATGAAGTGGGGCTGAAATGGGAGATCGTATCGTAGTGCCTCCTTGTTACCGGAATATCTGTATTCCTGTAGGCGGTTATTGTGCTTTTGAAGGGAATGCCTGCCAGTGGGGGGTGATGGCGCTGGATGGAAAAGTGGTGGTGGAGGCCAGATATCAGAAGGTGGAGATAGAAAAGGATGGAACGGTGCATCTGACCATCATTCCGGGTAAGGTAAAGACCATCAAACTTTGACGGATATTGAATTGTTTGGGTATGGAGTGGGTAAATTTCAGTATATCACGGGTATTTGATGAGGAGAGCAATTAGTGTAAAATAGTTTTTACGCCTTGATGTTATAATCTTTACATAAAAGAAAACAATTCTACCGTTGAAGCTCTTACGTGGGATACCGCTTTCAAGAACATAAACGAACCAAGCGGATGGGCCATGAAAGGGATACATGAAGAAGCCTACCAATAAATCCGGCATCAATTGACATAACAAAATCGGATAACTGAAAAATTATCCGCTTTTAGTTTCTTTATTTCGAAAGAAAGATATATATTTGCAACGCTTTTTCAGAAAAGCACCCGATATTGCAGAAAAAACAGTTGCCGAAATGGCTCAGTTGGTAGAGCAATTCATTCGTAATGAATAGGTCCCGGGTTCGAGTCCCGGTTTCGGCTCAAGAAGCGGTAGAATACCGCTTCTTTTTATTTTATATAGTTCTCTTTTTCCATATAATAAAGCCCTTCTCCACGGTCACCATTCTCTAAATCAGTTAACTCTACTTTAAATATTCGGTAGGGGAGAATATTTTTCTGGTGTCTGGGCATATCCACGGTCAGCAGATAGGCATTGCCGTATTCGGTAGCATCGAAGTACTCTTTTATCTCTTGTTTCATCAGACAGGTACTTCTTCTCCATCTATCCAAACGATAGCTTTTAGTTTGTCAGCCGATGGTGCCAGCAAAACGCCTTTGGCTTGTTTGCTTAAACCTGTTTGCTCAATCTTGCTAAGATCCTGTGCATGTACAAGTGAGGATTTTTCTTCTTTTTGCCATTGCAGGGTACGGGTCAGACTCATGGGGCGAACATATATCTGATAGGTGGGCATGCCTCCAGGGATGTGGAAAATACGTAGTCCATAGACTTCCATACGATGATAGCGAATGTTGAGAGTGGTATCACGATCGGCAATGAAATTCCATGCCCAAAATTCGAGACGTTTGGTCTTTTTCCGCTAGTCCGGGTTTTACGGTATGTGGGTAGGTAGACATATTGATAGCTCCCATACTTTGATACTTTCCTTTAGGAATACGGGTGGTGTAGTATCCGTTTTTGTCAGTGATGGCTTGTTTAATGTCATCAAAAGAGGGGCTCTGCCAAAAGATGGAACAACTGTCAATGGGTTGTCCGTTATAATCTGTTACTTGTCCGCGTATGGTTACTGAATCCCGTTGTTGTGCATATCCAGCAGAATAAAGAAAAAATAGGATAAAAAGGAGAATCAATTTAGGAATAAAAGGTGTTTTCATTATTTTATCTGTTAATTGTGTTTTTAATTGTGTATCTTTTTCACTTCTCACCACTTCCCATCCTTTGAACTGTATCAGGACTTTATGTAACGTGGTTCCTTGAGCCAGATACAGCACTTTCTTCAAAATTATCATAATAATAAGAAGCGTAATCCTTTATGAACAGGTAGAGGACAACATTGCAATAAGTCTCAAAACATTTTTTCCAGTCTTTCCAATGAAACCCCTGCCTTTGAGAAATCAAAATAAATCACCTGGAAACGGTTGCGCTGGTCGGTGGAATTCTTACCAATCCATAGTCCGCTGAATAACTTTCGAAACGGTCTTTTTGCAAAATGTCATAGTAGGCTTTCATTATGCTTAGGAAAAGGCTTTTTCCGAAACGGCGCGGACGTATCATAAAGATATAGCTGGCTGTATCTTCAATCAGGGGCAAATACATGGTCTTGTCCACATAATAATAATTTTCAGTCCGCATCCGCACAAAGTCCGAGATGCCGTAAGGGATTTGAGGCGCTTTCTTTGTTTCCATCTTTCTTCTTCTCTTTTTTATAGCTATACAAAGTTACACCATTTTTTTCTGATACCCAGCATGGAAAGGGCTGTTTTTTCCACTTTATTTCGAAAACGTTGACAAAGCACCGCGCAGCCTTCCTCTTTTCGGAGGCAAGGCTGCGCAAAAGTTCGGGGTGCAAAGCATCTCTTCATTTAATGAATGCTGTAAGAGAAGCGTTAAAGATATGCATGAATTTGTCGGAATCGAATTCACGTTGCCATATTATGAATCATATGCTTCTTCGTGCACTCCCTTCACGGCCCGTCCGCTTGGTTCGTTCATGTTCTTGAAGGCGGCGTCCCACGCAAGGGCTTCGGCTGTAGAACATGCCACACTGGGCACGCTTGGCACGCTGCGGGCTGCGCTTTCACTGGGAAAGTGCTCCTGGAAGATGCTGCGATAGTAGTATTCTTCCTTGTTTTGCGGCGTATTGATAGGAAACCGTTCGGCTGCGTGCGCCATTTGCTCGTCACTGACGGCTTCGGCGGTAAGGCTTTCAGTGTATCAATCCAACTATAGCCACGCCGTCGCTGAACTGCTCTTTCTGTCGCCATGCTACACTGTCGGGCAACATGTCTGCAAAGGCTTTGCGGACGATTTTCTTTTCAATGGTGCTTCCGGGGCACATCTTTGCCTCGGGATTGAGGCGCATGGCTATGTCCAGAAAATCTTTGTCCAGGAAAGGCACTCGGCCTTCCACTCCCCACGCTGCGAGGGATTTATTGGCACGGAGCAGTCATAGAGGTGGAGCTTGCCTAGTTTACGCACGGTCTCTTCATGAAAGGCTTGGGCTGTAGGAGCTTTGTGGAAATAGAGATAGCCGCCGAACACTTCATCAGCCCTTCGCCACTCAGCACCATTTTGATTCCCATGCTTTTAATGACGCGTGCCAGCAAATACATCGGGGTAGAGGCGCGAACGGTGGTGATATCGTAAGTCTCGATGTAGTAAATGACGTCGCGGATAGCTCCAATCCTTCTTGGATGGTATAGTGGATTTCATGATGCACGGTTCCGATAAAGCGGGCCACTTCGCGGGCTTTTATCAGGTCGGGCGCACCTTCCAGACCGATGGCAAAGGAATGGAGCTGAGGCCACCAGGCATCTTTTTTATTGTCGGTTTCTACCCGTTTGCCTGCATATTTCTTGGCAATGGCAGAGATGACGGAACTGTCCAGACCTCCGGAAAGAAGTACGCCGTAGGGCACATCACTCATCAGTGGCGTTTAACGGCCTCTTCCAGCCCGTTGTGTATGTCCTGGGAATAGGCATTGTTGTTTTTCACGGCTTCGTATTCAAACCAGTCGCGGACGTACCAACGGGTCATCTTGCTTTCTTTCCCCAATAGTAATGGCCGGAAGGAAGGGCTCGTATTCATCACAGAACCCTTCGAGGCTTTCAACTCGCTGGCGCAGTATATTTTGCCGTCCTTATCCTTACCTATATATAAAGGTATGACTCCGATGGGGTCGCGGGCGATAAGAAAATCATCTTTCTCCTCATCATAGAGGGCGAAGGCGAAGATGCCGTTCAGGTCTTCGAGAAAGTGAATACCTTTGTCACGGTAAAGGGCAAGGATGACTTCGCAGTCGCTTCCAGTTTGGAAATCATACTTTCCGGCGTACTTTGTACGGATATCCCGATGGTTGTAGATTTCTCCGTTCACGGCAAGGATTTGTTTCCGGTCGGGGCTGTATAGGGGCTGCCCTCCACTTTGAGGGTCTACGATGGAGAGGCGTTCATGGGCCAGGATGGCAGAGCTGCTACATAGATGCCGTTCCAGTCCGGCCCGCGGTGGCGGAGCTTTTGTGACATTTTCAATGCTTTCTGACGCAGTTCTTGCGTTTGTTGCTTTATCTTGAATATTCCTACGATTCCACACATAATTGTATTTGTTGCTTTATTTATTGAGATAACTGTCTATGTCCGTTGCCGCTTTCCGTCCGCTGGCAATGCGCGTACTACCAGGCTGGCTCCGCTTGCCGCATCGCCGGCTACGAATACGTTTTCGGCAAATTGGGGATGTTCGGGCTTTAGGAATCCCATTGCCAGAAGAACCAGGTCGGTTTCAATCACTTCTATCTTTCCTGTGGATTTCATGGTAGGGCGGTCGCCATCAGGATTGGGAATCCATTCCACCTGTTCCACTTCCACACCGCAGACTTTACCGTTTTTGCCGAGAAACTTATGAGTGGCAAGAGACCACCGGCGGCTGCATCCTTCTTCGTGGGAAGAGGTGGTTTTCAGCACAAGGGGGAATTGGGGCCATGGAGTGGCTGGATTTTGTCCTACGGGCGGTTGGGGCATGATTTCGATTTGGGTGACGCTTGCAGCACCCTGACGGTTACTGGTTCCGATGCAGTCGCTGCCGGTGTCACCTCCGCCGATGATTAGTACTTTCTTACCTTTGGCGGTAACCAATTGTTCTTTCGGGAACGTCATGCCGGCAAGGATACGGTTTTGTTGCGCCAGCATATCCAGTGCTAGGTGGATACCTTTTAGTTCGCGTCCGGGAACAGTAAGGTCACGCGCGGTCGGAGTTCCGGTACAAATGCAGTAGCATCAAAACCTTCGGGGAGTTGCCGCACATCCACATCGTTGTTCATTTTGAAGTGGATGCCTTCTTCTTCCATCACCCGGATACGGCGGTCGATGATGGGCTTGTGCAGCTTGAAGTTGGGGATGCCGTAACGTAGCAGGCCGCCGGGAGCCTCATTTTTGTCGAAGAGGTTACTGTGTACCCTTTTCCGTTGAGTTGGTTGGCAGTAGCCAGTCCTGCAGGCCCGGCGCCGATAATGGCTACTTTCCGTCCGTTGCGTTCAATGTGCCGGGGGCTGATATACCTTCGCGGAAGGCTGCTTCGGCAATGGCCGCTTCATTCTCGCGGATGGTGACGGGGGAGTCCATGCTCAGTTTCAGCACACAGCTCTTCTCGCAGAGGGCGGGACAGATACGGCCTGTGAATTCAGGAAAATCGTTGGTTTCGTTCAATATCTTGTAGGCTTCTTCCCATTTGCCTTTGTAGAGGGCGTCCTGAAATTCGGGTTGCTTGTTGCCCAACGGACAAGCCCAGTGGCAGAAAGGAACACCGCAGTCCATGCAGCGTGAAGCTTGAAGTTTCCGGTCACGGCTGTTCAGGGTCTGTTCCACCTCACTATAGTCTGATATCCGGTCGTGAATGGGACGGTAGCCCGCTTCTTGGCGCGGAATGGTTAAAAATGCTTTTGGATTTCCCATATTTTTGTTGTTATTTCTTTGTTTGATAATTTGTGTGATGTATTAATAATCTCTTTGTACATCAGCTATTTTTTGTTGCAGCTTGCGCATTTGTTCTTCTTGCAATACTCGTTTGTATTCGATGGGGACTACCTGGATAAATTCATCTACATAGCGGTTCCAGTTGTCCAACATCGTTCGTGCCAGTTTGGAGCCGGTATAGAGGTAATGCTGGCGGATCAGTTCATGCAGTTCCTTCCGGTAAGATGCCTCCTCGATAAGCGAGAGCTCCACCATTTCCATGTTGCAGAAATAATCGAAGTTGTGGTTTTTGTCCCATACATAAGCCACACCGCCACTCATCCCGGCAGCGAAATTCCGTCCGGTTTCTCCCAGTACCACAACTCGTCCTCCAGTCATATATTCGCAACAGTGGTCGCCTACACCTTCTACCACGCTGTCACTCCGGAATTGCGGACTGCGAAGCGTTCACCCACTCGTCCGTTGATATACACCTCACCATCGGTAGCGCCATACAGCAGGGTATTTCCGGCGATGGTATTCTTTTCCGCATCGAATGTCTACGCACGGGAGGCAGTACTGCAATGCGTCCGCCACTCAGCTTGCCTAGTAGTCATTTGCTTCGCCTTCCAGCTTGAAACTGATGCCGTGGGTCAGGAACGCACCGAAACTTTGGCCTGCCGAACCCTTGAATTTAATGTGGATGGTCTGTTCGGGAAGTCCTGCCTGCCCGTATTTCTTAGCAACCGCCCCTGCCAGCATGGCGCCTACCGAGCGGTCCGTATTGGCGATGGTGTATTCCAGGGAAATCTCTTTTCCGTTTTCTATGGCATCCCGGGCGGCGGCCAGTATGGTTACATCCTTTACATGGGCGATGTCGTGCTTCTGTTCCATGACATGGTGTATGGCAGCCCCGTTGTCCACCCGGTGCAACAGTCTGTTGAAATCCAGCAGTGAGGATTTCTTCTCACTTGGCGCTTGTTGTATTTCAATCAAATCCGTACGTCCGATGATATCCTCCAATCGGGTGAATCCCATTTCGGCCAGATATTCGCGCACTTCCTGTGCCAGGAAGGTGAAATAATTCACTACATATTTATAATGCCCACGGAAACGTTTGCGCAGTTCAGGGTCTTGGGTGGCCACGCCTACGGGACAGGTGTTGGTGTGGCATTTGCGCATCATGACGCATCCTAGTACAATCAATGCGGTGGTACCGAAACCGAATTCTTCCGCACCTAGCAAAGCCATATTGATAATGTCCCGTCCGGTTTTCAACTGTCCGTCCACTTGCAGTTTAACTTGTCCGCGGAGTCCGTTCAGTACCAATGTCTGTTGCG
>ENA-OQAN01001223-OQAN01001223.1-human-gut-metagenome-genome-assembly--contig:-NODE-1223-length-11652-cov-3.476356_pt1 | contig 11652 bp, 11 predicted proteins | sample MGYA00242735_ERZ504527 | MGnify/ENA primary metagenome ERZ504527 (study PRJEB26092, sample SAMD00036230) | human gut metagenome | host: Homo sapiens | study: EMG produced TPA metagenomics assembly of...
AATTGCTGTAGAATGGGTAATAAGAGAATAGAGGTAGTACTTTTCATAGTCCACCGCTTCACTAATACCAAGTTGCTGAAACTTTTGGTATAACCGTTCAATCTCTTGCCAAACACCTTGTTCCATTACTTTTATTTAATAGGCTTTATTTCTTTTCAAAGGTAACTTATTTACTACGTTCAACCAAAAGAAATAATGACTTACTGCTATATTTTTTGCACGTGTGGGGAAAATGTGGGGAAAATTCAAGCAAAAGAAAAAGCTAAGTATTGAATTATCAAATACTTAGCTTTCTTCCTTGTACCCAGACCCGGGGTCGAACCGGGATGGATGTTACTCCACTGGTGTTTGAGACCAGCGCGTCTACCGATTCCGCCATCTGGGCAAACTTATCAACAAGCACTCTTGTTCTTGATTGCGAGTGCAAAGGTAATGCTTTTTTCTGAAACTACAAGACTTACGACAAAAAACTAAAAAAAATATTTCACTAACACTATTTAGGAAGCTTTTAGAAGCATTCTTTCAAAATAAAGGCTAACTTAGCGGTGAGTTTATAATACTACTACAATCATGGGCAACAGCAACTATTACTGCATCATCATGGCAGGCGGAATGGGACGCCGCTTCTGGCCGTACAGCCGCAAATCGCTTCCCAAGCAATTTATCGATTTCTTTGGAAGCGGCCAGACCTTATTACAACAGACTTATGAAAGATACAGACGAATCATTCCCCCTGAAAACATTTTTATCACAACACATTGCAGCTATAAAGAGCTGGTCATGGAACAGCTTCCTGAGATCAGGGAAGAACAGCTGGTCATTGAAGAAGAACAACGCAATACAGCACCAGCCATTGCCTATGCCTCACATATTATTCAGAAAATTAATCCGAATGCCTGTACCGTCGTTGCTCCTTCCGATCATCTGATCCTGAAGACGGAAAACTTTGAAAGAGCCATTCTTCATGGTTTGGAGTTTGCTTCCAAGTCAGATAAACTGATTACAATAGGAATCAAACCAACACGCCCGGAAACCGGATACGGCTATATTCAGATTGATGAAGAAAAAGAAGAAGACTTTTATAAAGTAAAGACATTCATTGAAAAACCAGCCTTAGAGTTTGCCGAGATCTTTGTACAGAGTAATGAATTTTATTGGAACTCGGGTATATTTATCTGGCACGTCAATACCATATTAAAGGCATTCCATGACATGATGTCTGAAGTTTGTCCACATGTAGAATGTGACACTCCCGACTTTTCTGCCTGCCCCAATATTTCCATAGATTACAGTATTATGGAAAAAGCAGACAACGTATATGTACAACTATGTGATTTCGGGTGGGCAGATCTGGGAACCTGGGAGGCTTTATATGATGCTTCCCCAAAAGACTCAAACCAGAATGTAATCATTAACAGCAATACGCTACTTTATAATTGCAAGAATAATATCATCATGCTGCCTGAAGATAAACTTGCTGTCATACAGGATCTGGAAGGATATCTGATTGCAGCCCGTGGAAACGCATTACTGATCTGCAAGAAGGATGACCAGAATGCTATTCGCAAATTCGTAAATGATGCCGAAATGAAATTCGGAGAGAAGTACTCCTGACGGAGCACTTCTCTTCTTCATCTATTCAAATATCAATATTCAAAAGTTATCCCCAATGTGGGAAGCAGAGTTCCGCTCTCCTGCCGGACAGACTTCATAACATAGCGTTGTTCGGCAGCCGGAGCTTCAGGATTAGCAATCTCGCCCGTACTCATCAGGACATCCGGCTGACGCAACTTGCTGCCTGTCACATTCTGAATGTCCAGATAGAACCCCAGCATACATTTTTTCAGATAGAAAGTTTTATCCACTCTTACATCCAGTTGCCCGAAAGCCGGCAAGCGTTCCGTATTATAACGGCTATAATCATAATAAGCCTTTCCCTGTGCATTCCAAGCTTCGACTAAAGATGATTTGTCCTCATCGTATGGAGTATATGGAGATCCTCCGATACAACAAACTTTCATGCCGACACTCCATTGACGAGGCAGATTATATGTCCCGCTGACATTTACGATAAAACGATTATCCCAGGCTGAAGGTATGTAACGGCCGGTAGTTCCATCCTGAAACTCTGACTTAAAAATCGTCACGGAAGAAGACAAATTCAGTTTCTGCTGTAACAGCCATTTGAACATAATCTCCACACCATAGGAACGGCCGTCTCCCGAAGATACCAGCCTCTCATTGCCAACAACTCCATAGTCATTTCCCTTACAGGCCAAAGGAATACCATCCGCCATAGAAACAGGCATCCGGTTATAATCTTTATAAAAGCCTTCTACAGACACTTCCATCCGGCTGTCCGGATTCCAGGCAATACCCAAACTTCCCTGAGATACAGACTGATAATCCAGATTGCGGTTCACCCATATACCTTCCTGGTCCTTAAAGCCAAGCGAAGTGTACGGAGGCAACTGATAATAAAGTCCCCAATGTCCGCTTATACTCCAATTTTTCAGCCACCGGTACGAAAGCGATAAACGGGGAGAGAGTTGCCTGAGCATATTCTTCATCCGTCCGCTATAATTATTCCCGTCACTTCGTAATCCCAGAGAAGCACTGAAACGTTCATCGGAACTGGTATATCCTACCGAACCGAAAACACCCCAACGAAAAAGATTCAGCAAAGTGTGATAATTATAAACAGACAATGTATCTATAAAAATCTGCTGATAGGTATCATTCGTGTAATGAGTCTGATTCAACTCCACTCCGGCATTAACTTTCCAGGTGTTCCAGGTGGAAGTATTTTCCATACGGAGTTTGGTTTCCTGCTCTATGGAACGAAGCCGGAGAGTCAGATTGTCAGGTGAACTCTCATCATTGTCCCGGTATTTCAGATTCCGGTTATTCAGATAACTATGGCTAAGAGTTACAGACTGTACATGCGGTCCCGCATAATGCCGGTAGACACTTCCCAGTGTAAATGTCTCCTGCTGGATTTTAGGAAGATAACTTAATATATATTCAGCATCCTCGCCATCTATATCAAAATTCAGTTTCATCCGGTCTATACCTCCTAAACCAAGAACAGTCAACTCATTCCGGGCATCGAACCGGGTTTTCACCTTGAAAGATGCATCCGTATAAGCCGGCAGAAGAGGTAATCCCAGCACCTTGAACAGCATTTGCAGATAAGACTGGCGAACAGAAACCAGATAGGAGGTCTTGTTTCCCAGATGTCCGTTGGAACTTAAAGCTACTTCAGAAGCTCCCAATGTAGCTTTCAAGGAATTACGCTCCATATCTCCGTCACGGAGACTGAAGTCAAGTACAGAGCTCAAAGCATTTCCGCGATTTGCAGGAAAAGCCCCGCTATAAAACTTGACACTGCGTATCAAATCCGCATCAATCAGTCCCACCGGACCACCCGAAGCTCCCTGAGTACTGAAATGATTAATATTCGGGATCTCTACCCCATCCAAATAAAAACGGTTTTCGGAAGGGCCACCACCTCTGACGATCAAATCGTTCCGATATCCGATCGGAGAAAATGCCACCCCCGGATAATTCTGTACAACCCGAGAAATATCACGGTTTGCTCCCGGTGCTTTTTCTATTTCCTGCAGGCCGATAACCCTCAGACTTACGGGGCTCTCTGCTACGCGACGAAAAGGAGACGCTGTCACGGTGACTTCAGCCAGGGCAGCACTCTCCTCCTCCATTTCAATTTGAATGTGAGGCGTAATATGATTCACCCGATACTCGGACGTCAGAACCGTTTTATAACCCAATGCAGAAGCTTGCAGGCGATAGATTCCGGGAGGAAGCTTAGAAATGGTAAAATTCCCCTCTGCATCTGTAGAAGCACCTGTTCCCAACCCGACGACAAGTACATTGACAAACTCCAGAGGCTGACGGGTAGAACGGTCTATTACCGTCCCCTTCATCTGATAATTCTGTCCATATATCCCCGACAAGAAGAGCCAGAACAAACATAACACAACAACAATCCGCTGTTTCATAAATCAAGAAAAGACAAAAAGAAAGGCGTGCCGGCAATAATCCAGACACGCCTTCTGTGATGTATAACTTATGGAGAAAAAATTTATTTGTTTCCTTCAGTCCAGGCCTGAGCGATCGCCTGAGCTATTGCCGCAAATTCATCCGGCTCCAACTTCAATTTCGGATTGGAAAACAACATATCCGACTCTTTCTGGATCGGAATCAAATGAATATGTGCATGAGGAACTTCCAGACCAATAACAGCCTGTCCTACTTTACGACACGGGAAAGCACGCTGAATGGCTTCAGCCACATGTTTAGCAAATACCTGCATCGCAGCCAGTTCTTCGTCAGACAAATCAAAGATATAATCTACCTCACGTTTGGGAACAACCAGCGTATGTCCTTTAACCAGAGGGTTAATGTCAAGAAACGCATAAAAACGCTCATCCTCAGCCACTTTGTAGCTAGGAATCTCACCTGCAATGATTTTACTGAATATTGTTGCCATATTGTCTAAATATATAAAGAAAGGCAAGCCTGCATGCGCAGACCTGCCCTTCAGTTAAAATGATATACCAGTTATTTCAAGGCTGATTTTTCCCTGAGGAATAGTGATTTCAGCAACATCACCTACTTTCTTGCCCAACAATCCCTGTGCAATCGGAGTAGTGACAGAATCTTACCTTGTTTCAGGTTAGCTTCACTTTCTGATACGATAGTATAAGCCATCTTCATGCCAGTCTTGACATTCTTCAATTCCACACGGCTCAGAATCTGTACCGTATCAGCTTTCAGTTTCGATGTATCAATAATCTTGGCATCCCCGATGGTAGCTTCAGCTGATTGATTTTCATTTCCAAAAGACCCTGAGCTTCTTTCGCAGCATCATATTCTGCATTCTCAGACAAGTCACCCTTATCACGTGCTTCAGCAATTGCTGCAACAACCTTCGGGCGTTCCACTGACTCCAGGTATCTTAACTCAGCTACCAGTTTCTGATAGCCTTCTTCTGACATATAAGCCATAAAATTTTCCTCCTATTTTTTTCGTTATTAATAAATTCACAATATAAGCCCTTTCCTTGTATCGGAAAGAAAACGGCATAAAAGAAAAAGAAATTCCGACACACAACGGAGAGCGTCGGAACCCTTTTTTATTCACCTTTGCAAAGGTAATGCTTTTTATAATATCAGTCAAGCCTGCATCGTTGGTATTTTAGCATGTTTTCCAACATGTTATAATAAATTTTTAATTGCCTGTTCCAGGTCTGTCTTCTCGTCCACACGCAAGCTCAGTTCGTTGGAACGGTTCACCAGGAACGTAGCGGGCAACCCTGTTACTCCATACAGGCTTAGATAAGTAGAATAAACTCCTTGAGGATCGCGTACACAAATCCAGGGCAGATTGTCTGCCGAAGTCTTCCAGAAATGTTCATCTGCATCCAGCGATATCTGATAAACCTCCAGTCCCTGGGAAGCATAACGATTATACAACTCACGAAGAGACAGGTTACGTGCACCAGATGCGGTATTGTTATAAACCGTAAAGTCAATCACCACCACTTTTCCCTTGAGGTCTGTCAGACGACGGATGTTTCCCTGGATATCCGGCAAAGCAATATCGATGATAGATGCCTCGGTAATCTTGTCTTCCGGTATCTCAAGTACGTTCTCCTGACGGGGGGTACGGGTATTCTTCATACCTTTAATCACCATGTTGTAAAGATTGCGGGAACGGTCGGCATGCGGATAGAGATTGTTCAGACTGGTAGCAACCGCCGCAAAGCATTTCACATCATTCTTATCACTCAGCGGATCAAAGATCATCATTCCATTCAATTGCTGGAACAAGGCAAAATAAGCATAAGTGCGGTTCGGAGCAGCAAAAATATACTGGCGCGAAACATTATCCTTATAGGCATCAACCAGATGAGTCAGACTGTCACGGATCACTCCCACGGGAAGTCCGGAACGACCCAGCTGATTCACCTTATCCTGCAACTCAGCCTGCAGCAACACCAGTTCCTGAATCTTAACATTGTTCTCGGAGCCTTCTATACGATAACCTGTCGGGAAGTTGTCATATCCGGCATGCAGCTTCAGTACTTCAGTAGAATCAACTGAGAAATTAATCACCTTATCGTCTACACGCAGGCGATAAAACTCGGGAGAAGCAGGACGGGCTCCTGTAAAACGGAATGAACCATCTTCATCCAGCTTTACGGAATCAAGAGAAACAATTCCTTCCAGACCGGATTGCTCCAAATACAAGGTTTTGTCAGCAGCGCCTGACACCTCGCCTTCTATCTGAAAGACTGGTTCCTGCTGACAAGCCACCAAACTGCCTGCCAACAATGCCGTCAGAATATAAGCACTTTTCTTTTTCATTGTTAAACAATTCATTATTTGTCTATTTCATACATACATTCACATTTTCGGTGCAAAGATACGGCTTTTCACGAGTTCACAAAGTTTTTAAGCACAGATTACACAGATTTTTACAGAAGCAGCCGCCCTGCCCATTTCAGGCCTTCCGGATTCCCAAATCTGTACAAGAAAAGATTTTTAGGCATTTATACGCAAGTTTTATCCGTTTTCTCCTCATTACTAAATTAAAATACCTATCTTTGCATGTATTTTAAGAAGAAAATTACATTAAAAAATTTTTTATGATCAATCCTATTGTTAAGACGATCGAGTTGGGTGATGGAAGAACCATCACACTCGAAACGGGAAAGCTGGCAAAACAGGCAGATGGTGCTGTAATGCTACGCATGGGTAACACCATGTTGCTGGCTACTGTTTGTGCAGCAAAAGATGCAGTTCCCGGTACAGATTTTATGCCTCTTCAGGTAGAGTACAGAGAAAAATATTCCGCATTCGGACGTTTTCCCGGTGGCTTTACCAAACGCGAAGGTAAGGCTTCAGATTACGAAATCCTGACTTGCCGTCTGGTAGACCGTGCACTCCGCCCGCTCTTCCCGGACAACTATCACGCTGAAGTTTACGTAAATATCATCCTTTTCTCTGCTGACGGTGTTGACATGCCGGATGCATTGGCCGGACTGGCTGCTTCGGCTGCACTGGCTGTTTCAGACATTCCTTTCGGTGGACCGATTTCAGAAGTACGCGTTGCACGTATTGACGGACAATTCGTCATCAACCCGACTTTCGAGGCACTGGAACGTGCGACATGGATATCATGGTTGCAGCAACGTATGAAAACATCATGATGGTGGAAGGTGAAATGAAAGAAGTTTCAGAACAAGACCTGCTGGCTGCCATGAAGTTTGCACACGAAGCCATCAAAGTTCACTGCAAAGCACAGATGGAACTGATGGAAGAAGTTGGAAAGACCGTTAAACGCGAATACTGCCACGAAGAAAACGACGAAGAACTTCGCAAAGCCGTTCACGATGCATGCTATGCAAAAGCTTATGCTATCGCTGAATCAGGAAACAAAAATAAACATGAAAGAGAAGATGCCTTCAACGCGATCTGTGATGAATTCAAGGCACAGTTTACTGAAGAAGAGCTCGAAGAAAAAGGCCCGATGATCGACCGCTACTACCACGATGTGGAAAAAGAAGCTATGCGCCGTTGCATTCTGGATGAAGGCAAACGTCTGGACGGACGTGCAACAACCGACATTCGTCCTATCTGGTGCGAAGTCAGCCCGCTGCCCGGTCCTCACGGATCTTCAATCTTCACCCGTGGTGAAACTCAGTCACTCAGTACAGTGACCCTGGGAACAAAACTGGATGAGAAGATCGTTGACGACGTACTCGACCAGCATAAGGAACGCTTCCTGCTGCACTACAACTTCCCGCCGTTCTCAACTGGTGAAGCTAAGGCACAGCGTGGTGTAGGCCGCCGCGAAATTGGTCACGGACACTTGGCATGGCGTGCACTGAAAGGACAGATTCCTGAAAATTACCCGTACTGCGTACGAGTTGTTTCAGATATCCTTGAATCAAATGGTTCTTCTTCAATGGCAACAGTATGTGCAGGCACACTGGCTCTGATGGACGCTGGTGTACCTATCAAGAAACCGGTTTCAGGTATCGCAATGGGATTGATCAAAAATGCCGGCGAAGATAAATATGCTGTATTGTCTGATATCCTGGGCGACGAAGACCACCTGGGAGATATGGACTTCAAGGTAACTGGAACTCGTGATGGTATCACTGCTACACAGATGGATATCAAATGCGACGGATTGACTTATGACATTCTGGAAAAAGCTCTGCTCCAGGCTAAGCAGGGACGTGAATACATCCTGGGTAAACTGACTGAATGTATCGCAGAACCGCGTGCTGACCTGAAACCGCATGCTCCGCGTATCGAAACCATGACTATTCCTAAAGATTCATCGGTGCTGTAATCGGCCCGGGTGGAAAGATCATCCAGGGTATGCAGGAAGAAACCGGTGCAACAATCACTATTGAGGAAGTAGATGGTGTAGGACGTATCGAAATAGCAGGAACTAACAAGAAATGCATTGATGATGCTGTCCGCCTGATCAAAGGCATTGTAGCAGTTCCTGAGGTAGGAGAAGTTTACACTGGAAAAGTTCGTTCAATCATGCCATACGGAGCATTTGTTGAATTCCTGCCGGGCAAGGACGGACTGTTACACATCTCCGAAATCGACTGGAAACGTCTTGAAACAATAGAAGAAGCCAACTTGAAAGAAGGTGATGAGATTGAAGTCAAACTGATGGATATCGATCCGAAAACCGGTAAATTCAAGTTGTCACACAAAGTTCTGCTGCCGAAACCGGAAGGTATGAACGAAAGTCAGCCGAGACGTGAAAGAAAGAAATAATTTCTTTTTCATAATAGCATACTGACAGCAGTAAACAATCTATTAAAGAGCACCTCAGATTCAGAATGAGGTTGCCTCTTTTTTTATGCCCAATAAATTCCTCCTATAAGGAGATAAATCATCAGAAGGAAACCCATATCAGACGATTATTAAAAGTTCCTACAGACGAATAAAAACGGGTTAATAAGAGGTATGAAATAAAGTACTATACGATCGTCCCGAATCGTGCGGTCGTTGGAGCCTCAATGTACTACTCGATAAAGCCCAATCGTGCGGTCGATGAAGCCTCAATGTATACACGATGAGATCCCATCGTGCAGTCAACAAAAAAAGGGTGCACCTCGCGGCACACCCTTTTCCTATATGGCGTATACAGAATTATTCAGCTTTAGGGGCTTCCTCTGTAGTAGTTTCAGCTGTAGCTTCAGCAGGAGCTTCAGTTGCAGCAGCAGACTTCTTAGAACGACGAGTACGAGTAGCTTTCTTAGCAGCTGTCTTAGCCATGTTCTCATCGTAGTCAACGAGTTCGATGAAACACATTTCAGCGTTGTCACCCAAACGATGACCAGTCTTGATGATACGAGTGTATCCACCCGGACGGTCAGCAACCTTTACAGAGATTTCTTTGAAAAGTTCAGTTACAGCGAACTTGTCCTGCAAATTGCTAAATACAACACGACGTGAGTTAGTTGTGTCATCTTTAGATCTTGTAATCAGAGGCTCAACGAACTTCTTCAAAGCTTTAGCCTTCGCAACAGTCGTAGTGATTCTTTTGTGCTTGATCAAAGAACATGCCATGTTTGACAACATTGCATTTCTATGAGAAGCAGTACGACCCAAATGGTTAAATTTCTTATTATGTCTCATTGTTTATTCTTTATCTAATTTATACTTAGAAATATCTGTTCCAAACGACAGATTCAGACTCTCGAGCAAATCATCAAGCTCAGTGAGCGATTTCTTACCGAAGTTACGGAACTTAAGCAGATCGGTCTTGTTGAACTGAACCAGATCACCGAGTGTTTCCACATCAGCAGCCTTCAAGCAGTTCAATGCAGAACTGACAAGTCCATATCAACCAACTTGGTCTTCAGCAATTGACGCATGTGGAGAACTTCTTCATCGAATTCTTCATTGCCGTCAACATCTGATGTTTCAAGAGTGATCTTTTCATCAGAGAAGAGCATGAAGTGATAAATCAGGATCTTCGCAGCTTCTTTCAACGCTTCCTTCGGGTGAATGGAACCATCCGTCGTAATCTCAAGCACCAACTTTTCGTATCAGTCTTCTGTTCAACACGATAGTTTTCAACAGCATACTTGACATTGCGAATCGGAGTGTAAATTGAATCGATAGGAATTACGTTCACATCGGTGCAATATTCACGGTTTTCGTCAGCCGGAACATATCCACGACCTTTGTTGATCGTAATATCCATCTGCATAGTTGTCTTTGAATCTAAATGGCAAATAACTAATTCTGGATTTAACACTTCAAATCCGGTCAAATACTTACCAATATCACCTGCCTTAAATTCAGTTGAATTCTCAACGGTAATGCTTACCTTTTCATTTTCGAATTCCTCAACTACTTGCTTAAAGCGAACCTGCTTTAAGTTCAAGATAATGTTAGTGACATCTTCCTTTACACCGGGAATTGTTGCAAACTCATGCTCCACACCATCGATGTGAATCGTGTTAATTGCATAACCTTCCAGTGAAGAGAGAAGAATACGGCGTAAAGCATTACCTACGGTAATACCGAAACCGGGCTCAAGCGGACGGAACTCGAATTTTCCGAATTTGGAATCCGCTTCCAACATTAATACTTTATCAGGTTTTTGAAATGCTAATATCGCCATGAAATTAATTATTATTTAGAGTACAATTCAACGATCAAGTGTTCTTTAATGTTTTCAGGAATGTCTGCTCTTTCAGGTATATGTAACAACTTACCTACCTTAGAACTTTCATCCCACTCCAACCAAGGATATTTGCTATGATTGAATCCTGCAAGTGAATTAGCAATCACTTCCAAAGATTTAGATCTTTCGCGTACACCCACAATCTGACCGGGTTTTACAGAGAATGAAGGAATATTAACTACCTTTCCATCTACTGTAATGTGCTTGTGACTTACTAACTGACGGGCAGCAGCACGAGTCGGAGCAATACCCAAACGGAACACCACGTTGTCAAGACGAGCCTCTAAACTCTGCAACAAGATTTCACCGGTAATACCGTTAGCACTTGCAGCCTTTTCAAACAGGTTACGGAATTGTTTTTCCAACACACCGTAAGTATATTTAGCTTTTTGTTTTTCTGCCAACATGACACCATACTCAGAAGTCTTTCTTCTTCTGTTGTTACCATGTTGTCCGGGAGGATAATTCTTCTTAGATAAAACTTTATCTGCTCCAAAGATTCCTTCACCGAATTTACGGGCAATTCTTGATTTTGGTCCAGTATATCTAGCCATTTCTTTTAAATATTTAATTGTTTATTCATGAACTCAATTTGTTGCAGCCGCGATTACAGAGAGAAATTAATGTAATCCAAAAACAAAATCAAGATCATTGTGTAAGTTAAAGGTAAATTAAACTCTACGTCTTTTCGGAGGACGACAACCATTATGTGGAAGCGGAGTCACGTCAATGATTTCAGTAACTTCGATACCAGCACCGTGGATAGTTCTAATAGCAGACTCACGTCCGTTACCTGGACCCTTCACATATGCTTTTACCTTTCTCAGGCCAAGATCGAATGCAATCTTTGCGCAATCCTGGGCAGCCATCTGAGCTGCATAAGGAGTATTCTTTTTA
>ENA-OQAN01001224-OQAN01001224.1-human-gut-metagenome-genome-assembly--contig:-NODE-1224-length-11649-cov-2.643204_pt1 | contig 11649 bp, 8 predicted proteins | sample MGYA00242735_ERZ504527 | MGnify/ENA primary metagenome ERZ504527 (study PRJEB26092, sample SAMD00036230) | human gut metagenome | host: Homo sapiens | study: EMG produced TPA metagenomics assembly of...
TCCGTACATTTTTTAATTGCGTCTTCTGTCGTATCGGTCGTTTCGTTTCGGGTGCTCAAAAGGTAGGGGATTAGGGATTGTCAAGGTTTTCGGAAAATACTACCCGCAGCTGGAGATTTCCAGAAAACAGGAGGCTTGACCTTTCATCCCCGTCAAATCCCGGAATTACCTTTGCGCCCAGAACGAAAATGACTGACTGATGCGGCTACTGAAAGGCATAAAAATGGAGGTAAACGGAAGTAGAGGCAGATTCGAGAGAAAACTTCAGAGAGAAATCCACAAAAAGAAGAAAAGACAAAGAGAAAGGAAATACTGCCGGAAGCGTGAAACCGGGCAAACCATATGCAAGGAAGTATGGTTTATCCGTCTGGCCAAACCCGTTTGGTCGGGCAAATAAACCATTCTTCCCGGTTTGCCTGCTGTGGGTGACGGCTTGTCCCATTTATGGGCGGGCGGTCACATGCAGCTTTCCGCTACCGGCTCAAAAAAACAGCAAAAAGAAAAAAATCTCAGAAAATCCGTAAAAGCACCTTTGTGGCATAAGCCCAAAAGAAATGGGCCTTGCTTCATCAGTCTAAACTTGTTGTTTAGGCATGAGGCAAAGCCTTTTCTTCGCTTATGCGGATAGTCGGGACATGGTTGTCAAAACTTGTTTTGGCTATGGTGTACCGACGGAGTTAAATCGCTTTTACGGAAAAGCCAAATTAAAGTGAAAAAAGTAGGGAGATTCTGTCGTAATCTCCCGTTTTATTTGTACTTTTGTACTTGAAGAGTTCTTTGAAGGTTACGCAACGCGCAGAAGTATATTTAAGGAGATAACTCTCTTATTCGTAACCTATTACCATAATGAGCGAATAACCTATGCTCATTTTCAATATCTTAGACCTTTTTCATAACTTCCAATTACAAATATAAAGAATAAATCCAAAAGGCTCTTTTCAGATCTTCAAAAACTTTAGATTTCATTTATATAATCGCATGTTATAAAAAGGGATAATCATCTATTAAACAATATGTTAACGAATTTACAAATTTATATTTTTATTCAAACGCCCAAAAACGATTCTGTAAACCTCTACATTTGCAGCAAAGATTTATCAACCCAAATCCACAGACTTATGAAACATATTTTTCTCTTCTTTATGGCTCTGTTTTTCTTTGCCGGAGCATCTGCCGGACATGGAACGTGGAGAAAATTACTCCCCCAGCTGGTGGGCCGGCATGAACCATCCGGAGCTGCAGATTCTTTTATATGGTGAAGAAATCTCCTCTTCTGAAGTCACACTTGAAGGAAAAGGAATACACCTGAAAGAAACCTTCCGCCCGGACAATCCGAACTATCTGCTGGTTTATCTCGATATCTCGCAGGCTCAGGCCCAGACCTTCCAGATCCGTTTGAAGGGAAAAGGCCGTTCTGCCTGTATTCCTTATGAACTGAAGCAGCGGATTCCCGAACGGAAACAGACACAGGGGTTCAATGCCTCTGATGTAATCTATCTGGCTATGCCCGACCGTTTTGCCAATGGAAAAACAGACAACGATATTATTCCCGGCATGAAAGAAAAACAGGTTGACCGCAACCGTCCTGACGCACGTCACGGCGGAGACCTTTGCGGAATAGACAGTCATCTGGACTATCTGGCTAATCTGGGAATAACTGCCCTGTGGCTCACCCCCGTACAGGAAAACAATATGCTCCAAGGTTCCTATCACGGATATGCCATCACCGATTATTTTCAGACTGATCCACGGTTGGATCAACGGAAGATCTGATCCGGCTGGCCGACCATGCCCGGTCCAAAGGAATCAAACTGATTATGGACATGGTGTTCAACCATTGCGGAGACCAGTGTTTCCTTTTCGCAGACAAGCCCTCTGACGACTGGTTCAACAACCGTTCCCAATATGTGCAGACATCGTTCAAGATCGCTTGTCTCACAGATCCTCACAGCACACAGGCTGACCGTACTCTCGCCACAGACGGGTGGTTTACCCGTGTCATGCCCGATTTCAATCAGCGCAATCCGCATGTAGCACGTTTCCTCATACAATCCAGCATCTGGTGGATTGAAACAGTCGGGCTTGGTGGCATCCGCCAGGATACATGGCCTTATGCCGATGCCGGCTTCATGAATACATGGTGTAAAGAAATTCTTGAGGAATATCCGAACTTCAACATAGTAGGCGAAACATGGCTCAATAACAATGTAGCCGTATCGCGCTGGCAGAAAGGCAGCCCTTTAGCCCGCTCCGGCAATCCGGAACTTCCAACTGTCATGGATTTTCCCCTGCAGTCACTGATCGGTCATGCCTTCGACGAAGAAACCGGCGAATGGGAAGGAGGTCTCTTCCGGCTATACGATTATTTGTCACAGGATGCCGTATATGCCAATCCCATGAATCTGCTGATATTTGCCGATAACCACGATACATCACGTTTCTTTCAGAATGAGGAACAAACCAGAAACCTGTCCCGATATAAACAGGCTGTCACATTCCTGCTTACGACGCGTGGGATTCCACAACTCTATTATGGAACGGAAATCCTTATGAACGGTGACAAATCCAAAGGAGACGGATACGTGAGGAAAGATTTCCCGGGAGGATGGTCTGAAGACAGCCTCAACTGTTTCTCTCCGGAGAACCTGAATGCAATCCAGGCAGAAGCCTTCCATTTTATCCGGAAACTGCTTAACTGGCGAAAAGGAAACGAGGCTATCGGAAAAGGATCACTCAAACATTTTATCATCCGTAATGGATGCTACGTCTATGAACGGCGTTATGGAGAGCGTTCTGCAGTAATTATCATGAATGGAACAGGCAGTACACAAGAACTTGCCTTTGCTCCCTATCGGGAAGTCCTCAGAGCTCCAGAAGCTACGGATATTCTCAGCGGAAAAAAGATCAGACTGGACGACAGCCTGCATCTTTCTCCCAGAGAGATACTTATTCTCGAATTTCGGGAAGACAAAACTTTACAGAACCAATAAACAGGAACAATCACTTTATTCATTAACCCAGCAACGATACAGACATCTCTTTCATTCTGTAACTCCCAGAAGAAAGAATATCTGCCGCTGCATAAATATCTGAAAAACTTATGAAAATCAAGAATCAACTGCTGCTGCAGCTTTATGTTGCTTTGCCATCGCCGCACAGGCTGAAAAACTGACTTCGCCAGACGGTAAACTTGTGATGGATTTCAATCTGAACTCCAAGGGAACACCTGTCTACTCACTCCTGTTCCAAGGGAAAACTGTCATCAAACCCAGTACACTGGGACTTGAACTGAAAAAAGAAGATCCGGAGCAGAAAACGGACTTTGAATGGACAGAACGTACTGATAAAGACCAGCTCGACCGCAAGACAGATCTGATGACCGGATTTGTTGTCCGCAATACTCAGACAGCTTCTTTCGACGAAACCTGGACACCCGTATGGGAGAAGAAGACAAAATCAGGAACCATTACAAACGAACTGGCCGTAACCCTTGAACAACCCGACAACCAACGTCACATCGTGATCCGCTTCCGGCTTTTCAACGATGGTCTGGGATTCCGCTATGAATTCCCTCAACAAAACAACCTGAACTACTTCATCATCAAGGAAGAGCATACTCAGTTTGCAATGACCGGAGACCATACGGCATTCTGGATTCCCGGTGATTACGATACCCAGGAATATGATTACACAACTTCCCGGCTGTCAGAAATCAGAGGACTTATGAAAAAAGCAGTCACCCCCAACTCTTCACAGACTGTATTCTCACCGACCGGTGTCCAGACTGCCCTGATGATGAAAACTGACGACGGACTCTACATCAATCTTCATGAGGCTGCACTGATCGACTACTCTTGCATGAGCCTGAACCTGGATGACAAAAACATGATTTCGAATTCATGGCTGACTCCCGATGCTCAGGGAGATAAAGGATACATGCAGACTCCCTGCCAGTCTCCCTGGAGAACCATCATGGTCAGCGATGACGCACGCGACATTCTTGCCTCACGCCTTACACTTAATCTGAACGATCCCTGCTACATTGAAGATACTTCCTGGATCAAGCCGACCAAATACATCGGTGTATGGTGGGATATGATTACCGGGAAAGGAACCTGGGCCTATACAGATGAACTTCCCAGTGTAAAATTAGGAAAGACCAATTATGCTGCCACTCAACCGAACGGCAAACATTCGGCCAACACCCAGAACGTGAAACGTTATATTGACTTTGCCGCCCAGAATGGATTCGATGCAGTCCTCGTGGAAGGATGGAACGAAGGATGGGAAGACTGGTTCGGCAAAAGTAAAGACCACGTATTCGACTTTGTAACCCCATATCCGGATTTCGATGTACAGGAAATTCACCGTTACGCAGCCGGTAAAGGAGTGAAGATCATCATGCATCATGAAACCTCTTCTTCTGTCCGTAATTATGAACGCCACATGGATCAGGCTTATCAGTTTATGGTCGACAACGGTTACAATGCCGTAAAGAGCGGATATGTAGGCAATATTATTCCCCGCGGTGAACATCACTACGGACAATGGATGGTGGATCATTATCTGCATGCTGTCAAGAAAGCTGCCGACTACAAAATTATGGTCAACGCTCATGAGGCTGTACGTCCCACCGGTCTGTGCCGTACCTGGCCGAACCTGATCGGCAACGAATCAGCCAGAGGTACCGAATATGAAGCTTTTGGTGGAAACAACCTGAACCATACTACAATCCTGCCTTTTACCAGACTGATAGGCGGTCCGATGGACTACACTCCCGGAATCTTTGAAACAGACTGCAGTAAAATGAATCCGGATAATCATTCCCGGGTACGCTCTACACTGGCACGCCAACTGGCTCTTTATGTCACGATGTACAGTCCTCTGCAAATGGCAGCCGACATTCCTGAGAACTATGAACGTTTCATGGATGCTTTCCAGTTCATTAAGGATGTACCCGTAGACTGGAGTGAAAGTGTCTATCTGGAAGCAGAACCGGGAGAATATATCACGATTGCCGTCGTGAAAAAGGAGGTAAAGACTGGTATGTAGGCTGCACTAATGGCTACAACAATCACAAGTCTGAATTAAATCTGGACTTCCTGACTCCCGGCCAACGATATGAGGCTACGATCTACGCCGATGCTTCCGATGCCAGCTGGGACAAGAATCCGCAAGCCTATACCATCACCAAAAAGACCGTCACTTCCAAGAGCCGGCTGAAACTGAATGTGGTTCCTGGAGGAGGATATGCAATTTCTATCAAAGCTATCCAATAAAAACAGTAAAAGACAGGGTAACCTGTATCAATTTTAAAATCAACATGCCATGAATAAAAGAACAAAATACACATCCGGAAAACGAACAATGGTCTGGATGGCCGGAATGCTTCTTTCCGCTCAGGTCTTTGCACAAGACCTGACCGTGAAGGGCCATGTAAAAGATGAAACCGGAGAACCCGTCATTGGTGCCAACATCCTGATAAAAGGAACAACCGAAGGTACCATTTCCGATCTTGACGGAAACTTTATACTTCCCGGTGTAAACCCGGGCGATACCCTTGTCATCTCTTTTGTCGGTTATCAGCCTCAGGAAATACCAGCGGCACCGACTCTTCAGATCCTGCTTAAAGAGGACTCCGAACTTTTAAATGAAGTGGTAGTCATCGGTTACGGTTCCGTAAAAAAGAACGATGCCACCGGTTCCGTTACAGCCTTGAAACCGGATGAACTCAGCAAAGGAATCACGACCAATGCCCAGGATATGCTTGCAGGAAAGATTGCGGGTGTCAGTGTAATCAGCAACGACGGAACTCCGGGCGGAGGTGCTCAGATCCGTATCCGCGGCGGATCTTCATTAAATGCCAGCAATGACCCGCTGATCGTCATCGACGGACTGGCCATCGACAATAGCGGAATCAAAGGGATGTCCAACGGACTTTCTATGGTCAACCCAGAAGACATTGAAACCTTTACGGTGCTGAAAGATGCATCGGCTACAGCCATCTACGGATCACGTGCCTCCAACGGTGTCATCATCATCACTACCAAAAAAGGAAAGAGCGGACAGGCACCGAAAGTAAGCTATAGCGGTTCTGTCTCCGTATCAACCACCCAGAAGCGTTATAACGTACTTGGAGGTGATGCTTATCGTGAGTACGCCAGTCAGTTATGGGGCAACTCCCTGCCTGCAACTTTAGGAACCGCCGACACAGACTGGCAGGACGAAATTTTCCGTACAGCAGTCAGCACCGACCATCATGTGTCTATCAACGGTGGCTTCAAGAATCTGCCCTATCGGCTGTCACTGGGATACAGCAACAATAACGGTATCATCCAGACATCCAATTTCCAGCGATTCACCACGTCTCTCAACCTGGCTCCGTCTTTCTTTGATGATCATTTGAAAGTCAACCTGACGGCCAAATATATGAACGGGAAAAACCGTTATGCCAACGGCGATGCTTTAGGCGCTGCCCTTTCTATGGATCCGACCCGACCGGTATACGGAGAAGGAGATATGTATAATTCCTTCGGCGGATATTACCAGAATGCACAGGCTACTTCAGACTTTGCCGATCCGGACTGGAGATATACTTCGAACAAAAATACGGCACAGAACCCTGTAGCCGCTCTTTATCAGAAAGATGACCGTGCCAACAGCAACGACTTTACGGGTAACCTGGAAGTGGACTATAAATTCCATTTCCTGCCGGATCTCCGACTACACGCCAGCATCGGCGGAGAATATGCAGAAGGAACCCAGACTACCCTATTCTCGCCTTATTCCTTTGCATACAATTACTATGGCAATACATCTGCAACCTCAGAATACAAGTATAACCTTTCCTATAATGTATATGGCCAGTATATCAAAACACTGGGTGACCATACGATTGATATCATGGCCGGTGGAGAAGAACAGCACTTCCACAGAAACGGTTTCACTGTAGGAAACGGAGTAGACAGCTATACCGGAGAGATCCATGATGCCGTACTGAAAGAACAGACTGCTTATGCAACACGCAATACACTTGTTTCCTATTTCGGACGTCTCAATTACTCTTTGCTTGACCGCTATCTGCTGACATTCACCATGCGTTGGGACGGATCTTCACGTTTTGCTGACGGCAACCGATGGGGTACTTTCCTTCACTGGCTTTGGGATGGAAACTCAAAGAAGAAAAATTCCTGAAAGACGTTCATGCCCTTTCCGATCTGAAACTGCGTCTGGGCTGGGGTATCACCGGACAACAGGACATCTCTTCCGACTTCGCTTATATGCCACTCTACATTGTCAGCGATGACTATGCACAATATCCATTTGGCGATGAATATTACCATACCTCGCGTCCGAACGCTTTCAATACGAACCTGAAGTGGGAGGAAACAACGACTTATAATGCCGGTCTGGACTTCGGATTTCTGAACGGCCGGATCAGTGGAAGCTTCGACGGATACTACCGGAACACGGACGACTTGCTGAACAGTGTCAAAATTCCTGTAGGAACCAACTTCAATGCACAGATGCTTCAGAATATCGGTTCACTGAAGAACTACGGAGTGGAATTTTCCATCAATGCAACTCCTGTTGTTACCCGTGACTTTTCCTGGGAACTGACCTACAACTTCACATGGAATCACAATGAGATCACCAAGCTGACAGGAGGCAATGATACAGATTATTATGTAGAAACAGGAGATAAGATCTCACGAGGCAACAATACAAAAGTGCAAGTGAACAAAGTGGGATACCCTGCCAACTCATTCTATGTCTACCAACAGGTATACGATGAAAACGGCAAACCCATTGAAAACGAATTTGTAGATCGTAACGGTGACGGAATCATCAACAGTTCCGACAAATACATCTACCAGAAACCTGCCGCAGATTTTCTGATGGGACTTACCTCCAAAATGACCTGGAAAGCATGGGACTTCAGCTTCTCACTTCGCAGCAGTCTGAACAACTATGTCTACTATGACTCCTGGCCGGAAAAGCAAACTCCAGCACTTCAGCCTGTTCTCAAACATGGCTTATACGAACACAACTCCGGAAGCCATTGAACTGGGCTTTACCGGAAAAGGAGATTACTACATGAGTGATTACTTTGTACGCAATGCTTCATTCTTACGCTGCGACAACATTACTTTGGGATATTCTTTCAAGAATGTATTGAAGGGTCAGACCTACAACGGATTCAGCGGACGTATCTACGCGACCTGTCAGAACCCGTTCATCATATCCGGCTATGAGGGACTGGATCCTGAAGTGAAAAGCGGTATTGACAGTAATCCTTACCCGCGTGCCGTAACCTTCCTGCTGGGAGTCTCCCTGCAATTCTGATTCAAACAAACCTCAAAAACAGCATTTCAATATGAAAAAGACATATCTGACACCCATCTTGTCCGCTGTTCTGCTTACGGCAACGGCAATTACAGCTCCCTCCTGTATCAATGACTTAGACATCAGCTCCATTGATCCGCAAAGCTCTTCAAGCTTTGACCAACAGGGAACTTTCGTAAAACAATATGCCCTTCTCGGCCTGACCGGACAGAAAGGACTGGCCGGGACTCCGGACCTGGACGGACAGGATGAAGGAGAATCCGGTTTCTACCGAACGGTCTTCAACTGTAACGAACTTCCTACTGACGAATGCGTATGGGTATGGCAAGACAATGTAGATATCCCTCAGTTTACCAGCATCGCATGGAACTCATCCAGCCAGCGAACTGAATGCTTATGTCCGCCTGGGCTACAACATAACCCAGATGAACTTCTTTCTTGATCAGATAGCCGACAAGACAGATGAAGAAAGCCTCCGCCAACGGGCCGAAGTAAGATTCCTGCGTGCTCTTCACTACTGGTATTTCCTGGATCTTTTCGGAAAAGCACCGTTTAAGGAACACTTTGACAACGAACTCCCGACGGAGAAAAACGGACAGGAACTTTACAATTATATTGCTCAAGAGCTCGAAGCTTCTGAAGATGATCTTTATGAACCGGGACAGGCTCCCTTCGGACGTGCCGACAAAGCAGCCAACTGGCTTCTTCATGCCCGTCTGTGTCTGAATGCAGAAGTCTATACAGGAACTCCTGACTGGGAGAATGCCAGAGCTTATGCCAATAAGGTCATTCAGTCAGGAGCCTACGAACTTTGTAACGACTACCGGCTGATGTTTATGGCCGACAACGACCAGAATCCGGATGCCATGAAAGAAATCATCTTCCCGATTCGCCAGGATGGTATGAAAACCCGCAATTATGGTGGAGCAACCTATCTGATATGCGGAACACGTACAGGAGGCATGCCCCACATGGGAACGACCAACGGGTGGTCTTGTCTGGTGGCCCGCAAAGCTCTGATCGATAAATTTTTCCCGGAAGGAAACGTGCCCATGATTCCAGAGAATGTCCAGATTCCCGGACAGGAAGAATTTGCAGATGACGAAGCAATCGATGCATGGGATGAACAGTACGGCGTACGTACATTGACCTTATTGCCGCAGCCGGCGATGATAGAGCCATGTTCTATTCGGGAGCCGGAGGTGGAAGAAGAACCCTGTATCCGGAAGCCATCACAGGATTTCAAAGCGGACTTTCCATTGTGAAATGGCAAAACATTCGCTCTGACGGGGCTGCTACCAGTCATACAGAATATCCGGATACCGACATTCCACTTCTCCGTCTGGCCGAAGCCTATCTGACCAGAGCCGAAGCATCTTATCGGCTGAATGACACCGAAAGTGCCTGGCAAGACATCTGCACACTGAGAAACAGCCGCCAATGTAGCGTCATGCCAGCTCCCGGAGAGATTACGGAAGACTATCTCATTGACGAATGGGCACGTGAATTTTATCTGGAAGGCCGCCGTCGCAGTGATCTTGTACGATTCGGGCGATTCACCTCCGGCACTTATCTCTGGGACTGGAAAGGAGGTACTCGCGAAGGCAAGGCCGTCAGTGAAATCTATAACCGCTTCCCGATTCCGGATACCGACCTCAACAATAATCCCAATTTGACCCAGAACGAAGGGTATTAGAATTTTTCTCAGGTATATTTCCTATTCAGGACAGATCTCCCCGGCTTTGAAAAAACAAAGACAGCCGGGGAGATTTCTTTCTCTCTCATGGTACATTCCCCCAAGAAGCAGGTACACATTCCGGCAGCAGTGCGTTTATGTGATAAAACCTTTATCATTACAGATACACATGAAAAGACTAGCGTTACCCTGCTTATTCTCTGTCTTCCTCATCCTGTTGTCTGCTGCGTGCAGCGGCTATATGCCGGACGAAGATGAGGAAACATCTGCAACCGAAACCTCGGAATGTCACCTGCAACTGGCCGTCAGAAGTACTGACGAAGTAAAAATCAACTATCCGCTTTCCGTATTCCTGTTTGATGACACGGGCGAACTGGTGCTTCAGACCGAAGTATCTGATGCAGAAACTCCTTTCACTCACAGTCTCAATAAAGGAGAATACATCCTCTCAGCCTTTTCCGGCCTGAGCGAAGATGACTTCACGCTGCCGCTGGAACCGTTATCCACCAGCTATCTCTCCATTAAGGAACCCATGAACAGCCGGCTCCCACTGATGAGCGGACAAAGCCGGATCCAGCTGAAACAGCCTACGGAAGTCACACTCACTCTAAGTTATGTCGTGTCAGCCTGCAATTCTCTTTCACAGGTATTCCGGCCGATGCTACGGAAGTCAGTCTTCAGGTCTCTCCCGTAAGTACAGGATATTCCTTCGATGGCAATTACAAAGAAGAGACAGATGCCTGTTCCGTAAGTTGCTCATTGGAAGAAAATGTATGGACAGCAGGTCCTGTCTACGTACTTCCTTCCACCCGGTCAAAAGCCCACCTGTCTATCACCGTAACCCGTCCCGGCAAGAACGAAACCTACAGCTATACCTATGCTGAATCGCTCAGCCCCGGCCAACCTTACAACTTCAGTGGCAGTTATTCCGAAGGAGTCAGTCTGGAAGGAAACTTCGAGATAGAAGGATGGAAACCGGCTGTCGATATAGAATTTGATTTCAGTACAGGGGACGACAGTGATACGGAACAGCCGGAGGAACCGGAAGAAGGAGAAAATCCTCCTCTGTCTGGTGACGGAGTCTTTATGCTTCTTCACTGCCGGAAGCAACTCGATCTGGGAGGACTACTATGTATGGAAAACAGAGCCAGCAGGAAACAATGCGGTCAATGCCATTCTGATAGCACCCGAGCAATGGTATGAACTGGCTATTGACGGAATGGAACGACTCGAAACGTATGAAATCAACGGACTGACCGACTGGCGTGTGTTTACGGAGACAGAGGCAAAAGCATTCACACAGGAATTTAAGAATGCAAACCTAGAAACCCTGAATAATCTTCTGAACAAAAACGGAATGTATGAAATGCAACACGACAAAGGAGAACGCTACCTTTGTGCCGATGGAACAAAGACATTTAGCTTTAGCAATGATCTAATATGGGCTGCCGGAGAAAAAACAAACTACTATCTCCGCCCAGTAAAAACCGTTTGCATCAAGCTGAAATAAAAGGTTCCTTACAACGCATTAAATCAACAGGTTAGGGATACATAAAAACGTTTCGGCGTTTGAAGCAAAATGATTCGTTCTTTTGCTTTAACGCCGA
>ENA-OQAN01001225-OQAN01001225.1-human-gut-metagenome-genome-assembly--contig:-NODE-1225-length-11646-cov-1.526955_pt1 | contig 11646 bp, 23 predicted proteins | sample MGYA00242735_ERZ504527 | MGnify/ENA primary metagenome ERZ504527 (study PRJEB26092, sample SAMD00036230) | human gut metagenome | host: Homo sapiens | study: EMG produced TPA metagenomics assembly of...
TAAACCACATATCCAAAATTTCCCCGCAAAACCCTTATCCGGCCCGTTTTAACGTCAACTGTTCACTCCCGTTTCTCAGTAACACACTTCGCGATGCACAGAATTTATGCTAATCGCATAATGCGCGGCCCGTCTTATGCCTTACGTTTGTTCAGCTCCGGCAGTACTGTTGCCAGCATGGTGAAAAAGCATGCACAGCCGCCTACAAGGTTGGAAACCGGTTCCGCCCAGAACACGCCGTCTGTTCCCAGGCCATTCACATGAGGCAGCAGGACCGTCAGCGGCACTACGATCACTACCTTTCGGAACAGAGAGAAAAAGGTGGCTTTTTTTGCCTTTCCCAGTGCTACGAACACACTTTGTCCGGTAAACTGCAATGCCATAAAGCAGAAGCCGAAAAAGTAAATATGAAGGGCGGAAACTCCCTTTTCCAGAAGCCCGGGATTGCTGTTAAAGATCCGGATAAAAAATTCCGGAAGCAGCTTCAGGATCCCCCAGCCAGCCAGGGTATAGATCACACAGACAGCTGTAATAAATTTAATTGCTTTTTTGACTCTGTCGTAAGCTTTTTCTCCGTAATTAAAGCTCATGACCGGAGAAGCCCCTGCGGTAAGCCCTTGGACCGGCATAGTAAAAATATCACGGACAGAATTTAAAACTGTCATGACACCAACGTAGATATCACCGCCCCAGGTCTGGAGTGTGGCATTGCATACCACCTGCACAAGACTGTTTGTAAATGCCATAAAAAAACCGGACATACCCAGCTTACGATACTGCCCACTCTTTTCCAGGAGATCCTCATGGCGCTTTTTTTTCAGGTTCAGGATCGCCTTTTTTCCTGTAAGGAAGCGTAAGACCCAGATGGCGGAACAGAACTGGGAAATGATAGTCGCCAAAGCCGCTCCCCGGACTCCCATGTGCATCCCAAAGATAAACAGGGGATCCAGAAGAATGTTCAGTACAGCACCGATCAGTATCGTGAGCATCCCTGTGTTTCCAAAGCCCTGGCTGTTGATAAACGGGTTCATTCCCAAAGTGATCATCACAAACAGGGTTCCCAGAAGATAGATCCTTATGTAGTCTGCCGCATAGGAAAAGGTTACATCACTGGCGCCAAAGGCATAGAGGATCGGTCTGTAAAAGATAAGCCAATGGCCGTCAGGATCACTCCTGTGCCGATCAGCATCACAAAGGTGTTTCCCATGAGCATTTCTGCTTCTTCCCGGTTTCCTCTTCCCCGTTCCATGGAGCAAAGCGGTGCTCCTCCATTTCCAAAAAGATAGGTAAATGCGGTGATCAGAGTGATAATAGGAAAACACAGTCCCACTCCTGTCAGTGCAGTGGCTCCGATCTCAGGAATCCTTCCGATATAGATCCGGTCCACAATGTTGTAAAGGAGGTTCAGGATCTGTGCAATGATCATCGGCACAGCCACCTCCATAATGTTACGATAGACATTTCCTGTTGAAAAGTCTGTCTGATGTATCTGCATTTCTTTACACCTTCCTGCTATTTCTTATTTAATTAATATACTATATCCGGCGTCCAAAGTAAACTTTGCGTTGCTGTTCTCTTCGTGAGCTACTGTTCACTCCGTTCTCAGTAATACTTTGTTATCTGTGTATTTATTTCTTGCTATTTTTGTCTAAAAAAGTTATAATAAATCCATAAAAACGGTAATGATTCCACGTAAAACCGGTCAAGAAACCACATTACTGGAATCTGTTCCGCATGGAGGTATTTTTATGGATAATAATTATAAGGGCATGGCTGTAGGTGTTTTTGAGCTGGATAACCTGGTTGCCTGTTTTGTTGCTCTTGATGCTGCTTCCAAAGCAGCCAATGTCAGGATCCAGAGTGTTGAACGTAACCGTCTGAAGAGTGGCGCCTGTGTCAAGATGCGTGGTTCTGTTTCTGACGTTAATGCAGCTATGGAGGTTGCGCTGGAGGCAGCCAAACCTCTTGGTAAGGTTGTTTCTCATACTGTGATCGCTTCTCCTTCTGAGGATACTGAGATCGCACTGAAGATGACGATCAATAAATAAAGGGGGCGACGGATTTATGAATTATGGTGCTTTTGGTTTAGTTGAGGTTGTTGGCAGCAGTAATGCGATCCTGGTGATCGACCAGATGCTGAAGACTTCTGATGTTTCTTTTCTTACCTGGCAGACGAAGTGTGGTGGTCATGCCACTGTTTTTCTGACTGGTGATGTTTCTGCTGTTACGGCTGCCGTTGACAGTGTAAAGGGGAACCCGCCTTGTGAGATCGTAGCTTCAGCAGTGATCTCCAATCCTTCCGGTGAGACGGTTCGTCTGGCTGAGGAAGAAGCGGCTAAGAATCACTTTATTTGAGATTTGTCTACCTTATAATTATAAATTATAACGAACGTACGCAGGGAACCGCCCTGGCGTAGCGGGAAGGGCTTCGTCGTCCGCTGGCTTCTAAGGTGCTGCGGCTTCTGCTAAAACCATTCCACTACGCCAGGGCGGTTCCCTGCTGGCTTTTGTATAAGTGAAAATTGTCTCAGACACGGTGATTTCACACATCAGCCGGTGCTTTCATCATCGATGCTCTGCTTCTACAAACTTCACACTTTCACTCTAGCCTATCTCCCCTTTCGCACGTCAGCAACTCTTTTCGCTATATTCTTTAAACTCACGCCTCCACTATAGCCTTCCACTCCTTCGCACGTCAGCCGGCGAGGTACCGTCTGGTTTGGGCTGGCTCTGCAGGAGGGGTGCGCTTCTTAGGCGGTGGGAATCTGCGTTGCTGGAAAATCCAGCTGTTTGAGCGACGCAGGAGCGAGTTCTGGATTTTTTTCAGCGGTTTTAGCAGATTTCCGGCGTCTTAGAAGCCAGCCCCCGACGAAGCCCCAGCACAAACCAGACGGTACCTCACCGGCGTCCGTCCGAAAAATCCACATCCACCATCTCCCGTCCATCCTCAACCTTCATCACAGCCACATCCCCCCGATGTGCCACAACCACCCTCTTCCCTCCGACATCACCGGAAAGCTCCATCAGCTCCCCATAATACTTCTTCGAAAAAACACAGGGATTCCCGGTCTTCTCATCATGCTCCACACAGGCGATCCCTTTCCCATCTCTCAAAAACACATCCACCAGTCCAAAAACCGTCTCCCACCGCAACCACGGCTGATCTGCACCGTAAACAAACAAGCATCCATCTCCCGGTTGACCCGCAGCCCGATCTTCAGTGAGGAAGATATTCCCTCATCCGGATGCAGATTATAAAGAAACCGCACGCCGAGCTTCTTCTGCTTCCTGCGCAATCTCCTCATACTGTGTGACAACTGTGATCTCACACCTGTGCCCCTGTTCCTCCAGTGCTGCTTTCACTTTTTTCAGTTCCAGGAGAATATGCCTGTACATCGGCATTCCGTCTATCCCGTACAGCAGCTTATTGCTTCCAAACCGCCGGCTGTTTCCTGCTGCCAGCATGATCAGTCCCAGCTTCATATCACCGCTCCACTTCCTTTCGATTCTAGTACAGCGAATATTAAGTAACCGCCATATTGACTTGTCTGATTTTTCATCTGCTGCGTTGTCGTCAATCGTCGTAGCCACCGCTACGCCTCATTCCTCCGCCTTGCAGATGAAGAAATCATCCTGCGTCAATATAGCAGAAACTTAATTTTCGCTGTACTAGCTGTTTACACTTCTCTGCAGGCTTCCGCAGATCACCATGATCCCAGACTCCTGACCTTGTGCCATAAGCTTCTCCGCCACACAAGGATCCTCCAGAGTATCTGCCTTGTTCAGATACGCAAGAAATCTTCGCCCGTCCACTCCTTTTTGCAATCCGTCTTCAGACCGGATGATCTTCCACACATCCATCCATGTCACAGGCTCATCTGTACGCTTTCCCAGAAATCCCGCCACATCATCCGGACGTGTGCCGTATCACAGATCCTTTTGCCGATGCAGTCAAGACCGATCACTCCTACTACACATCTGCAAAAGAAGGGATCACCGGCTCATGAACAGCCGGCACTTTAAGGGGTCGGCGCCTGGATCCGTCAGCTTCCACAAGAAGAAGATCACAAAAGCCGGGCAGCTTTTCCAGGATCTCCTTTTCGGGGCCGGAAATCTTTGGCTGCCCGGCCTTGTGATGAGCCGCGATGACGTATCCGTATTGTTCTATAAGCCGGCATGCTCCCGGAATGTCCTCTGCCTCCGCAAAAGGACGTTCCGGTTCCCATGCCATATGCGTGGTTGTGGTCACGATCACACGTTTTCCCTGTCCGGAAAATATTTCTGCCAGTCCAAGGATCAGACTGGTCTTTCCGCCGCCTCCTGTGAATGCCACAGTAAACGCTTTTTCATTTTTCTTCATGACACACTCCATTTATCTTCTAACTTCTTTCAGGGACACCAGACTCTGTATCGATCACAGATTCTCATTCCTCACAGCTTTCTCTGTTCCCGGAAGCACTCCGCAGGAAAGCAGCACCTCCAGAACTCCCCCTGCGATACACCTTGCCTTGTCTGAGATCGTAAAACAGTTTTTCTTCTGTTCTGCCTTGGGTCGATATCCGCGATCTTCATTCCCTCAAAAACAGGGTAGCCGTCCCGGATCAGCCCCCGGATCACGCCGGAAATGGTAGCCTTCACCGGCGTATCACCTACCATGGCGATCACCTGGTCTTTTTCAACAAGATCTGCGATCTGACAGATGTTTTTCATGTTACCGGCTGCCGGTGAATGGATCACACGTTCCTTTCCGATTCCTGCGATCAGTCCCGGCACTCCGGTATTCGGCAGGGCAATGCCTTTTTTTTATGATCCTTCCCAGGTTATGGCCGCGCATGGTCTCGATCACGTAATCCACATCCTCCCCTGCGGTAAAACCCGGGCCAAGTCCCACAGTCAGTGGTGCATATCCCTGCTGGTCCCAAGATTCTTTTTTGCAAGGATGGCATCGATCACTGCCTCCGGCTCCAGTTCGCGGATATATTTTCCGTGGGTATCTGTCAGAAGGGGGATCTCTCCCTGTACCCAGCATTTCCTGCACTGGGTCCGGATATCGTTCTCCGTGATCCTCCTGCACACAACGCCTTCTACCTCTGCAGTTCCGTCATAAACAGCTTCACAGAAGGCCACATGACGGCGGATGGCACTTGGACGGTCACATTCCAGGATCAGGACCTGATAGCCACTCTGATGAAGCTTGTGGATCACTCCTGTGGCCAGATCTCCACCACCTCTCACAAGGATCATTTTATCAGTAAATGCCGCTGCTTTCATCTTCATACACCTGCCGTCCGTTTCCCGGCATTCCTGCCGCAAGAGTATCATAAAGCTCCGCATAGGTTGCATCCTTATACGGGGATACATAAAAGAGTCCCGCGATCCCGGCCGTAATTGCCGAAAGGACAGACCAGGGAATAAAGGAAAGATCCAGGATAAAGGTATCCATCTTCTGTCCGTTCATCATCTCACGGCTTTTTGCAAATACTTCCTTTGTGCTCATATCCGGATATTCCGCAAGAAGATAAGGGATCATCTTATATTCGTAGGATTTTACACTCCGGGAATAATAAAAAGCAGCGTCCACAATACAAGATACAGGTCCCGTAAAAACATGGTTTTTACGATATTACCGTAATTTCCGGAACGAAATACACTGAGGAGCTTTCCGGGCCCGGGTACAGAATAAAGGTTCTCAATGTAAAAATCTCTTCCGCCTACCTCCAGAACATTTCCCACAAAGAAATGGAAAAGGACCCCGATCAGAGCCACCGTTACCATGGCACTGGCACTCAGAAGCGCAAAAAGCACTGCCAGTGGGGAGCGAAATACAATGGCTGACATAAGAAGTAACACCATTGATATCCGTACCCAAACGATACGTTGTAACACCGTAGTCCGGACTTACCACATTTCCGGCACTGCCAGTGGCCGCACCGCTTCCGCCGGTTGCCATCACAATAGCCAGCACCAGACTTACCAGCACTGCTGACCAGTAATTTTTTTTGAATGCCTGTTTTCCGCGCATTTCAAGTCGCTGCGTTTCCAGCTGATCTTTCTGTTCATTCATAACTTAACCCTCCATATATGCTTCACGGACACAGAGCTCTCTCCGTCCCTTCTGCCATAGCGCAGGCTCCAGCTCTGCCATATAACCGCCGCCGTTTTTTACATGCCATTCATAAAAAGCCCTGGGTCTGTCCGCATATTCTTCCATAATGTTCATGATCGTACCGCCATGTATCACAAGAGCCGCTGTCTTTATGTTGTTACGGATACACTGTGTGACAGCCTTCTGAAATCCTGTAAGGCTCCGGCACTTAAACGCTTCTCGACTTTCTCCTCCCGGAAAAGGAAGCGTTCCATTGCTGTCGATCCACCTCTGATAATCCTGATTTCCGGAAAGCTCTTTATAATTTTTATTCTCAAACTCTCCAAAATCACACTCGGAAAGCTCTTCGATAATATGAAAGCTTTTTCCTGGAAAAAGGATCCCCCGCAGTTTCCACACAGCGGCAGAGCGGACTTACATAAAGGGCCTCCGGCATGGGATAGGTCAGCTTTTCCAGAAATTCCTTTCCCTCCGTGCTCAGCGGTTCATCCGTTGTTCCGATATAACGCTGAAGCTTATTTCCGGGTGTCTGTCCGTGTCGTATCAGATATAATCTAATCATCTTTCAGCACCGTCCCGATCCCGCATACCACTCTTGTGACCCTTCTGCTTTTTGCAGCCAGTGCAGTGCACACCCGGCCAACAGCTTCTCGGTACTGCCGTTCAAAAGCATCCGCCGGAACGATCCCGTAGCCTACCTCCTCACTGACAAGGATCACATCCGGATCCTGCTGTGCCAGCTTTTCTGCCAGACCGGTGAGATCTTCTCCTGCCTTCAGAGCTTTTCTTATGTATTCCTGAAATCCCAGAACACCCGCTGCCTTCAGAAGCTCCTCTTCTGTGATCTCTCCTCCGAATTTCCAGTCCACATCCGGGAACTGTGCTTTTGCATAGGCAGCTTTTCCCTGATATGCGCCTCCGATTATCATTTCCATAATATTTTTACCTCATCCAAATCTTCATTACAGATTAAACGTGCCACCAAAAGCAAGCACCAGTGCCATCACGACCTCGCAGATGCAAAGGAAAAATCCGGAAAGATCACCTGTGGTCCCTCCAAAATATTTCAAAGCCATATGGTGATACCACCAGAATACCAGAAGTGCGCTGACAGCTGCCAGAACACCCAGGACCGGATCTACCCATATCATCAGCGCTGCAAGGATCACAAACATCGTGATAAGAACATTTCGCACTGCGATCTCTGACGCATTTCTGGAAAATTCTGCCACAGTCCCGTCTGTCCTTGCCTTGGGAAATGTGATTACACCGATCCCGGAAAGACATCTGGACATCATAAAGCCCAGGCTCATGATACAGATCCCGTTATAATTTCCAAGGAGCTGATCCCAGGCTCCCAGCCAGAGGATAAAATATACACAGGCTGTGATAATAGCAAATGCACCTGCATGGGAATCCTTCAGGATCTCCAGCCTCCTTGTGCGTTCCTGCCAGGAGCTTAATGCATCTGACGTGTCCAAAAGCCCGTCTACATGAATGCCGCCGGTAATAAATACCGGGATCACAGTAAGGATACACAGCGAGAAAAAATGGCTCCAGAGCTACGTGTACACCGAGGACCCCTCCTGCAAGCCAGGTCAGGATGCCGATGGCAGTCCCCACAAAGGGGAAAAAGCACATCATATATTTTATGTTTTCCTTCTTCCAGTCCACCATGGGCATGGGGATCTTTGAAAACATGGCAAAGGCTGCCTTAAAACTGTTCCATAAACTTTTCATGCTTCCTTTCCTCCTTTATGCCATACAGGGATCCCGTATACGACTTCCACAACCTCTTCTGCCATCTCTGCCAGCTTCTGGTTGATCTGTCCCAGCTCTTTTTTGTACTGTTCTGATTCTTCCTCGTAGAGGATCCCGTCTGAAAAGATCTCGTTGGTGACGATCACCACATGCTTTGCCTGGGAAAGAAGATTTTTCACCCCTTCTGTGATCTTTTTCTGCCACCTCCGGGTGGAAGCCGCCTTCCCGGAACATCTCATTTGCAACCAGATTGGACATGCACTCCAAAAGGACCACGCAGTCCTTCGGGATGAGCAGCTCATCCAGCTCTGTATATCTTTCAATTGTCTCGAAGCCTTTTCCTGCACGCATGTGCCGGTGTCTGCGGATGCGCCTGTGGCTTTCTTCGTCAAAAGCCTGCATGGTGGCAATATAGATCCTTCTGCTTCGCCAAGGGAAAGTACAGTTTCTTCCGCAAAAGCAGATTTTCCGCTTCCGCTGCCTCCTGTTACAACAACCAGCATATTATTTCAGCTCCTCGTACTGTTCTACATTGATATCACCAAAGGTACTCATGGAATTATATACTGCACAGGACAGATCCATCATCGGAAACAGTGCCACAGCTCCGGTTCCCTCGCCCAGGCACATGCCTGCGTGGATGATCGCTTCCTTGCCAAGCTCCTTCAGGAGCAGCTGTGCTGCAGGCTCTTTGGATACATGAGACGCAAGGATATGATCACTTACCTGCGGGCAGATCTTTACTGCGATCAGTGCAGATACGCAGGAAATAAATCCGTCCATGACAACCGGCATTCCAAGTGCTGCTCCTCCAATGAATACTCCTGCCATTCCTGCAATATCCAGTCCACCTACCTTTGCCAGGACGTCAATGGCATCTGGAACGATCCGGATTATTCAGGGCGATCGCCTTTTTGATCGCATTGATCTTCCGGACAAGCCCTTCACTGGTCAATCCGGCACCACGTCCGGTCATATCTTCCACAGGTTTTCCGAGAAGCACAGCTGCTACCGCACTGCTGGTGGTGGTATTTCCGATGCCCATCTCGCCGGTTGCAAGAACCTGATAGCCTTTTTCCTTCAGCTCCTCTGCCATGGCAATTCCGGCTTCGATGCCACGGATCGCCTGATCTCTGGTCATCGCCGGCTCTCTGGTCATATTTCTGGTCCCATAAGCAACCTTAAGATCTGTACGGACCTTTGTATCTGTGACCATTCCCACATCTACAGGAAAAAGCTCTGCTCCACACTGACGGCACATCACACAGCAGGTAGTAGTCCCTTCCAGAAAATTCTCAGCCACAACAGCCGTCACTTCCTGTCCGGTCTGGGTCACCCCCTCTTCTACAACTCCGTTATCCGCGCACATGGCAACCACTGCTTTTTTCTCCACACGTACCTCCGGTGTACCTGTGATACCGGCGATCTGTGTCAGCATATTCTCCAGCTCTCCCAGAGAATGCAGGGCTTTGCAATACTGTCCCATCTCTTTCTCGCCCCCTCCATAGCCTTTTCATCCAGAGGGCGGACTTTCTTCACTGCCTCATCCAAAGTCATCATTTGCTACCTCCAATCCTTTTACCTGTGGTAAAAATAATAAATTTACTAAAGATATAATTCAACGCCAGCACGATAAATTGTGTGCAGAATTTTGCAAACATATCCCGGAATCCCAGGATCTCCGCCAGAAGCCATACGCCACCTATCTCAATGACCATGGTCACCAGACGGGCACTTATAAATTTCAGAAAGGGCCGTATATGATCCCTCCATGTTTCACAGCGGTCATGAAATACAAATCTGGAATTCACAACATAGGCAAACAGGATCGCCAGGATGATCGATATGATGTTGGCACTCATCAGTGGAATTCCCATTGCCCTCATGATATAAAAGCTTAACAGATTTACGAGAGTCGTACAACCACCCCAGAAAATATAACGGATCACATCATTTTCATAGAATTTAAGGATCCACTTTTTCATTGGTATCTCCTCCTCGTATGATCTTTGATACGATATATCTTGGACGGCGTTTTACTTCCTCATAGATCCTGGCGATATAATATCCGATGATCCCAAGGCTCATCATCACAGCACTTCCAATAAAAAGCATCACGATCAGAAGTGTAGTATAGCCTTCCACCGCATGCCCGGAAAAATACCGGACCAGAGAATAAACCAGAAGGAGCAGGGAGCACCCAAAGCAGCCCACAGCACCGGCTGTTACAAACTGCAGCGGAAGTGTTGTAAATGCCACGATATTCCGAAACGCATAGCTGATCAGCGTTCCTGCAGACCATTTGGATTCTCCGGCCTCACGCTCCTGCACCTCAAAAGGTACGGAGATGCTTTTGAAGCCTATCCAGGATGATGCCGCCCGGAAAAACATGCTGCGCTCAGGCATGGCGAGAACACTCTCCACCGCTTTCCTGTCCAGCAGCTTGAAGTCGGAAGCGTTTTCCATATCAAAGCCGGTGGCACGGGACATGATCCGATAGAAAAATCTGGCACTTTTTCTGTGAAAAAGAGTTTCTTTTCCCCGGTTTTTCTTGATGCCCTCCACAACCTCGTAGCCCTGCTTCCAGAGCCGGTACATTTCCAAGAGGATTTCCGGCGGATGCTGCAGGTCACAGTCCATCACTGCCACCGCATCTCCGCATGCCTGTGCAAGGCCGGCCACGATTGCTGCTTCTTTTCCGAAAATTTCTGGAAATGCACACCTGTCACATTTTTATCTTCCCTGGATACTTTTTCTATGGCTGCCCAGGTCCCGTCAGAGGAACCGTCATCTACCAGGACCAGTTCATAACGGATCCCGGCCTGCCCCAGGAGCTCTCTGAGAGTCCGGCAGGTTTTCTCCACCATCGGTTCCTCGTTACAGGCAGGCAAAACTACCGATAATCGGCTCATTTCTCCTGTTTTCCCCTTTCTTTTTGTTTTCTCTGGCGCCGGTAAGATATCACGATTCCGGCAAACAGGATCAGCCGATCACCGTCAGTATCATTCCGGGCACAATATACGGTGTACAATAATCTGAGTGCGAATCGTATGCCCTGCCTTTTTTTTAATTCCAGCCCCATATACATACTGTTTGCCTGCACAAGTTCTGTTTTTTCTCCATCTACATAGCGGTAAAGCCTGCGCTATATGGAATGGAAAATACCAGGATCTTATCGGAAGTGGTTGTGATATCTCCACGAATGCAATTTGTCTCCGTTTTGATATTCTGAAGACTTTCTTTTCCAAGCTCCTCTGTCTGTTCTTCAACAGAAGCCATGGGCTGACATACCACATACAGATCATCAAAGGTATATTCTCCTGGCATGGAGAATGTCAGTGTCATAGTTCCTGCAGAATAGTTTTTATATCCCATATTCAGAAGAAAATTATGTCTTCCGCTATAGCCGTTGTATTTATCTGTAAAGATCCGGATAGTCTTGTCCACGGAGCCCAGCGAAACATCCACTGCTGATTCCTTGCTTTCTTTCCAGTAGCGCCAGTTATTGTCTTCATAACGCACGGTATTCTTCTCATATTCTGTCATGGAATCCCATTTTTATCACTGACCACTGCACGTGGAGAATAGGCATTAAAATCCAGATTTTTTGCCACAAGATAAACCTCTGCCTCCGGCTCTCCCTGATATCCGATCTGTACGGTTGCTCCTTCTTTGGCCACAATGATCTTTCCGTCTTTGATCTTACAGCCTTTTCCTGCTTCCAGTGTAAAATCTGCTTTCTTATCGTCAAAGGTGAGGTCTGTCTCAGAAAGACTGCT
>ENA-OQAN01001226-OQAN01001226.1-human-gut-metagenome-genome-assembly--contig:-NODE-1226-length-11646-cov-1.248459_pt1 | contig 11646 bp, 16 predicted proteins | sample MGYA00242735_ERZ504527 | MGnify/ENA primary metagenome ERZ504527 (study PRJEB26092, sample SAMD00036230) | human gut metagenome | host: Homo sapiens | study: EMG produced TPA metagenomics assembly of...
GTTACCATAGATAAGTTATTTGTATTAAATGAACTGAACAACTACGAAATCTTCCGCCTTAATTATTTAAATATTCTGAGTAATAGGGCACAAGTGGCATACGAAAAATTATGGAACAGCCACATAGGTAATACAGAAGAAAAAAATACTGAATTTTTTTAGTACTGCGTTCCATGAAGCCCGAAGGGAAAAAAAATTCTTAAAATCAAAATGGAAGATTTGGCGAGTTTGATTGATGAGACACGAATCAATGTGTCAAAAGTACTGAATGATTTACAGGAACAGGGATTGGTACAACTTAGCAGAAAAGCAATCTCCATTCCGGCATTGGAAAAACTGACCGAAAAGAATAAATAATCAGGTAAAACCTCATAAAGATGAAAAGCACAGGCATTTCTGCTTGTGCTTTTTTATTTTTTAACCTTAACTATTTAATATACTTTGTTAAATAAGTAAATAGAATGAGGATAGTGATACTTTTTTTTAGCAAATTTGTAAGTCAAATAAAATAGTGCCATGACTGAAAATAAAAATCCATTTTTAAAACCCTATAACACTCCTCATGACACGGCTCCGTTCCATCTTATCAAGATAGAACATTATGAACCTGCCTTGTTGGAAGGAATGAAAGAACAAAATGAGGAAATTGATGCAATTGTCAATAATCCCGAAGCACCGACTTTCCAAAACACCATTGTTGCTCTGGAAAATTCGGGTGCGTTGCTAGACCGCGTAACTACTGTTTTCGGCAATTTGATGAGTGCCGAGACTAGTGACGAGATGCAGGAATTGGCAGAAAAAATGATGCCCTTACTGTCTGAACACAGCAACAACATCAGTTTGAATGAAAAACTGTTTGCCCGCATAAAAAACTGTATACGAGCAGAAAGACCAGTTGCAACTGAAAGGTGAAGACGCCCAACTGCTGCAAAAAACATACGACAGTTTTGTAAGAAGCGGTGCCAATCTGACCGGTGAGGCAAAAGAAAAGTTCCGCCAACTGAATACTGAATTAAGCATATTAACCTTACGTTTTTCTCAGAATCTGTTGAAAGAAACGAATAACTACGAATTGGCATTGACGAAAAAACAATTGGAAGGATTACCCGAAAGTTCATTGGAAAGTTATGCTCAAACAGCAAAGGACAAGGGAAAAGAAGGCAGCATCATTACATTGGATGCTCCCAGTTTTGTTCCTTTCATGAAATATTGTGACGACCGTTCACTGCGCAGAGAAGTCTATATGGCTTATAATACCCAATGTACACACAATAACGACTACAACAATGTGGACATCATCAAGCAATTGGTAAACATTCGCATGGAATTGGCTCATTTACTAGGCTTCTCCACTTTTGCCGAGTATAAACTGAAAAAGCGCATGGCCGAAACAAGTGATGCCGTATACAAATTGCTCAACCAATTATTGGAAGCCTACACCCCTGCCGCCCTAAAGGAAGTAGCAGAAGTAGAAGCATTGGCACGCGAAATGGAAGGCAATGATTTCCAGCTGATGCCATGGGATTGGGCCTATTATTCAGAAAAACTGAAAAATAAGAAATTCAATCTGAATGAAGAAGAGTTGCGCCCTTATTTTGAGCTTAGCCAAGTAGAGAAAGGCGTATTCGGTCTGGCTACCCGTCTGTATGGCATCACATTTAAAGAAAATAAAGAAATTCCGGTCTATCATCCGATGTAAAAGCTTATGAAGTATTCGACAAAGACGGAAGTTTCCTGGCTGTACTTTATACAGATTTCCACCCCCGTGCCGGAAAACGTTCAGGTGCATGGATGACCAGCTATAAGGAACAGTGGATAGAAAACGGAGTCAACAGCCGCCCCCACGTATCCGTTACCATGAACTTCACCAAGCCATCAGCTGGAAAACCGGCATTGTTGACTTTCTCGGAAGTAAATACTTTTTTACACGAATTCGGACACGCCTTGCACGGAATGTTTGCCAATACCACTTATTCAACCATGAGTGGTACCAGCGTATACTGGGATTTTGTGGAGCTTCCATCACAAATTATGGAAAATTTCGCCACTGAAAAAGAATTTCTCAATACATTCGCCAGACATTATCAGACGGGAGAACCCATTCCTGCCGAACTGATTCAAAAATTGTAGATGCATCCAATTTTAATGTGGCCTACGCCTGCCTACGTCAAATAAGTTTCGGCTTACTGGATATGGCATGGTACACCCGCCAGGAAACATTTGACGGAGATGTCCGCGCTTATGAAAAAGAAGCATGGAAAAAAGCGCAAATACTGCCCGGAGTAGAAGATACCTGCATGTCCGTACAGTTCTCACATATCATGCGGGGGGATATTCTGCCGGATACTACAGTTATAAATGGGCGGAAGTACTGGATGCGGATGCCTTCTCCTTATTCAAGGAAAAAGGAATCTTCAACCAGGAAGTCGCTGCTTCTTTCCGGGAGAATATTCTCTCGAAAGGAGGAACGGAACATCCGATGGCCCTTTACAAAACGCTTCCGTGGACAAGAACCCAGTATCCATGCCTTGCTGAAAAGAAATGGAATAAATCAACTAAAAAACTAAACAATATGAAACTAAAGTCTATTCTTTATATACTGATGCTACTCCCCTTCTTATGGAGTTGCAACAATGAAGACGATGTAGAGGAAATCTTTGCAAGCGGCACATGGCATGTAGTGGATTTCTATGGTAAAGCCAATTGGGACAAACGGAACGGAGAGCCCAAATACAATGCAATGGCACACAACCCGGATAAGACTATCGCAGCCGAAGGAAGAAAAGCCTTGAATATCATTCATGGTTTCAACATTACTTTCAAAGCGGATGGCACTTTTACAGGTAAAGCATACAAAACGGAACCATTGAAAGGCACATGGCAAGCGGATGGAAAAGACCGGACAGTAAACATAAATTTTACCAAGACTCCATCTTCAACAAGCTATAATAACGAGTTCATAGAAGCATTGAATAATGCAATATTTTATCAAGGTGACAGCAATGTTTTATTGCTAGCTCCCGAAGGGAAAAAAACTTATATTCAATTTGCACATAATAAGCAAGACTGAAATAATGGAAACGAAAGAAGAAAAACAACTCAAACTCGACAAACGATACATCCGCATGGCTAGTATTTGGGCGGAAAATTCATACTGTGAACGCCGTCAGGTAGGAGCATTAATCGTAAAAGACAAGATGATCATCTCCGACGGATATAATGGAACTCCTGCAGGATTCGAAAATGATATGCGAAGATGACAACGGAGTCACCAAGCCTTACGTGCTACACGCCGAAGCGAATGCTATCACCAAAATAGCACGAAGCAACAACAGCAGTGACGGAGCAACCATGTACGTCACCGCATCTCCTTGCATAGAATGTGCCAAACTCATCATCCAAGCAGGAATCAAACGTGTAGTTTACTCAGAAAAATACCGTTTGGAAGACGGGCTTGATTTATTGAAACGCGCAAATATTGAAGTAATCTATATCAATCCCAATGAATAATAGCAAATAAAGATATGAGCAAAAAATCGAACATCCCGTTTTATGCCGGTAATCGTTGCGGTAAGCATCGTAGCCGGAATATTGATTGGAACTTTTTACGCCAACCACTTTTCAGGAACAAATTAGGTATTCATTAAATACTTCATCCAACAAACTGAATGCATTATTGCGTATCATTGACGACCAATATGTAGATACAGTAAACATGGGTGAACTGGTGGAAGATGCTATGCCGCAAATTCTAGGCGAGCTGGACCCTCACTCTTCTTATATTCCGGCAAAAGACCTGGAAGCTGTAAATTCTGATTTAAAAGGGAGCTTCAGCGGAATTGGTATCCAGTTTACCATCCAGCAAGATACCATCCATGTAAACAGTGTCATCCAAGGCGGACCATCAGAAAAGTGGGCCTAATGGCAGGAGACCGCATTATAGAAGTTGATGACAGTGCCTTTGTAGGAAAAATTGTCACCAAACTATGAATCCATGAAAAGACTGAAAGGTCCCAAAGGCAGTGAGGTAAAACTTGGCGTTTTTCGTCCGGGAGAAAAAGAAACTTTACACTTCACCATTGTTCGTGGTGACATACCGGTAAAGAGTGTAGATGCCGCCTATATGTTGAATGACAAATTTCGGTTACATAAAAGTAAACAAGTTTGGTGAAACAACTTATCCCGAATTATTGATTTCATTAGCCAAGCTAAATCAGGCAAACTGCGAAGGAGTGGTAATCGACTTACGCGGTAATACCGGCGGATATATGGGTGCAGCAATCCAGATGGTAAACGAATTCTTACCCAAAAACAGACTCATCGTTTATACACAGGGACGTAAGTCTCCACGTGAGAACTATACATCCAACGGAACCGGAAGTAGCCAGAAAATGCCTATTGTCGTATTGATGGACGAAGGATCGGCTTCTGCCAGCGAAATTTTTGCCGGAGCTATCCAGACAATGACCGAGGGACAATCATCGGGCGCCGCTCTTTCGGAAAAGGGCTAGTACAACAGCCTATCGACTTCAGCGATGGTTCAGCCATCCGTCTGACAATTGCCCGTTACTATACTCCGTCAGGACGCTGTATACAAAAACCGTATGTAAAAGGTAATGACGCAAATTATGAAATGGATATCCTGACCCGTTACGAACACGGAGAATTTTTCTCACAGGACAGTATCAAACAGGATCAAAGCCAAATCTTTGAAACTTCTTTAGGCCGTCCTGTATATGGAGGTGGAGGTATTATGCCCGATATCTTTGTACCGCAGGATACTACCGGTGTGACTTCCTATTATCGTATGTCCGTTAACCGCGGACTAACCATCCAGTTTGCTTTCCAGTATACGGACAACCACCGTGCCGAAATGCAAAAATATGAAACAGAAGAAAGCCTGTTACAATATTTGAAACATCAGAACATTTTGGAACAATTCGCCCGTTTCGCTGAAAGCAAAGGGTTAAAACGTCGCAACATATTGATGTACAAATCACAGAAACTATTTGAAACAAATTTATATGGAAACATCATTTATAATATGCTGGGCATGGAAGCTTATATAGAATACTTAAACAAGAGCGACAAAACTGTCCTCAAAGCATTGGAAGTATTGGATAAAGGTGAATCATTTCCCAAAGCTCCCGAACAACCCATAGAACCGAAAGTAAGCGATGAAGGAACTAAAAAAACAACTGCGCAAGCAGATAGCGCAAGAAAAACGCCGTCACGACATCACCGAATTAATGACAAAGTCCGCTGCTTTGCTTGAGAAACTGGAACAGCATCCCAAATTTGCATCGGCCCGTACCGTTTTGCTCTATTATTCATTGGGTGATGAAGTACAGACACATGACTTCGTTGAGAAATGGCACCGGCAGAAAACAATTTTGCTGCCGGTAGTCAAAGGAGACGAATTGGAACTCCGTATTTATGCAGGTAGACAAAACCTGAAAAACGGCGAGGCTTATCACATAGAGGAACCGACGGGAGAAGCATTTACAGCGTATGAGAAGATAGACCTCGCCATTATACCGGGTGTTTCTTTTGATGCCCAAGGCAACCGATTGGGAAGAGGAAAAGGATATTATGACAAATTACTGCCTCTTCTTCATTCCTATAATATAGGTATATGTTATAACTTCCAAGTAAGCGAAAAGCTGCCTGTCGAACCTTTACGACCGGAGAATGGATGAAGTCTGGACTGAGAATGGAATACTGAAATAGAATCTATCGTGATAAGAACTGCCCCATAAGCCACTCTTACATCACACTTCTTTCAAGTCAAGTGTGGACTTTACGAAAAAGATGAAGGAAAATCCGTAAAAAATCCGCACCTGGCAGGAAGTTTTACAGGAACCTTCGGAGATAACCAAAAGAACATACAGAAGACCGCCTAGTTAACGAAAAATAATATTGACTATCACTTGTGCCCCTACCTGCTTATTCAGATTCTTCACCAATAAATCACGTCCCATCATCAACTCCTGACGGAGCACGGACGAAGTGATATGCACATAAAGTATTTGATTCTTGATATAAAGATTACTAGTATATTTGGTAATGGCAGACCCCACAACATCTTTCCATGCTTGTATCAGACGATACTCATTCAGTGGTGCCTCCAAAGCATTCTGCCGGAAGATTTCCGAATCATCTCCCCTATTTGTTCCGCATCATTACGTCTCATTCAGCCACTTCCTTTCTTTCAGTCACACAGCCATCTTCTACAGAAAAGACTCTGTATTCCCTTTCAATCTTTTTCAAATATTTTATCCAGATGATCCCTATTGGTATCCGTAATGAAAATCTGTCCGAAACTATCCCCGGCCACTAGTTTCACAATCTGTTCCACACGGGAAGCATCCAACTTATCAAAAATATCATCCAGCAACAACAAAGGAGTGCTATTGCTCCCCGTTTTCTTCAAAAAATCAAACTGAGCCAGTTTCAAAGCGATCAGATAAGTTTTATTCTGCCCTTGTGAACCTTCCCTCTTTATAGGGAAATCACCCAACTGCATCACCAAGTCATCTTTATGAATTCCTCTCAGCGAATACCCCATTATACGGTCACGTTTGCGGCTCTCTTTTATTATATCCAGCAAATTCCCATTCATAGCATGAGATTCATACGCCAGATTCACTTTCTCCTTATCTTGCGAAATATAAGAGTAGAAAGATTGAAAAGTAGGAATAAATTCGGCTATAAACTCACTACGTTTTCTAAAAACAACCTCGCCTGCAAATGCCATCATCTCCTCCCATACCAACATCAATTCCTCATCAGGTTCCTGCTCCGACTTCAATAAGGCGTTACGCTGTGTCAGCGCTTTATTATAACGTATCAGTGCATCCAAGTATTCCTTATCATATTGAGATATCACCACATCCATAAAACGGCGGCGCTCGTCACTACCTCCCGCAATCAGTTCCGCATCAGCAGGAGAAACCATTACGAGAGGAATAAAACCGATATGATCTGATAAACGGCTGTATTCCTTTTTATTCCGCTTAAACTGTTTTTTCTGACGACGCTTCAAGCCGCAATATACCTCTTCAGGATCTCCTTGATTCGTTTCATAGAAACCCTGAATCACAAAAAAATCGCCCTCGTGACGGATATTCTGCGAGTCTATGGGATTAGTGGCACTTTTACAGAATGAAAGATAATAAACCGCATCCAGCAGGTTCGTCTTCCCCATGCCGTTCTGTCCGATAAAACAATTCATCTTTGGCGAGAATTCCAGTTCTGCCTGCTCCAGGTTTTTATAATTCAATATCGAGATGCGTTTCAGTATCATAGAACTTCTGTTTAATTGAGGATACAAAATTAGAGATAAAAACGGGAAAAACTAAAAAAATATGCCCGTAAATTTCATTAATACATAGAAATGAACTACTTTTGCTGACCGAAAAAGTAGATTCGCAAAATAATAAAAAAGTAAATATAAAAATGGCAGAACAAAAACACACTCAGGACCCATTGGATATGGAAGAAGCACTGAGTACTTCAGAAGCATTCCTTATCAAGTACAAAGGAAAAATCCTTGGAACTATTGCAGCAGTTGTGATTATCATTGCAGGTTTCATGGGATATAAGCATTTTATTTCTGAACCCAATGAAATGAAAGCATCAGAAGCTTTGTTCAAAGGAGAACAATATTTCGGAGCCGATAACTTTGAAACAGCATTGAACGGCGACAGCATTGGTTACAAAGGTTTCTTGAAAGTAGCAGATGAATTCAGCGGAACAGCTGCCGGTAATTTAGCAAATGCTTATGCAGGTATCTGCTACGCACAGTTAGGCAAATATGAAGACGCAGTGAAGTATTTAGATAAATTCAGCGCTAAAGATCAGTTGGTAAGCCCCGCTATTTTGGGAACTATCGGTAACTGCTACGCTGAGATGGGACAATTGGACAAAGCTGCCGGAACTTTGCTGAAAGCAGCAGACAAAGCAGACAGTCAGGCATTAAGCCTATCTATTTGATTCAGGCAGGTCAGTTGTTCGAGAAACTGGGTAAGAACAGTGAAGCTGTTAAAGCTTATACATTGGTGAAAGAAAAATACTTCAATTCTTATCAGTCAATGGACATCGACAAATATATCGAGCGTGCCTCTATCAAATAAGAAAAGAAATATATACCTTAAATTATATAAAGAGGTTGTCTGCACCCACGTACAGATAACCTTTTTTCTTTTATTAATCCCACTAAAAAACAAAAAATAATGGCAACAGCGTATCATAACTTATCTGATTATGACTTTAACTCGGTTCCCAATGCAGAAAACATGCGTTTCGGTATCGTAGTATCCGAATGGAACAGTAACATCACCGGTCCCTTATTGGAAGGCGCCGTAACCACCTTGAAAAAACATGGTGCAAAAGATGAAAATATTTTGGTACAAACTGTACCCGGAAGTTTTGAACTGACTTTTGGTTCCGCACAAATGATAAAAAGCGGAAAAGTAGACGCAGTGATTGCAATAGGATGTGTAGTTCGTGGTGACACTCCACACTTTGACTATGTATGTGCCGGTACTACCCAAGGCATCGCCCAACTGAATGCCGAAGGAGATATTCCTGTAATTTATGGTTTGATTACCACCAATACCATGCAACAAGCAGAAGACCGTGCCGGTGGAAAATTAGGTAATAAAGGAGATGAATGTGCAATAACTGCCATCAAAATGCTCGATTTCAAGCAAAAAGTGCAGGGAAAGCAGATTTTTTTGAAAAAAAGTTCTTGTAGAATTTGCATATTCAAAAAAAAGACGTACCTTTGCATCGCAATTGAGAAACAAGCCTACTCAATAAGAGAATTGAGATAGAATCTTAAGAGCGAATGGGCAAATACCAGAGTGGCCAAATGGGGCAGACTGTAAATCTGCTGTCTTTCGACTTCGGTGGTTCGAATCCATCTTTGCCCACAAAAATTGCGGAAGTAGCTCAGTTGATAGAGCATTAGCCTTCCAAGCTGAGGGTCGCGGGTTTGAGCCCCGTCTTCCGCTCTTCTGAAAATCAGATAGTTATCGCAAGATTCTATCTGATTTTTGTTTTTAGAGAATGCTGATTCTGCACGAAACTATGCGGTTGGAGTCAACCAAGAAGTCAACCGAAAATTTTATGAGTGCAGCAATCAACGTAGTATGCTACAAGTGGAAGACTTTAGCAAATGGAGAATCCCCCTTAATGGTAAGAGTAGCCAAAGGTGGCAAACGGACTATGCAAAGTTTAGGCATATCCATTAATCCTAAATATTGGGACTTCACACGAAACAAACCTAAACCGAACTGTCCTAACAAAGAATATATCCAAAAGATTATCTTGGATAAACAGCAAGAATTACAGCGGCGAATGTTAGAGTTGAATGTGGAACAAAAGGAATATACCACCACTACCCTACTCAATAATGAGAATACCAAGTTTGAATTAAAAACTGTTAGTGAGTTCTATCACGATTGATAGAGCAATACACACGTGAAGACAAATGTGGAAACCGTCTCATCTACAAAAGTTCTTTCAACTCGCTTAAAGCGTTTACGAAAGGCAAGTTAGATATACCTTTCAGCGATATAGACACTTCTTGGCTTACCAAGTATGAGAAATGGCTACGCTCCAAAGACAATAAAGAAACCACCATAAGCCTTATGTTTCGTACATTACGCAGTACATATAATAAAGCCATCAAAGCAAAGTGTGCCCGAAAATCCGATTATCCGTTTGATGATTATAAGATTAATAAATTCGATACCACAACTCAAAAGAGAGCTATTGCCAAAACAGACGTACTGAAATTCACAACCGAAGTACAGCCCATTGGGAAGCAGCAATACATGGAGTTAAGCAAAGACATATTCGTGTTCAGCTATCTATGCGGTGGAATCAACTTCACAGACATAGCTAATCTGACAAAAGAGAATATTCAAAACGGCAGATTACACTATATTCGTCAAAAAACAAAGAAACTGATTAAAATAGGAATACCACAGGAAGCCATGCTAATAATTGAAAAATACTCAAAAGAGAGTAAAGGCTATCTTTTTCCTATTTTGGATAGCAAGATACACAAGACCGCCCTACAAAGGCAGAACAGAATACATAAGATATTAGGAAAGGTCAATAAGAACTTAAAACTACTTGCCGCACAGCTTGGAGTTGAAGCCAACTTGACAACCTATGTCGCCCGGCACTCATTCGCAAGCGTCCTAAAGAAATCGGGAGTAAACATTGCATTGATAAGTGAAGCATTGGGACATTCTGACTTAGCCACCACTCAAATATACTTGGATAGTTTCGATAATGAGCAGGTGGATGAAGCTATGAAAAACCTGCTATAATAGTAAAAACTCCTCTTGATATAATGGCAGGAGGAGTTTTCTTTCGTACCTTTGGGGAGATAAAAAAGAAGATTGTATGCTTGAATATTCTTATAGCACTAAAGACATAAGGCTTATACTTCCGCTTTTGAAAGAACATTTTGCATTTGACTATGTGGAGATTTCGCATGAATTGGCAAGTGTTGTAAATACACACATGAGAGAAAAGAGACTGAATCAAGAATTACTCGCAGAATATAGTGATGACATTGCACTATACGGACTTCATTCAGATGAGACTATTGCTATTCCCGTTCCGGATGACTTTGAAGCCAAATTGGAAAAATTAAAATCTGTATGCGCAATGTTTTGTGAGAATAAGGATGTTGAAGATACTTACAGGGTGTTGAGCTTCATAAGTGCAATTTTCGATAAGGAAAAGAACAGACTAAGTAAAGAAGCGTTTTCCGGTTTTGAGGATGAAGCAACGGATGCCAAGATAAAGAATAAGATACAATTAGACCTGTACCGATTATATATCGCATTACACAATAAACCGGAACTCAAAAACAACTCTCCCATAAAAATATGCTTCAAAAGTGATTCCCCACATGAAATCACAAACTTCGATGGCTGGATGTTCCGCTTGTTGGACGAACATATTACTAAAGAGGTTGGCACCATTACCTTGGAAGAAGCCAAAGAAAAACTCGCACAAGTCAAAGAATCAAAAGGCAGGAAGAGTAAAGCCCCCTACTTAAACTATATCATTAATGGTATCTATAACTTCATATCTCCGCTTATACCAAACGAAAAGAAATCAGTCACGGTCGAACAATGCAAGTTTCGTCCGCAAATACCTACTGGCGATGGGCTTTATTTCCAGCCATGACAAACTGTATGATATAAACCAATCTTCAATCCACAATAAAGAGCTTAATCAGCAGTAAAAGCACACCTGTTCAGCGGCACGGGCAATCTATATAACTCACCTATTCCCCCCTTTTAATTTATTCAAAGGAAGTGCCATTTTGCCGTGACATTTCCTTTTTGTCATTTAATCACTTTGCCTCTTTTTAATGTTTCCCCTCATTCTCAGTTCAAAAAGAAATGACACGTAAATAGTTATATTCCTTTGATTGGATGGTATCTCGTTTGCACTCAGGTAGGCGTATGCGGCTGTCAAAGCAATGTCGCCGAGACTTATCCCCGCATCTTATTTATTATGGCACAAGAAAGCCTAAAAGTAAAAGAAAATGTGAGTGTAAACGCTGACCAATGCAGCAAGTGTAGAACCTGCATAATGTGAACGGAATGAAAC
>ENA-OQAN01001227-OQAN01001227.1-human-gut-metagenome-genome-assembly--contig:-NODE-1227-length-11641-cov-2.287824_pt1 | contig 11641 bp, 20 predicted proteins | sample MGYA00242735_ERZ504527 | MGnify/ENA primary metagenome ERZ504527 (study PRJEB26092, sample SAMD00036230) | human gut metagenome | host: Homo sapiens | study: EMG produced TPA metagenomics assembly of...
CTAACGTATACTGAAATTATTGATTACAAGGTCTACATGAACTGCAAATACAGATTCCGGGTTATATCCGGAAGCCATATTTTGCACTTACCGGTAAAATCTGTAATAGTTGGCATAAAAATTCATTACATATTCAATATAAGCTTTAAATCTTTTCATTGTCTGTTCCTCCTTACTTTATCTTATGGCTGTATTATAAAGCAGGTTGACCGGGAATTCATGCCAAATAGAAAGAAAAAACAGACAAATCTTGCCAAAAAAGGAGTGGGTAAATGTTTCCTGTATATGAGGAGAAAAAAGAAAAGATGACAGATATGAAATCATCAAGAGAAAAAATCTGGATGAACGATGCAAAGCCATTTGGTTATGAGATTCTGGATATAAAAATTGGTGGCGTAATTACAAGACTTAAAGTACAGGATAACCGGATTGACAATTATCTGAATGGAAATGTGCTTCGTCTGGAAGAGGAAAGACTTCCCTATTTTACCAAAGGAATGGACAAGCGGGAGAACTTATGGAATCGCATCATCAGTGGATGCGATTTGAATGACACGATCTGATAAAGGTAAATGAAAGGAATCAGGCTACGTATGAAAATTCTAGTGATTTTAATAATTTTTGTATTTGCATTGTCTCTCTTTCGAATGATTCTGGAATGGAGTAAAAATAATAATTCTTCCGTAGAATCTGTGGATGCTGTTGTATCAGAAAAAAATAGGGGAAATATATCAGCAGCAGATACCAAATGCAGGTGACCCGACAGGAAGTCATGGTTTTACAGTGCATGATATCCCCAGCTTTAAAATCAAATTCCGCATGACGGACTATACAGAAAAAGAATTTGATGTTGACAAGAAAGCATTTAAAAATATAAAAAAAGGAGATTCCGGAGTGCTGACTTATCAGGGATGCAGATATTTGGGATTCATAAAAGACTGATTATTTGCTCCCAGATGTTCTCACCAGCGTTATAAACGATCAGAAAATAACGGTTTATACAGGAAATCAAAACTATTCTCACAGAATGGTTTTGGTTTCCTTTTTTGCTGTTACAAATCAGTTACAACTGCATTATAGAATTTAATGTATAATTAACCTGTGAAAAGATAGTTATAAAAACATGTGAGGTAATAATTATGAAGGCAAGAATTCTTGTGATAGAAGACGAAATGTCGATCAATGACCTGCTATGTATGAATCTGGAGATTGCAGGGTATGAAACAGTAGGATATCTGGATGGAAATGAGGCATATGAAGCAATTATTCAAGATCATGCGTTTCAGTGTGCACTTGTAGATATCATGCTTCCCGGAAGAGACGGCTATAGCCTGTTACCGAAATTGAAGCAATATGAAATTCCCGTAATATTTCTTACTGCAAAGGGAGATATCGCGAGCAAGATAAAGGGATTAAAAGACGGTGCGGAAGATTATATTGTAAAACCATTTGAAATGCTGGAAGTGATGGTTCGTCTTGAAAAAGTACTGGAACGTAATGGCACTGTACAAGAACAGATTCAAATTGGTGATGTCATCATTGATACTGCTAGTCGTACTGTTACAAAAATGGGCATGGAAATCTATTTAAAGCCAATGGAATATAACTGTCTCATGGTGTTCGCCAAAAACCCGAATAAAGCACTGACCAGGAATCAGATTCTGCAGGAACTGTGGAATGAAGAGTTCTGCGGAGAAACAAGAACTGTGGATGCACATGTGGTCGTATCAGGAAAAAACTTGGCTGGCAGGATAAGATTAAAACAATTCCCAGAATCGGTTACAGACTTGAGGTGGATTTATGAAACTCTTAATAAAGATCTTTTCTCAGACTACATGTATCATTTTGTTGGTATCGTCAGGGATCTTTCTCTATACCACTTATTGTTGGAAAAATCAGAGTATACAGAATATCAACAGTTATGAAAGCAGTATATTCAGAACAAATATCTTACAGTTTGAAAATAAAACAAGCCTTTTCTGACAATCAGAAACAGAATGCCGACAACGAAATGCGCCCCCAAATAGTTACTTATGCTTTTCGGCAGGTTTTTCATGACAGCGCGGTTTTATATCTTGATGGAAAATGACCTATAATGGAACTGTTTATGAATTCGATGTAAAAAGTTAAGAGAATTATGTGCAAGTAAGGCAAACATGGTGGATCATGGCAGCAACAGTGATGGTCATGGCCCTATGATCAGTCAGATAAATGGAAGGACACTTTTGTTATTTTACTATGGCAATGTAAATATGGGATATCAGATTGTTACTTATAAAGATATAACAGATGTAATAGAAAAAAGTCATCTGCTGTTTTTTCAGACGGGTGGATTTACTTTATCTTTGATCGTGGTGATGGGAATTATCCTTTATTTGAGCCTTAGAAAAATCACAGCACCGCTTACAGGCCTAAGAGAAGCTACGCTTCTTGTTTCTGAAGGTATTTATGATTTTAAAGTACCGTCAGAGGGAAATACAGAACTTGCGCAGATAGGTGCAACCTTTAATTTTATGACAGGTAAAATAAAAGAACAAATTGAAAGTCTTTCTAACATAAACCGGACACAAAAACAGCTTATTGGAAGTCTGGCTCATGAGCTGAAGACCCCAATGACTGCAATCATAGGCTATGCAGATACATTGCTTACTGTGCGCCTAACCCCGGAAAGGCAGGAGAAGGCTCTGATTTATATTGAAAATGAATGTCGCAGGCTTTCAAGACTTTCTATGAAAATGCTGGAATTAACCGGACTCTACGAAGCTTCGGAAGACTCATTCAATCCAGCTGAAATACAGGTGGATAATTTCCTGAAAGAAGTAAAAGAACTCATTGATTGCAGGCTTCAAGAAAAAAACATCTCTCTTGATGTATTTTGTGAACCAAAAGATTGGTAAAGAAGTTCGATCAGGACTTAATGATAAGTGTAGTGACAAATCTAATTGATAATGCAGTCAAAGCTTCCAGGAAAGAATCTAAAATTGTGCTTGAGGCAACCCCAGACCATCTGATGGTTCAAGATTTTGGAAAGGGAATACCGAAAGAGGATCTGGAAATGGTGACGGAACCATTTTATATGGTAGACAAATCTCGTTCCAGGGCAAAAGGAAGTGTAGGGCTCGGTCTTTCTTTATGTCAGAAAATTATAGAACTGCACGATTTCCAACTGAAGATTGAAAGCAATCCGGGAAAAGGAACTACCGTCTCTGTTTTCTGGTAATCACACTAACGTTTACATATCAGTTACAAATCGCGAAAGATTTGGTGTAATGCTCGATGATATACTTATAACAATCTTAGAAAGGAGATATTACCAGAAATGAGAAAAAACATAAAAAAGTTTGCAGGAATAGTGCTTTGTATTGGAATGTTTACAGGATGCGCACAGACCCCGGATTCTTCTTTGGTAAAGCCGAAGGGGAGCAAGGCTGTAGATGCTTATACGGAAGCGGATGATGTTAGCGGTTCTAAAGGAGAAGCATCTGAAAGCAAGAACGATGACGGTTCAGAGTCAAAGACAACCATCAGGAATCTCATTGATGCTCCTCAAAATTATAAAAGCCATGTGGAAGATGACAGTGCCAAGCTCGTGGTAAATACAGATGCGAGCGTAGAAATTCCGGAAGTGGAAAAGATATCTGCTATTTCTGTCACTGCGGCAGAAGTTACCCAGGAGCTTCTCGACCGTATTACAAACGCATTCTTCTCAGAGGCAAAACTTTATACCCTGGATAGTTATTATGTGAAGACAAAGGATGAAATTAAAAAAACTCTGGATGAACTAAAAGAAGACGTTGCTAACGGAAACCTGGATCCGTATAACTATGGAACAGACGATGATGGGAATTATGTCTATGATATCTATGAAGATATTGAGACATGGGAACAGGAATACGAAACTGCTCCGGAAAAGAAAACCCTGACAGAGGCAAAACCTGTTGCCGGAAATTATTTCAGTTGTATTGCACAAATGCCAGACGATTCACAATACTACTATATGATATCTTCCGATGGCTCCGATACCTTGTCAGTCAAGATCAAGAAAGCAGCAAACAAGGGCGGGGAAAAAATACCGGAGGATGCAATGTGGTGTGATTACGGATATTCTGAAGAGGAAGAAAAACCCACAGAAGAATCTATCGGGCTGTCCCTAGATGAAGCAAAAAAACTTGTAAAGGAAAAAAGTTGAAAAAATGGGCATCACAGATTTACAGTTTTCTAACTGGAATTACGCGGTGTGCAAAAGTTTTGAAGGCGATAATAGTTCAGGTAATTTTGGAAATGGATATAGAATTGATTATGCACGTACCATAAATGGTGTGCCGGTAACTCAGACAATTGCAGACGGTGGGGCATTGGAAGATATGGACAGCACGATGGAAACATGGTCTTATGAAAGTCTCTGTTTCTATGTCGATAAAGATGGCATAGAAAGCATGACTTATTCAAATCCCTACACAATTGGTAACATAAAGACAGAGAATTTAAATCTTCTTTCATTCAGCGAGATTATGAAAATTTATGAAAAAATGATGGTGGTAACAAACGCTGATAATATGCAATATGAAAATTCCAGGATCTATAATATTGATCGGATCGTTCTTGGTTATGCCAGAATATATGAGCCGTCTACTGACGCACACACAGGTATTTTGATCCCCGTCTGGGATTTTTTCGGCAGCATGACTTCAGAAAGTGAATATAACGGAGAAACAGAATCAAATACCAGTAAAGATCCAAATGAAAGTTTCCTCACCATTAATGCCGTGGATGGCAGTATCATAGACCGGAATCTGGGTTACTGACATGAGACAGGTATTTGGAATTGTAAGGTACAATTTCTTCGGATTTTTACGCAATCCCAAAGTTATTTTTATATTTCTGTTAGAATTTGTACTTAGTTTCCTGCTTACAGGCAGAATCATGTTGTACATGGATACCTACGATACACCGGTACAGGCCATTGAACCATTTATCTGGACATTTGGGGATGGGATAGCAGTACTGTCCAGTTCGCTGCTCTTGCTTCTTATGTTTTCTGACCTGCCGAAGATGACACCTATTACTCCATACCAGCTGACCCGGACAACCAAGAGGAAATGGCTTTTAGGTCAATTCATTTATGTTATTCTTGTAACTGTTTTATATACGGTTTTGATGCTGCTGTTTACGGCCGTGCTGTGTATGAAAAAGAGTTATCCAGGTAACCTGTGGAGCGAAACTGCGGCCATGCTTGGTTATTCAGAATTAGGAAAAAAACCTGCAGGTCCCTTCTACAGTAAGAGTCATGGAAAGTATTTCACCTTATGGCTGTATGCTGCAGGTTTTCTTCCTTCTGTTTTGTTATTCGCTGACCTTAAGCTTTGTAATCCTTGTAGGAAATCTCTATAAAGGGAAGACTAAGGGTATGATTTTTGGCCTTCTTTACAGTGTATTTGGTTTTTTATTGGACCCGAAAGTACTGGCTGCAATTTTACATAAAGAAAAATACGAAATGTATCAGGTAAATGTATTAATCTGCTGGATCAGTCCTCTGAACCAGGCAGTATACGGAAAACATAACTTAGGTTATGACCCATTGCTTCCGAAAATCACGCATTCCTACATGTTTTTTCTGGGTATTTTAGTTCTTCTTGCAGTTTTTGCAATTAACCGGATGAAAAAATATACCTTTGAATTTCTTGGAGAAAAGACATGATCGGAAGGGGGAATACCTGTGTGGGGTGAAACAAAACGTATGTTATTTAATAAGAATTTTCTGGCAGCATGGCTGATAGCCTGCATTTCCATCGCCATTGGCCAGACTTATCCCAGCTTAAAAAAAAGCACTGGCATGTGGTACTTTTATCAGTATACTGGAAGGTTCCTTAAAAAGTCAGGCAGTATCTTTTGCCATTCCGGTAGCGGCCGTATTGCATGGAGTGATTCCATTCTGCAAGAATATAAAAGTGGATTTTTAAAGGAGATACTTCCCAGAACGACCCGCAGACAGTATGTCGAAGGTAAAGTCTTTTCTATTATGATGTCTGGTTTTATGGTCTGGACATTAGCTATATTAACGGTACTTTTTATCAATTTTATTGTGTTCTATCCGCTGGAGATACAGGGTGCTATTCAGAAAGAAGCACTTCTGGACTTGCTCATGAAGGCATTCCGGACAGGACTTATCGGAAGTATCATAAGTACTTTCGGTGGAAGCTGCGGGATTTTATGGGATTCTGCTTACATGGTATATGGAATCCCTTTTGTAAGCTTCTATTTCGGAATTATTCTTCATGACCGCTATTTTAAAAATCAGATATGGTTTTATCCAGTAGAATGGATACTGGCTGATAAAAATTGGGGACCGGACAAAATAGGACTCTGGCTATTTCTACTGTTGTTTTTATTCGTAATGCTGGGAATTCTGGGAGGTGTTTTATATGGAAGATTGGAAGAAATCTGAAGGGACATTTAATCTGGCCTGTGATCCGCAAAGAGCAAGTGGAATGATGCAGAACACCTGCGTAAAAATAGAACACGTGACCAAACGTTTCGGTGAAGACATCGTGTTACAGGAAGTAAATCTTTCCTTGAAAACAGGGAACGTCTATGGGATTGTTGGAAATAACGGTTCCGGAAAGACCGTTCTTATGAAATGCATCTGTGGGTTTCTTCCTGTAACTACGGGTACTATTTTTGTATTTGGAAAAAAAATAGGCCATGATGTGGATTTTCCTGAAAGTCTTGGAGTTATTATCGAGACTCCCGGTTTTCTTACACAATATACGGGCTTTAAAAATCTGGAGATCCTGGCAGACATGAATGGCCGGATTTCGAAGGCCGATATCCGCATAGTCTTAAAAAGGGTAGGATTGGATCCGGACATGAAGAAACCAGTCGGAAAATATTCCCTAGGAATGCGTCAACGCCTTGGTATTGCACAGGCCATTATGGAAGATCCTCTGTTTTTGATCCTGGATGAGCCGTTTAATGGACTGGATAAACATGGCGTGGAAGAAATAAGAGAACTGCTGCTGGATTTAAAAGCAGCAGGAAAAACCATTTTGCTGGCAAGCCATAATGAAGAGGACATCAGAATCTTATGTGATCACGTATATGAAATGGATGGAGGAATCTTAAGAGAAAGGACTGCCTGATAATGAGAAATTTATTTGTAAAAACGGCATTAGTATTGTGTACGACAATAATATTTCTTCCAGCTACCGTTTTTGCCACAGAGCCTCAAAACACGGAGATTACATCTGCTGAAGAAGGATTTACGGACTCAGATCCGTCCGTATCTTATGAGAATGACAACTCGTTAACCCTTGATGAAAAAGAGGATGATTCTACGAGTACCGACCTCCGAGTACCGACCTCCGGTAGAGGATGAAAAGACTCCTGATAAAGCTGATAGCGATAAAGAAAATCCGGATCCGGATATTTTTACATCAGGAGATGACTTTGGTGATGGTTCTAAATCGAATCCTTTTCATGTTGTAATAGACAGTGATAATCCGGAGGACGGTGACGCCCCGCAGATAACAGATCCGGTTATAGACAACGGAGGGTATTCGGGCGGTGGGGGAGGAGGCAATTCAACATCAGACTCATCAAGTGAAAAAATATTACATAAACCGCAGGTATTATTAGAAGACAGCAATCTTTCAGGTGGACGATTGGAGGCTGGTTCTACAACAGAAATGTCGCTGACATTTCAAAATAAAAGCTGCAGTCAAAATGTATTTGGTTTAAAAATTTCCCTTTCTACAGAGAACAAAGGAATTGAATTTGAGAAAAACTCTTTTTATGTACAAGTCCTAGCTCCTGGTGAAGCAATTACTTTGGAACAGATGATTACTATAACAGAAAACTGTGATCCTGGCCAGGCTGTCATTACTTTTTCTCTGGATTATGAAGATTCGAAAGCAACGGCAACTACCGGTACAGAATTACTGTCTTTTCAGATCATACAACCGGTTCGTGTTAAGCTGGAAGCTTCAGATATTCCATCTGTTTTATACACTATGGATACAGTAGAGATCCCGGTAAAAGCAATGAATCTCGGAAGAGACAAAATATACAATGCAAGTGTCAGCTTAAAGGCTGATGAATTAAGCTCAAACGATACTGCATTCTTAGGGACCATAGAGGCCGGAGATTTATCCCAAGGAAGTCTTCGCATATATGTAAAAGGAAAAACAGGAAAATGTGCAGGTCAATTAATTCTTACGTATGAGGATGCAGATGGCAAATCATATGAGGAAGAAATAAAATTTGATTCTGAAATCAAAGAAACCCAGATAAAATCTTTAAAGGTTGAAGATGACCAGGAGAAAACCAATAACTGGTGGTATTCCATAGTTGCAGTTGTTGCAGTACTGCTTATTTCCATAATCCTGATTCTGGTCAGAAAGCTTCATAAGAAAAATATCCTTCTCGAAGAAGTGAGAAAGGCGGATTCTCATTGAAAAGAAAAAAAATAGACAGCTTTACCTTATTTGTCATACTTCTGCTGGCATTGATACTTACATTATTAGGAATGCTGCTGGCAGGCATGAAAGAAGAAAAACGGCAATTTACTGTGCTGCTCCCACTTGGAGATCTGGCTTATGATGAAGATTTTTTGCAGAAAGCGAAGAAGATAAAAGGTATAAAAGAAATCTGGCCAGTCATAGAAGTCCCGGTTGTCATCAAAATTGAAGATTATACGGAAACAACGACTTTTTCAGGAATTGATATGAATGCGTTTGGAAAAAATCCAACTCAGAATGAACTGGGGAAGATGCCGTTGTTATTGCTGGGAAATGGTTCCCTACGGGATATGAAAGACTATAATAATCATGCCATTTCAAAAAAACAACAGGAAAAATTTTTAGAGATGGGTGAAAACCTGAATATTTTTTATTCCCTGGATGAAAAAGAGAAGGAAACTTCCAAAGCCACGGATGATCTTACCACTTTGTCCGGCAATTCCGCAGGAGAACCGCAAACCTCATATATGCCCTGTAAAGCCGCTGTAGTAATAGAAGGCAACGAAATCTACATACCCATTTCCCAGGCACAGGATCTCTGCAGAGAAATAGGAGAGCCTTCTGAAATCAGTAAAGTATATCTAAAAATAAATGGAAAAAATAACCTGGAGAACGCAAAGAAAATACTTTCAGGAATTTAACATAATATATAGCAAGAAGTCTCTTTCCTTTACAGATGTGCAATGAATTGTAAAAGCACTGTACGAACGCTGTAAAAGCAAAAAAGAACACTTGGTTGGTGATGCAGTTCATGGTATAATAGTATCAGTTGATAACATAAATGATAAAAAAGCTAATTTTGTTAAAAAAGGATCACAATGTACATTTAGAATATCAGATTTACCGCCTTTTGATCATGTGGTTGTAATGTTCCGTGCATAGCCAGAATGGAACTAAGTAAATTTATCAATGTCTGTCCCTTTTTCAAAATCTGAGATTTAATTGGCAGAAGTATATCACATGATAATGTTTATGGTATGGAAAAAAGCTTTCGTTGTAGCCTATGGTTTTGCATGGAAAGTTATTGGATAAAAGATACTGATTAATACTTGGTAAAATGAGGGAGCTCACAAATGAAAAAAATTACAATTGCCTTAATTATGGTTATATCATTAATAGCACCAATTCAGACAATGGCGGAGAGTGTTACCCAGAACGGTACAATAATAGAGCCTTTGGAACAGAATATTGAACAGATCATCGATGAAATCACTTCTGAACCGCGTCCAATAAATTCTGATGCAATACAGAATGTAAAAGAATATATTAGTGAATATTTTGGCAATCTGGGATATGACAATATAGAATACCAGAAATTCGAATATAACGATGAAAACAATGAGAATGCAATAAGGCATTCCTCGCAGGCGGATGTGTTTCTGGCATCAACAGCCGAGAATGCAATTGTTGACGGCATTGGTGAAAATATCATTGTGACAAAAAACTCATCTATTGATACTACAAAAAATCTGATCATAAGTGCCCATTATGACAGTGCAGAAGATTCGGTGGGCGCCAATGATAACGGTTCCGGAGTGGCAGCAGTGCTTGAACTGGCAAGGATTTTAAAAGATACAGAGATACCGTATAATATAAAATTCATCCTGTTCTCGGGCGAAGAGAAATATATGCTGGGTTCAAGATGGTATGTTGGTAAGCTGACGGAGGACGAGCGGAAACAGATCATCGGAGTAATAAATATTGATACTATTGCAGAAAAAAAGTGATCTGGGTTATATGGCGATGATCGAAGGAAACAAAAGACCAGACAATGCGGAATATGATGATGAGGGATTGAAAAAACTGGCAGAATTAAATAAAAACAGTATGTCAGAACTATTTACACCCAGTGACAGATTTTTCCTGACAATGGCAACCAACAGTGACCATTATCCGTTTGCATTAGTGAATATCCCGGCAGTATCTATTGTCCAGGACTGGCAAGATGGTTTGAACGTGAATGATAGTTCTGATGTAAAAGAAAATATGGATATGCAGAGAATTGTGGAAGTGATTGATCAGGTTATGGAAGTACTTCAACGATCAATTAAATTTATATCAAAAATCTCCCACTAATGGTAGTGCCAGATAAAAAAACATTGTAGAAGTCAGTAATATTAATGTTTTTCATGGTGCTAGCACAGTGTGAAGTCGAAATAATCAAATACTGACAGAGACTAGGAGGTGGAATAATGAAAAAATGGATCGTGATGCTGGCGGTACTGTTATGTTCTGTCTGGCGGGATGCGGGGAAAAGCCGATGACAGCAGTGTATTTTCATACAGATGTAACAGCTGGTATTTTGCGGATCTGGACACGGACACGATTTTCTCCGGAACGATACGGATAAGCTTACGGATGAGAATGGAAAGAAGCTGACAGAGGAAGATATGACAGACGGAGATGTTTACCTAATCTATGGAGATGGTATCATGCTGGAAAGCTTCCCGGGACAGTATCCGGGAATCACAAAGATGGTACGGAAAGAACAGGGCAATCAGGAAAAGGCCGATCATTACCGGAAGGAGCTGCTTTCATGATGCGTCCGGTGACTGGAGAGTGATAAAATAAAGCTTTTTAGAAAAATATTAAAAGAAAATATATATCCATTTCTTCTATATTTTGATAAACTATATATTAAGGCCACTGAGAAGAATAAATTTTAACAAATGTAGCAAGAATTCTCCCACCTCTTCAGGTGGTGAGATGAATTGCACATCTGAGCATATCTGCTCAAAAAAAATCTCTATAGTATAAAAGAAACACTTGTTCTCCCTTCCCTGATGTAGTATACTGAAAAAGAACAATTAGTTCATAAATACATATCCGTCGATATAAGAAAAAGGATGATAAATATAATGGAGTTAGACCATGAAAGATGCATTCTGGGGTCAGATCTTCGGTCTGCTCAGTGCAGGCGGAGCAACGATTGAAACGATACGGCAGTATATAGAAAGCCAGGGTGAGAAGAATGAACCGCGCCGTAAAAATAAGGATCTATCCAAATAAAGAGCAGAGAGTTCAGATAGAGCAAACAATCGGCTGCAGCCGCTTTATCTATAACCAGATGCTTGCAGATAAGATCAGCTATTACCAGAAAGAAAAAAAGATGCTCCGGAACACAC
>ENA-OQAN01001228-OQAN01001228.1-human-gut-metagenome-genome-assembly--contig:-NODE-1228-length-11636-cov-3.248936_pt1 | contig 11636 bp, 14 predicted proteins | sample MGYA00242735_ERZ504527 | MGnify/ENA primary metagenome ERZ504527 (study PRJEB26092, sample SAMD00036230) | human gut metagenome | host: Homo sapiens | study: EMG produced TPA metagenomics assembly of...
GCTGTTTTCTGCCTTTATTATATGTCAGGTTTTACGAATAATCCAGAACTATATGGAAGTTAGTCCTGCAAAAAGCCTTATTCTATCTGCAACAATACACGGTGGAAGTTACTTTTTCATTCAACCAGAATTTGTGACCCCTCGGAAATTTCTGAATGATTTTCTGAAAGAATGGGTAGTTCGGATGGATGAACTGAAATCCGATGAGATTACCAAAGATAAATATTTTGAATGGAAAATCACCCAGCCACAGACCTGTGACGGATGCGAGAAATATGAACCAAGAAAAAATGGCGCTCTGTAAAAACAGAACTGAGTGAAACTTAACGAAACTTAAATTATGCCCAATATGGAATATACTTTTTATATCTTGGTGCAGTATCCGGATTCATTTCTGATTATATTTCGCTCCACATACCCGTAGTGTTCTAGAGCGTGTCTGAAAAATCATTTCCGCAATCTGCACGCCCCACTTCCTTTCCAGACAGAAAAAGACGCAAGCCACCTTTCTATGACTCACGCCTTTCTCTGCATAACTTATTTTTCTATTCTTCTGTTTCCAATTCCAATCTCTGTAAAATATCTCTTACAATACCTGCATCTTCAATCAGATTAATTCCAAAACATTTTTTACCTGCATCCTTCAAAAGACGCACCCACATGATATGCTTTCATTTTATCAAGAATTAAAAAACGATCATGAAATACTTTTGTGTACTTCACATCCAGTTTAGGATACTGTGCATTAAAGTTATCTACATCTGTTTGAGATAATTTTGTCCGTTGCAGTGTATAAACTGTCACCGCCGCATTTTCTTTCTTTTTGGACAAAATATTTAACCTAGATTATTCACGGCACAGTCGTGAAAGTGGCTGAAAACCACATAGTTTCTATATTTTAACTGAATATTGCTTTTCACCTATCAGATGAATGAAAAAAGAGCATCCATTTGTGGTAAAATTAAGGTGTCGAATCTTAAAAAATAACCCAAAGGAGCCCTTTAGGAGTATTGTAAACACCTTAGCCTTAGAAGATTGGTGTTATCAGCAAATATGCGAAAACAACGCATTGATACCGTCCGCTTAAAACTGCTGAAGATTGCTGCAAAAGTAGTTCATTCAGCAAGATATATCACATTCAAGCTGTGTAGCAGCTGCCCTTATAAGAATGAATTCTATGAGACATTTTCAAATATCGGTAAGCTGAATATACAGTTGGAATAGCAACTATTAACGAACCTTGACAGCCTAATAACTGCTTAGAACTTTGCCAGAGGGATTTAATTCTGCTCCACTGGAAAATCCTTCCCTCGCCTTCCTCTGTCAGAGATTCTGTCATATCCCTTTTCATATACTTTCCACAACAAATACAGAAAACAGGAACCCCCTCCTGCACAAACCGTTTTCCCGCCAAGAATCATACCTTCCGTCTGGGATACCGTCTTCGGAAGCATCAGATACAGCTTAAATTCTGCCACAGCCTGATCCACCTTTTCTTTCCAGAACCCAAAGTCAGACCACCTTGACGGAATCCATCCCTCCGGCCAGGTCAGATGTGTAAAAAGAAGCCAGACCACCGTCCCTGCCATTACACTGTACAGCAGGTTGCAGAACCAGTACTCTGCATCTTTCACTGTATAGTTCTTTTTTTCTCTGCTTATTTCCGTCCACAGACTGCCAGAAAGAACCGCCGGAAGCAGCAGTAATGCCGCCAGTCCTGCATTTTTCGGTAAAGTCGAGGATACCACAGTTCCCTGAAGTCCGTATTTCATCAGAAATCCGTTCACTGTACTTCTTCGGTTTCTCCATTTCTCCTTCTGATAAACAAACGATTATAAAAAGTTCCGTCTCGGTATCATCCGCAGAAGCCGCCCCGAAAACCAGAATTTTCTGCCCCCAGTCCGCAACTTTCCTGACAGTATAAGTACGTCCCTGAAACAGAATCTGACCACCCGGAACCTTATTGCCAAAGAGCTCCCAGGCAGTTGTACCATCAATCACGCAACCATCCGGATCACCTTCTGTCAGAGCTGCTGCCTGCCAGTCATACCCTGCGGGATTTCCCTTAAGATACACAGTCATCGCCTGTGCCTGCCGGTTTCCTTCTTTCGCAGAAATCTCCCTCAACCCTGCATCTGCATAAAAACATACATCATAAGGCTTCTCACTTTTTCTTTCCTGCTTCAGGATATTTTCTGCTCCTTTCCTGTCAGGATAAGCTGCGGACAGAAACACTGATACTGCTGTATCATTTCTGATCTGCACATAATTATAGACTCCCAGAAAATAAATACAGAAAATAATCAGCCACACAGTCAGAGTACCGGCTTTCCTTAAAAAGGCACTCTGACTTCTGACACTCATTCCTCCAGCAGCCTGATCCGGCTGCCGCTGCTGATCTCTCTGTCACTGGAAGTCACGATTTTCTGGTCACTTGATAAATCCCCGTTCTCCAGCGCAGCAGTGGAAGAATTTTTATCTTTCACATTCACATACGTTTTTCGCGCTACCAGTACCTCACCCAGGACGGTGTTCTGTGTATCTGTCACATAAACATAGTATCTGCCATTTTCCTCATACAATGCGCTCAGCGGAACACAGGCATTAAAAGGACCTGCATCCTGAGAGATTGTAAATTCCGCAGTATCACCTATGGAAAGAGTTCCCTCCGGTACCTGTACAGAAAGAATGTACTGATTTTCATTACTGCTGTCCTCTTTCACAGACTCCACTTTCGCTCCTGTAATCTCTTTTTCATCCGCACCTTTTAAAATTACCTCTCCGCCACTCTTTATGTATTTCAGATCATCTTTGCTGACCTCTGCCTGAAACCGAAAGGTTCCTTTGGATTCATAAAGGACAACCGCAGCTTCCGCTCCTGTCTGGCTTCCTGTCACTGCACTCAGACTCTTTATCACACCATCACAGGGTGCTTTCACTTTTCCCTTTCGTGCCAGCACTTTCTGCAACGTTTCCAGATCTTTCTGCGCAGTCTCAAGTTCCGCCTGCGTATTCTCCAGCGTGGAATCCGAAGCATCACCGATCTGCGTATCCCGGATTGCCTGCTCTGCTGACTGAAGTTCTCTTCTGCGGCTGAGCATGGCTTCATTCACCGCCTCCTCTTTCGCCCGGATATCATCAATCAAAACCTGCTCCTGAGAATTGTCCTGCGCATTCGAATTGTCGCCGTTTCCTGATGTATTTTTATTCCCTTCGCCATCTGTGCGATCCATATTTCCGGAATCATCGGAGTTCTCCGGATCATCTGTATTCCCGAAATCGTCTGTATTTCCCGGATCATCAAACTCGCTGGAATCACTGAACTTCTCCTCATCCGGTATCTTATCCTGTACGTCATTCTGCGCCGCATCCCGCTGTGCGTAATAATCCTGAAGCTTCTGTCTGGCTATGGCTGCCTCATTCTGTGCCGCCTGCACACTGTAATTTCCGCTGGAAACCGCACTGTTATAATTTTCCTGTGCATCTGAAAACTCATTATTTCTCTTCTGCTGATTCACAGACTCTGCACTGATCAGATCATTGATCTTCCCCTGCAGAACATCTATGGCATCCTGTTTTTCCTTTATGGTTTTTTTTAGATATTTTACAGAAAACTTCAGCAGCGCATCCCCTTTTTTCACATTCTGTCCTTCCTGCACATAAACCTGCTCCACCTTCTGTCCCTCCTGGGTAAAAACTGCCCGTTCTCTGGTTCCCATCACTTTACCTGTGCCGGTCACCTCATGCGTGATCACCTGATTCTGAGCTGTTTTTGTCTCTACCTGTGCTACATTCACCGAATCTGCCGCCCTGGACAGAAAAGTAAACAAAAGCATCAGGCAAAAAATCCTGCCAGAATTTTTATCAGTTTTATTTTCTTCATAGATAAATCCTCTCGTTTCTGTCGCTCTATTCCTTGATTGCCGTGGATATGATCCCTTGTTCCAGATAATCCTGCCCTGCCAGAAAAACGATCACTGCCGGGATCAGAACCAGAACAGATACCGCAAATGCCTTTCCTGTCTGGGAGATATCGATCTGTGGAAGGTACAGAGACAGCGGCCACAGACTTTTGGTCTTCAGAAATGCCATTGGCTGTTCGATCAGATTCCAGTATTCCAGAAATCCCAGAACCAGTGCCGAAATGATACCCGCAGAACCCAGAGGGATTCCGATTCTGATAAAAATAAGCAGCTCACCCGCCCCGTCCAGCCGCGCAGATTCCATCAGTGCCTCCGGAATACTCTCAAAGAAACGATACATGATAAAAACCGGAAACGTGGAAAAGGCCGCCGGAAGAATAATCCCCCACAGATGATCCAGAAGTTTCATCTGATCCAGAACCAAATAATTACTGAGCATCATTACCTGAAAGGGCATCATCATCAATGCCACATAGATCATAAACAGCAGATTTTTTCCCGGAAAACGATATCTGGCAAATCCCCACGCTGCCGGTACTCCCACCAGGATCTGCCCTGCCAGAACTCCGACAGTAATCTTTACGGAATTCCAGAACATCCCAAAAAACTCCGGAGAATCCAGCAGGACTTTCACATAGGATCTCAGCGTCGGATAAAGCGGAAGTACTCTCCAGAATACATAACTGACTGCCTGACCGGAAGCAGATCACTGTCTGCTGTCAGTACCGCCCCCAGAAGATCATTTAATTCCTTCTGCCCCATCAGTGATCCTGTAACTGAAAAAAATACCGGAAATATTGCCACCAGTGCAAGGAGTACAAGGAGCAGTCTTCCTATCTTCCTGATACGGAATATCTGCATAACTTTTCTCATTCTGCCCCGCCTTTCCCCCAGGCTTTCCACAATCCCAGGATCAGCAGAAAAATCACCAGTCCGGTCACCACTGCCGCAGCCGACATCTTATCCAGCGACAGGTCCCTATACCAGTTGTTAAACAGATGCTGAAGCAGATACATTTTTTCCTGCGGATAATCACCGGCCACCAGATATGCCTCACGGAAAACCTTAAATGCATTGAGTACAGAAAGTACCACGATCGTAAAAAGGGACGGGAGCAGATTCGGGAGTGTGATCTTCGTAAAACATTTCCACTCCCCTGCCCGTCCACTTTTGCTGCCTCGTAAAGTGCCGCCGGAATGGCAGACAATCCTGCCATCCAGAGCACTACATCATATCCAAGATTTCTCCATATATAACTGATCACCAGTACATAAAAGGAAGCACCTGTATTCATCCAGTCAGTCGTCTGAACAGATAACATATGAAGCAGGTGATTCAATAAGCCTGATCGTCAAAAAGCAGTCTCCACAGAAGTACACTGATGCTACAGGGATTGCCATTGGCAGAAGAAAGAAACTTTTCAGAATCTGCGTAAATCTTTTTTGCCCTGCAAGCAGGACTGCTATGATCAGAGACAATACCACCAGCAGCGGCACACACACTCCGAAGAACCGAAGTGTGTTGCCTGCTGCCAGACGAAACGCTTTGTTTGCAAATATCGTCCTGTAGTTCTCTATCCCCACAAATTCTCCATTCACTGCCCCGCAAAAAGATCTGCGGATCACATCCACATACGGGATCAGCCAGAAAATGCAGACACCTGCAAAACTCGGAAGAATAAAAGCCAGACCTTTTTGTGTATTTCTGAAAGCTGCACATCTTCTGCGATTTCGTTTCCGACTAAACAGCAAATCTGATTTTGCGTTCCGTTTCTCTGTTAAAGATAAGTGTTCTTTTAAATTAATCTTCATTCTCTTAAACTCCCTTACCTTGCAGTATTGGGTAATCAGCAGCAGACAGCCGCTTATTCAGATAAATACAGATTTACTTCCTGCATGATCTCTTTCACAGCATCATCCAGCCCCGTTTCTCCATTGAGGTATTTCTCACCGGATTCCGTTACTGCACTTCGGATGATCTGATTACTCTTTGCAGGTACAGTAAGTGTTTTTCCCAGATCCATGATGTTCTGTATTGCTTCATCTTCCGGAATGATCTCGTCCATCACAAACTGTTTGATATTACCATCTCCCGTATCATAAGAGGTTCCGATCGAGCCAATGGTATCTCCGCTGGATTTTCCCATTTTCCAGTAAGCCATATCCTCATAAACTTTACTATTTACAGCTAACCCTTCCGTATTACTTGCTCTCTGGGATTCCTCTTCAAACAGAAACTTGACAAACTTCTCTGCCGCTTCTTTTTCGGATGCCTTTGCACTGACCCGACAGCACTCCTTGGATAGAAACAGTTCTCGCTTTGTCCGTTCAGAAGTTTATAATCCAGATCCGGATCTACTTTTCTTGCAGAATCTAAAGATACCAGACCTTCCGGTGAGAGCAGGCCTCCTGCTGCTACTGTATCAACTTTTGCAAGCAGACTGGTTACGGATCCTGAAATGTCCATATATCCTGAATGATCTGAATCTGCCAGTCATCCCCCATCTGATAAGCTTTCTTTGTTTCTTCTATCGCATTTTTCTGAGTCTGCCAGATCCTGTTTACCTGTTCCAGATATTCTTTCACAGCATTTTCATTCAGAGTTCCGTCTTCGTTCATCCATGCAGGTATACTATTATCTATGGTTCCCTGTATCAGATAGGATGGTGCTATAGAAAAATCGCTGAAGAATTGTAATTTTCCATAGCTATCTTTCTGCGACTCCGCTGCATCAGCTTCTGTTGTCAGATCCGTAATTCCGGCTATGATATCCTTATTTCCCTCTATCATCGGAATGCCGAACTTGACAGGCATGGTATAAATGCTTCCGTCCTCTTTTGTATATGCGTCCTTGATATTGGACAGGATATCTGTATCTTTTAATACCCCGCTTAAATCCTCCAACATTCCTTTTTCTATATAAGTATCCTCTGAAATACCATCCAGAAGCAGGACATCCGGCCCTGTTCCTGCCATGATCTCTGTATTGAGAACTTTCAGCGCATCTGTATCTGTAACAGAATCATCTCCCGACATTCCCGTCTCAATATTTACATAAACATCCGGATATTTCTTCTGGAAAAGCACTGCTGCCTGTTTTATGAAATCATTATCTTTCAGGGAATAAACAGTCAGCTCTGTATCCGGCGTCGTTGGGGTATCTTTAGAATATACATAAGAATAAATTTTTATATCTTCTCCTGCATTGCAGCCCACATAGAAGTTTCCATCGCTGTCCTGCCCCCATGCTACAGTTCCTGTATCCGGTGAACTGAGCGAATTCAAGGAACCATCGATTATCTGTTCCACTGTGCTGCCTCCCAGAACATATCTGTAAACACCGGTATGATCAATATAAAAAAGGCTGTTATCCTCATCTCCCTTTAAGAACATAAGCGGAAAACTGCTGGTTGTTGTCCAGTTGACATCCTGCTCATCAGACTGGATCTGCTCTGTAAGCGCGCTGATATTGTCCAGTGGTTTTCCAGTATCCAGATCATATCCGTGAAGAGTCTGATCCTGAATGGTAAACAACATTTTTCCTGCTGTTCCGATAAAATCAACACGGATTCCTTCCTCATATCTTCTCACCAGACTTCCATCTGAAGGATTGATCTCTGCTACGCCATTGCCTGGATCTACGATAAGAACTGTCCCATTCTCTGTGAAACATGCCTGAAATGTATAGGAAGACTGAATCGTATCTCCGGTATCAACTTTCTGTACATTTCCATCAGGGGAAAGATAGAAAAATTCCATTTTCAGGTTGTCATACGCAGAATCCTCTTCCCCACTGTCGGCTGTTGTCTGTGCATTTTCATTGTCCCTGTCAGGAGACAGATCTGCCCCGACAAATATACTTCCATCCGCTGCTGCAGAAACAACGCTGATATATTCTCCCAGATTCTCCTTAAGCCCCAACAGTTCTTCCAGACTTTTTCCATTCGTCCAGGTTTCTCCATTATCTGCAGAATCTGCTGCATAATAACAGTTATCTGCTGTACTGTAATAAACCATGCGCAATGCACCTGAGTCGAGTACTTTGACATCTCTCAGAAACTGGCTGTTTTCAGGTACTGTAAGATCATTTTCCAGAAAACGTCCCATGCTTTTGCGCTCTCATCTTTTGTTTTTTTACCATCTGAATTGTCGGTATTTACATTCACAAGATCTGCTGTATCTGCATTCCCTGCCTGATTGATGCTTCCTGTTTCTCCTTTGCTTCCGGAATTTTTTCCATCTGCACCGCCACATCCGGCAAGCAGGCTGCCAGTAAGTGCGATCACTCCGGCAACGGCGATTCCCTGTTTCCACCTTTTTATTTTTCTCATATCAGGATATACCTCCATGTTTTTATTTTCTTTCTGTCCCTCTCAGGATAAATGGATTGTAACAGGCAAATCTCTAAACTTTCTCTAATTTTCCAGCCGATATCCAATTCCCCGGACGGTTTTCAGGTTCAGTGTACTTCTGACACTTTTTAATCTTCGCCTCAGAAAATGAATATAATTATCCAGATTTCCATCCTCCACCTCACTGTCTGCTCCCCAGACACGGTTGAGGATCACCTCTCTCGGAAGTGTCTGACCGGCGTTTCGAAGCATCAGCTCCAGAAGTGCTCCTTCCGTTTGGAAAGGGTACATTCCTTTCCGTTTCCTTCCAGTCTGCCGCTTTCGGGATCAAAAATAAGATCTCCGAGCGATAATACTGCCGTGTCCTCCCATCTTCCGGGTCTTCGAACCATACACTGTATTCTTGCCAGAAGTTCTTCGAAGGCAAACGGCTTCACCATATAGTCATCTGCGCCGCCTTTCAGTCCGGTCAGTTTATCCTGTAATTCTCCCAGTGCAGTCAGCATGATCACCGGTGTGGAAACATGATTCTTTCTGGCTTCCTGCAAAACAGTGATACCATCCATGGACGGGAGCATCCGGTCCAGGATCACCAGATCATGGCTTCGTTCTTTCATATAATAAAGCCCTTCTTCTCCGTCATCGCAGATATCTGTCTCATAGCCTTCTTTTTCGAGCTGAAATCTCATGCTATCTGCCAGTTCCCTGTCATCCTCTATCAGTAAAATTTTCATCTGTTTTCATCCTCCTGATTTTTCATTATACATGAGTTTTCTCTAAATTGTCTCTATACTCGGTTACAGGAATTTTTTTTAGAGATTATTTACAGGTTTTCATGATACAATTACCATACAATCTCATAAAGGAGTAAATATTTCATGTTTCGCAGACTTCATATTCAAATGACTTTTTTCTCTGCTCTGATCATCGGCATCGTCATTTTTATTATGACAACTGCCTGTAATTTCATCGCAGAAAACAGCACAGGCCAGAATGCGTGGAATACCTTTCAGAACAACGCCATCTCCTGTATCTCTCATCTGGAAACGCAGAGTATCATCAGCAGTGACTGGATTTTGCAGGCAGAAAAAAATTATGATATTTCCATGGATATCAGAGACAACGGAAATTCTCTTTATCTGAAAAAACTACAGACGGATTCTCTGGATGAAACGATTTTCCGGAAGGCAGAAGAAATCTCTGCTGCTTCCTATGCACTTGATCTTTCCAATCCCGGTGCGGTCAGTAAACTGACAAAACGGATCTTTTTTCAGATGAAAGATTTCTATGTTTCCACTGCTCTGATCCCCAAGAGCCACGGAACCGTCAGTATGATCATCCTGTATTCCCTGGATTCTGTAAAACACAGGATTCTGTTACAGAGACTTGCATTCTCCGGCGCAGCTTTTCTGGCAATTCTGGCTCTGAGTATCTGTTCCTGGTTCTTTACCGGAAGAATGATCACTCCCCTGGAAAAAAAGCAGGCAGGAACAGACCGAATTTATCGCTGCTGCCTCCCATGAGCTTCGCTCCCCTCTGGCAGTAATCCTGTCCGGAATCTCTGCCATGAAAAAGGCAGATCCGAAAGAACAGGAACATTTTCTTTCAGTCATAGAAAAAGAAGGGACGCGAATGTCGCTCCTGATAAATGATATGCTCTCTCTGTCAAATGCAGATAACCATTCCTGGAAAATGCATCCGGTTTTCTGTGAACTGGATACTTTACTTCTGGATACCTACGAAAAGTATGAACCCTGATGCAGGACCACCATATGAAATTTTTCATTGAACTTCCGGAAAAGGAAATCCCTTCCTGTCCCTGTGACCCGGAAAGGATCAGTCAGGTGCTTGGAATCCTTCTTGACAATGCCATCAGTTATGTCCCCGCAAACGGGAAAATTGTTCTTTCCCTTTCACAGACCGAAACGCACTTTCTTATCCGCGTCAAAGACAACGGACCCGGTATTCCGGATTCTGCCAAGACTTCTGTTTTCCGGCGTTTTTACCGGGCAGATTCTGCCAGAAATAACAGGCAGCATTTTGGTCTGGGACTGTGTATTGCGTATGAGATCATTTCACTTCATAAAGGAACAATCTCTGTACTGGATACCCCGGGCGGTGGTTCTACTTTTCAGATTTCTCTGCCGTTGGCATAACACAGTAATTTTCTGTAACATAAAAATTATAAATAAACCTATATTATTCACGCTATGCCGTGAATAATATAGGTTTATTTGTTACTTCCTCGAAATAGAAGTTTTTATCACCATATTGTCGTATAAATTTAAACTCACATCCCATATCAGGATTTCTTTAATTCTTCCATATACAGTTCAGCTATATATGCCGGGCCAGTGCACCACAACTTTGTCTTCTCATCATACAGTGCTTTTCCTGTCTTTGAACATAGAAAATCTGTCAATATCTCTTTTCTGTCCTTGCCCGTTTCTTCTGCAATCTCATCTGTCACCATAGTGATAAGAAGATCTATTGTATAATTCATTTTTTCTTTTGGAATTGTTACCTCAGCCATATCTTCTCACCTTTCACAAATTTCAGACACCTAATAGCGGCTTCTGTTTTGAAGCAATATTGATCTTTTAGTTTATTGGGCAGCAACTGTCTGATACAGAAATCGTCTGCTTCCTTATCGCCTGCTGTCCCGAAAACCCCGCAAGGTAAGCAGTAAGGGTAGCGTTTGTTGCATCATCCGCAATCTTTCCTGCAATGATATCATACCTTGCCATTTCACGTTCAACTTCGATGAACATTTTTTTTCTTTCGATGAGCGGCAATGCAATGTAACCAGTCTACATCTGCATTGTGAATTAAAAACTTTATCCTCACACGACTGAAGTCGCGTGCTTCCAGACGCTTTAGGCGTCAGACTAAATATCGGCGGATACGCCTGTAACTTAGGTCAGCGCAGTTATGCGCATTTTTCCATGCCAGATATGGCAGGTTCCCACATTGCAGGTAGTCCACTGTATATCTGCCTGCATTTATGCTGCCTTTAAGATTTCCATTTGTAAATGAAGTTCTTTCAGATCTGCATAAACACACGAGGTTCTACGCTTTACCGGAGGGACTTTTGCCTCCAGCAAAGACCTTTCCGTTACCGGAAGGGATTTTAAAAGTTCTCTGATAAAATATCTTGCTCCGATATTATACGATGCCGACAGGTCACAGTTATATCTTTTTCCTGTCTGGAATACACAAAGACTGTGATTTTTCAGGTCACGGGACACACTTCCGGAGCCATCGTATGCAAGCCTGCTCGTATTCCATGCGCAGACTCTGGATACCCGCATTCCTTTTCTGTGTGCCTGATGCTCACAGCGTTTCTGGATATCCCGTTTTCT
>ENA-OQAN01001229-OQAN01001229.1-human-gut-metagenome-genome-assembly--contig:-NODE-1229-length-11631-cov-1.722966_pt1 | contig 11631 bp, 10 predicted proteins | sample MGYA00242735_ERZ504527 | MGnify/ENA primary metagenome ERZ504527 (study PRJEB26092, sample SAMD00036230) | human gut metagenome | host: Homo sapiens | study: EMG produced TPA metagenomics assembly of...
TACCAACAGAAGTCTAGTAGCACTGAATGTGACTATGAGCAAGGAAGGCGTGGCTGTAGCTGTTGATACTGAAAGTGATAAAGTGATTACAGAAAAAGGAGAAGGGAAAACAGAAGATGCCCTGACCATCTTGACTATTCCCGCCGGTGCCGTATCAACCGCTACCGATGTAACTCTTACTCCGTATCTGGAAGCTGTTGCAACCGATGTGACTCCGGGCAGTAAGGAAGAAGCGATTCCCATGACTAATATTGCTATCAGTTCCAGCCAGGATGCAGCCTTAAATCAGGATGTTACCTTGTCTGTAGCCAATGCTAGTTCCAGCGATTATTATTTTGACGAAGTAGAGGTATACGAAAAGACTAACGCACGTGCTATCGGTGACTGGAAGAAATATGCCGACGCTGCTTTTGATAAAGCGACCAACAGCTACATAGCTACCATCAAAAAGGGAAGTTCACTGAATAAGGATTATTCTATCCGTGTAAAGAGTGAAAAGAATGTCAGCGAAACCAAGAACGATGAAATATTGAGAGAAGACAGCTACAGTAACGCAGGAAATATGAGCGCTACTACTTATGATATTCCTTATACTGCCAAATTAGGATGGGAAATCTCTGCATCCGGACTGGATGAAGCGCTCTTTCATTGGTGAAAGCTGCCATAGCCGCACAAGAAGGTGGATCGGAAGGTGTATACACCGTAAACAAGACCTTTACAGCCCACGTAAGCGGTGACTATATTCTGTATTTCTCTTGCAAAGCCAAATATGTAGAAAAGAGTACACTTTCTCTATTGCCGGTAAAAAGGTTACTGTAAAAGTTAAACATTATCTGGGAGTGGAATTTGTTTATACCAACCAAAGTTCAAGTATGCATGGTGGTGGCACTATAGGCTAAAACAATCTTTTCAATTAATACAAAATATGAGTAAAAAAGTAGCATTGATTTCAGGTATCACAGGTCAGGACGGTTCGTTCCTGGCCGAGTTCCTGATAGAAAAAGGATACGAAGTACATGGTATTCTGAGACGTTCTTCTTCATTCAACACCGCACGTATAGAACATCTGTATCTGGACGAATGGGTGCGGGATATGAAGCAGAACCGACTGGTGAACCTGCATTGGGGGGATATGACGGACAGCAGCTCACTGATACGCATCATACAGTCTGTACAACCTGACGAGATTTATAATCTGGCCGCACAAAGCCATGTAAAAGTAAGCTTCGATGTGCCCGAATACACAGCGGAAGCGGATGCGGTAGGTACGCTGCGTATGCTGGAGGCGGTACGTATATTGGGACTGGAAAAGAAAACCAAGATTTATCAGGCATCTACTTCGGAACTTTTCGGACTGGTACAGGAAGTTCCTCAGAAAGAGACAACTCCTTTCTATCCCCGTTCTCCATACGGAGTAGCCAAGCAATATGGTTTCTGGATAACCAAGAATTACCGCGAAAGCTATGGCATGTTTGCCGTAAACGGCATTTTGTTCAATCACGAAAGTGAACGCCGGGGCGAAACTTTTGTTACCCGGAAAATTACCCTGGCGGCAGCACGCATCGCACAAGGATTCCAAGATAAACTGTACTTGGGGAATCTGAATTCCCTGCGCGACTGGGGATACGCCAAAGACTATGTGGAATGTATGTGGCTGATTCTGCAACACGATACGCCCGAAGACTTTGTTATCGCCACCGGAGAATATCACACTGTACGCGAATTTGCCACCCTTGCTTTCAAGGAAGTGGGCATCGACTTGCACTGGGAAGGTGAAGGTGTGAACGAGAAGGGTATTGACACAGCTACAGGCAAGGTGCTGGTAGAGGTGGATCCAAATATTTCCGCCCGGCAGAGGTGGAACAATTACTGGGAGATCCTACCAAAGCCAAAACGTTACTGGGATGGAATCCCCGCAAGACTTCATTTGAGGAACTGGTGGGAATCATGGTGAAACACGATATGAAATTCGTGAAGAAACTCCATCTTAAAGCAAGCTGTTAAATCATTAGTTAAAATTTCAATGGAGAAATCAGCCAAAATTTATATAGCAGGGCACCACGGACTCGTGGGCTCCGCTATTTGGCGTAACCTGCAAGAAAAGGGCTACACCAACCTGACCGGCAGAAGTCACAAGGAACTGGACTTACTGGACGGGGTTGCCGTAAAGGACTTCTTTGACCAAGAAAGACCGGACTATGTAATCCTTGCCGCCGCCCACGTGGGAGGTATCATGGCAAACAGTACATACAGGGCGGACTTTATCTATAAGAACCTGCAAATACAACAGAACGTGATAGGAGAAAGCTTCCGTCACGGAGTGAAGAAATTATTGTTTCTGGGAAGTACCTGCATTTATCCCAGAGACGCACAACAGCCTATGAAGGAGGATGCTCTCCTCACCTCCCCGCTGGAATATACGAATGAGCCATACGCCATCGCCAAAATAGCGGGTCTGAAAATGTGCGAGAGTTTCAACTTGCAATATGGTACTAACTATATCGCTGTTATGCCTACGAACCTGTACGGTCCCAATGATAATTTCAATCTGGAACGCAGCCATGTGCTTCCTGCCATGATCCGGAAAATACATCTTGCCAAATGCTTGAACGAAGATAACTGGGAGAACATACGCTATGATCTGGACATGCGTCCGGTGGAAGGTATAAACGGAGAGAGCAGAACAGAGGAGATACTGGCTATCCTGAAAAGCTACGGTATCAGCAAGGACGGGGTGGAACTGTGGGGAACAGGCACGCCACTGCGCGAATTCTTATGGAGTGAGGAAATGGCGGATGCCAGTGTATTCATCATGGAGCATGTGGACTTTAAAGATACTTACCGTCCCGGCACAAAAGAGATACGCAACTGCCACATCAACATCGGTACGGGAAAAGAAATCTCCATCGCCGGCCTAGCTCATCTGATAGTAAAGGAGACGGGATATAAAGGCAACATTACATTCAATCCGGAGAAACCGGACGGCACCATGCGCAAACTGACTGATGTGACCAAATTGCACGAATTGGGATGGCATCACAAAATAGACATAGAGGAAGGGGTGCACAAGATGTACCAATGGTATCTGGAATATAAAAAGAAATAAAGAACATACGCGTTATGGAACTCATATCGTTATCATGCAGGCGGCATAGGAAGCCGCTTCTGGCCCATGAGTACGCCGGAATGTCCCAAACAGTTCATTGATGTGACGGATGTGGCAAAAGCCTGATCCAACTGACAGTGGAACGCTTTCAAGGGTTGTGCATTCCGGATAATATATGGATAGTGACTTCGGAAAAGTATAAGGAGACAGTAAGGAAACAATTGCCATCTGTGCCGCCTCATCATATACTGACGGAGCCGGTTGCACGTAACACGGCACCCTGCATCACATACGCTTGCTGGAAAATCAAAAAACACCACCCTGACGCCAATATTGTAGTGACTCCTGCGGATGCATTGGTTATCAATACGGATGAATTCCGCCGGGCGATAGCAAGGCACTGCTGATGACAGATCAAAGCAAGGCCATTGTAACCATAGGTATCAAACCTTGCCGCCCGGAAACGGGATACGGATATATAGCCGCAGGAGAAGAGGTGGATCAGGATATACGGAAAGTGGATGAATTCAAAGAGAAACCGGATTTGAAAACGGCACAGCAATATGTGGACGCCGGGAATTATTTCTGGAATGCAGGGATTTTTGTATGGAATGTAAAACCATAGAAGAGGCTATACGCGTTATGCACCGGGCATCGCGAGGTGTTCGACAGGATTTATCCGGAGTTCTATACCGAAAGGGAAAAAGAAACCATAGAAGAGCTGTTCCCTACTTGTGAAAGTATATCCATAGATTATGCCGTAATGGAAAAAGCGGAACGGATTTATGTATTGCCGGCAGAGTTCGGATGGTCTGATCTGGGCAGTTGGGGCTCATTACATTCCTTGCTGCCCAAAGATAACCGGAACAATGCCATCGTAGGCGAAAATATCCGATTGTATGAATGTAATAACTGCATTGTACACACACCGCATTTGAAACAAGCGGTGATACAAGGACTGGACGGATATATCATAGCCGAGAAAGAGGGAACCCTGCTGATATGCAAACTGGCAGAGGAGCAGCGTATTAAAGAATTTTCGAAAGCATAAGGAATGATTATAGCAGTTGATTTTGACGGCACAATAGTGGAGCATAAATATCCCGAAATAGGCAGGGAACTACCCTTTGCCATAGAAACGCTGAAAAAACTACAACAGGAACGACACCGCCTTATTCTGTGGAGTGTACGGGAAGGTAAATTATTACAGGAGGCCGTGGATTTCTGCCGGGAGCGTGGATTGGAATTTTATGCCGTAAACAGCAATTATGCGGAAGAAACCCTGGAAAGTGATCATTACTCCAGAAAACTGAAGGCGGATTTGTTTATTGATGACCGCAATCTGGGAGGACTGCCCGAATGGGGATGATTTACAGAATGATCCATGACAAATGGGGATACGAAGATATTTATCAAAGTTCAGATAATAAAGAAGAGAATAAAAAGCGAAGCTTTTGGAAGATACTTTTTTCCAAGATGTAGAATCCCCGCTTCCGAATGTAGTGATACAGGGGGAAGCCCATAAGAAAACTAATGTTAGATCAGAGGTAAGTACTGTTATCAGCGGATAACGGAAACTTACGAAAGTAGTGTTGGTGATACCGCCTGGAAGGTAGGTATCACTTTTGATCTATACCATTAGTATTTGAATACTTGTTCTTTTCCGGGTTCTATGGTCATGGCTTTCATTCCTTTCCGGGTTGGAATGTTCAGTATTCCCTTTCCGCCGTCGGACTTGATACGGATTACTTTCTTATCCATATAGATATGGATATTGCCGTATGGAGTAGGTACTGTTCCTTCCATCCATTTCAACCCGCCCAGACAAGGGGTGACGGAGTATTCCTCGTAACCGGGTTTGGTGGGTTTTACTCCCAGATAGTATTTGCCCAACAAATAGATGGGGCTGGCTCCCCATGCATGGCAGAGGCTCTTGCCGTATGGACGTCCGTACATGGCAAATGCTGGTACCTGTTTCTTCGGGATTGTATTTCTCCCAAAAACTGGTAGCTCCTTCTTTCAACATACCGCCCCAATAGGCTTTCATTTCTTTCATTACCGATTCTTGTTCGCCCAAGGCGCACAGCGCTTCCAGTTCATAGAAACGCATATAAGGAGTGGTGATTTTCAAAATACTGTCATTCTGCAATACGGAGTGTTTGATGGCCTGCTGTTTATCGGCATTCAGATAATTGAAGAAGACAGAGAACATATTGGCGTAACGGGTAACGGACTCACTCTGCTTTCCCTGAATACGGTTGTGTACCATCGCTTGTTTCTGCTCATTCCAGAAAGCGGGTTCCAGCTTGGAACGTAAAGCGGAAGCCAGTTTCTCATACTTGGTTTTGTCTGCCGTATTGCCGGCCAGACTGGCACAAAGCGCCATGGTTTCCAAACTTTTGCAGAACAATACTTGCTCAAAGGAGAGTTCGCCCTTCTTGTCCAGATAACCGTCTGCCAGTTCTACGAATACCCAGTCACCGGTCATACCTTCCACCATACCGTTGGCGTTGGTACGTCCCAATACATAGTCCATCATGCTTTGCATACGCGGATAGAGTTGGGTTACAAAGTCTTTGTCACCAGAATACATATAATAATCGTAAATACTGAGAAACCAATAGAAGGTGTAGTCCATAATGGTATTGCTGTGGCTGTCACAGGGTCTTTTCCACGAAGCAGCCAAATGGTACGTTTCACGGTTTCATTATCGAAGAACAGATAGTAGTTCATCAGATAACTCTGGATGGCATCGCCACTCCATACCCAACGGTCGCGCTTGATGCCATCGATAAAGAATTCACGGGTAGTAAGGTGCATGGTGTACGCTCCTACTTCCCAAATGCGGTTCAGCTCTTCGTCATTACATTTGAATGAGCCCCGGTACTCTTCGGCAGGTATTCGTATTGCATGGAAACGTCCTGCATCGTTACTCCCGGATCGCAAGTGACATAGACATAACGGAAAGCCTTGCTATTGTCTAAAGTATATTCATCGTATAGTTTCCGTGTATTCCGGATGGCCAGATCGGTTATTTGCCCCGCTCTGCCAGCAATTTGTCCAATGTTTCGCAATATTCCGTATCTAAGGCTTCTTCAGGACTTTCACCGTAATAGATATGGATCGTTCCTTTTCCCTTTACATCTTTCAGAGTGATATAACCAAAGGTTTCTTTTCCGAAGTCGTACAATACCCCCTCTTTCCGGGGAGTGGAGGAAACTGCTTTCATCGGTTTTCTAACCAATGAAAACTTGGAAGGCAGTTGGGTGGCTCCGTCAAAGTTCCAACACCCTGCATCCATATAAACGGTAGCAGAAGTATCACTGGCTTTTCCGCTTTCGTCTATCCATTCTTTATCCTCGTAGGTTACTTTCCAAGTTTTGTCCGTATTTACGGTTTTTCCTTTCACATAAATAGTGGGGGGAGTGGACTGATTCCACACTTGATGTTCAGACTGTGTTTTCCTGCGGGGAGTTTCAAGGTGGAGGCATACCGAATTGCAGTTTGCCGTCCAATTTCACATTGTATTTTCCTTCGGCGGCAATGAAGATCTCTTCAGGTTCCGCCAGGTCCAATTTCTTGCTGAATTCCACTACCACATAATGGCTGTCTGTTTTCCAGAAGGGAGGGAAAAAAGCACCGCGTTCCGTACGGCGGTTGTTCATCTGGTTGCCCAGCCATATTTCATAATCACCCGGATACCAGATCCAGGTCTGGGCGGAGGCGGCAGCACTCAATGCAAGTGCTCCGACTAAAGTGGCAAGTCTGTTTTTCATAATGGTATCACGTTTTTATTTTTCCTTCAAATAGCTATATTCCTTTTGTCAGTCCGGCATTTGCCTTGATACTGTCGTTCACCATCGGACCATTGTTTTCCCATGTATTACCCGGACCATTGGCGTTCTTCAGAAACTTCTCTCCTTCCGTCCAGTTGTCCTTGACGGTGATAAATGAAGATCCTTCGTCGGTGTAAAGATAGAACCAATGATTGGGATCGTGTGCATAACCGGGTGAAAAAATGTTAGAAACGCAATTTTCCGTAATCCAGCTATGAGGTTGTGAACCTAATGTATAAATACCGGCTACATCATACATGTGCTTGGCATAGTGATGAATCAGATTGGCGTGCACGCGGTTATTGCGCATACAGTTTACTGTACGTGTCCATCCCCATCCCAAACTGATGCCCGAATAGGATACATCACTGATTTCATTGTGTTCGATATTGATATCACTTACATAACCGGCGCAAATGCCCAAGGTACCCCAGTCTTCATTGGTCACATCATTGATATAATTGTTGGAAATGGTCAGTCCGGTACAGACCTCACGACGGTCGGCAGGATCGTATGGAAGATGTGTTTCGTGAGCGGCAGGACTGAAACTACCCGCCACAATACCGTTTCCGGCAATATCACGGAAAAGACAACCGTTTATACGTCCTCCACCGGTGGCCCATTCATAATCAATACCTGTAGAGCCAAATGCTGGAAACGGCACTTCTCGAAATCAATATCCTGGGCAGCCTTGACTACGACTGCCGATGCCGGACGTCCCAACCAACCTTGATTATCCAGCTTATGATTGTTCTTACGAATCATAGAAGGACGGATTTTATACCCGTCTGTCATGTACATACCTGCCTGAAGAGGAACATGACCTTGCAAAGAGGGACGCATCCAGGTGGTATATTGGAAAGTAACATTGTCAAAACGAATGTGCTTTACCGGACGGTCTATAGTTCCTTCCACCCATACTAAAGTTTCGATGCCGGGAACTACGGCTTTGCTTATCTTCTCTCCTTTCCGAGGATAATAATATATTTTACGGCTTTCAATGTCATGATACCACTCGCCGGGTTCATCCAGCAATTCCATGGCATTGGTCAGATAGAAAGCCGAGTTGTGACCATCCTTAGTCACCATAGGACGCGGCCACGGATGTTCAAACTGGATGCGGCTTTCAGGATTATGGAAACGCACGGCGGCACTGTCTCCCTGTATTTCGACCGACTTGATACGGAGATTTGCCACACACCACATTTCATGAAGGACCATTTCGGCATATCGGGCTTCTGTATTTTCTTTACAGCAGCGGCAGGTACCCACAGTATTTCGTTTTGGGGATCGTTGTTGATGATGCGATACATCTTTTCAAAGTCTGCCACATCCCTTGCACGAACAGCCTTTTGTCCATTGATCCACAGTTGCCGGAAATCCAGCGGACGTCCGTTAAACATAGGGACATCGGCTACCCACAACTTTCCTTGCTTCTTCCAGTTTCTGATTTCCACCCCACCATTCAGAATGGCATTTCCATCCGAAGTGATGACTGTAGGTGAAGCTTCCGTCCCGCTGTCCTCGGGACGAATAAAAGAACGGGTTCGTACAGATGGTAATCACCTGCCTCCATATGAATGGTGATGCCACCTTTTACACTCTCATCATTAAGACGACGAAGTTCCCTTGCCTGACGCAATGCGGCTGTAAGGGTGGCCTCGGAGAGTCTTTGGTACCCGGATTCCGGTCATTACCTTTCGGAGATACGAACAAATCGGCTGCTGATAGTGTACAAGCTATCAGCAGCGCAGTAGTGGTTATGAATATTTTTTTCATTTGTAAATCATTAGGAGTAAGTGGTTAGTGATTAGTCCGCGCCAAAGGCATCCATACCGTCATTTCAGCCTTTCCGCGATTTCCCCATGCATAATAAGGAATCAGACGGATATTGACCGGTTTGTCGGCCTTTCCTACCTCGCGGTACAATGTATCTTTCCACGATACCTCATCAACCAGACGGGCAGTACCATCCAACGCGACAATCGGACTGCTTCAATGATTATTTTTTTCGGGGTCAACCGGATATCGGCAGGTATCAGCACATTATCTATCTTATGTCCGCCTTCTATATCCATACTTTCCAAACAATATACCAACGGGCCACGTTTTACCACTACCTGGTTACGGATTTCTTCGGCCAACGGATTTGCTTCCAGCAATTTTACAGGCATATCCATCACCCATTCCACACAGTCCCCTTTCTTCCAGATGCGGTTTACCTCAGCGTATGTATTCGCTTTCCAAGTTCCTTGCACCGGTTCACCATTTACCTTCAAAGTTGCTTTCTCGCACCAGTCCGGAACACGGAGGAACAAAGAGAATGCTTTCTTTTTTGATGGTTTCGGAGCTTCGGTAACAGTCAGCTTCACAGCACCTTCCCACGGATACTCCGTTTCTTGCATCAGCCCGATCTTTCCCACTTCCTTCAAAGCTGTCGTCAGTGTATTCGCTCCATATAAATTGCAATATACCGCATTCGGAGTCACCGTATAAGCATAGTTCTGGGCTTGACAAACGGTGCGCAGCGTATTAGGCGGACAACAGAAGCAACTGATATACTCGGTACGTTCTTTAGGCCAGCGAAGTGTGTATGGCAAATCCGCACTGATGCGCAACGGGTTGGTATAGAAATATTTCTTTCCATCCAGACTGACACCACTCAACACACTGTTATAGAGGCAGTTTCCACAATATCCGCATATTTGGCATCGCCCGTCACTTCCAGCATACGCCAGTTGAAAAGCATATTGCCGATATTGGCGCAGGTCTCGTTATGCGCCGTACTATTAGGCAACTGATAAGGACGGCCATAGCTTTGGTGTACTTTCTGAATACTGTCCGGCTCATAGCAGGTACCATCCGGCGAAGTACCGTCATACAGCGCACCGCACGCTCCTGTAACATACATCTTGCGGGTCACAATGTCTTTCCAGATGCTGGTCAGGTTTTTCATCAGTTGGTCTTCTCCTGTTTCGGCATACACATCGGTCACACCGGCATACAGGTAATTGGAACGCACGGCATGTCCCATCGCATTGTATTGCTGACGGAACGGAATACGGTCCTGATTATCATCGGTGCCATTTTCCACCATTCCACGGATATCAATCAGATTCTTGGAAAGTTCCAGATAACGGGGATTCCCTGTAGCACGGTACATTTCCACCACGCCCATATAATGGGAGGGACAAATAGCATTTCTTGCCAGTTCCGCAGAAGCGGTTTCATAGAAATGACAGAGGAAGTCTGTCGCTTTTACGGCAGCATCGAATAAAGTAGTCTTTCCGGTGGCACGGCGATGAATAATACCTGCCATCATCAGATGTCCCAAATTGTAGGTTTCAAAATTCAGACGATTGGCAAATGCACCTTTCTCGTCCTCACCGCCTACTTTGGTACCAATTACCGTCTGTTGCTGTTTTTCCGAATGAGTGTCAATCCCCTTATTCTTTTCCTCAATGATGACAGGGGTATGGATGTAACCGTCCGCACGCTGGGCTTTCACCACATGTTCAATGAAGTGGTCCATCAGTTTATCCAATTCGGGATCTTTCGTGACGGCATACACGGAAGCCACTCCCTCCATCCATTTATACATATCACCATCATGAAAGGGAGGTCCCCAATGTTCGCTTCGCAAACACCGGCAGCTATTTCAAAGTTACGGAAACCATGCGAAACATCGGGATTGTTCCATGTATCCCACATATTTTGCAAGGAGGTATGGCTATATACATTGAAACGGTCGCCCCAAAAGCCATCTGTCCAATGCACAGCACCTAATTCCGTATTGGCCATCTTGGCAAAACGACTTTGGCTCATATCCGTCAGCCCGCCCGATTGGGCAAATGCTCCCGTAGTTACTCCGGAAGCCAGTAAAAGTAGTAGTCTAATGCTCTTCATAATAATCTGTCACTTATTCTTTTCTTTATAAAGAGAGGACGATAATAAGAAACGTTTGTACTCTATTTATAATTATTTCATATTCTATATCTTTAGAAAGAGCTTTCATTGGCAGATAATGAAAGTCTGTTTTCAAAAAACGGGTTTCTGATTTTTATTTCAGACACCCGTTTTTTTCAAGTTCTCCAATACTTTCTATCAAAGAACTCCTTTATCCACAATCGTATTATTTCAGTTTGCTCAAATCCAACTCTTTATAAGCCACACGCTGACGGCGCCAGGTATATACGGCATGGAGTTTGCCATCCTTGCCCTGAATGATGGACGGATAAGAATATTGGCTGATAGGCTGTCTTCCAATGTCATTACATTCTTCCAGTGAATACCATCATCCGAAACCGCCACACACAACGGTGTACGCGGCCCTTTCGGAGTGCCCGGCAATGTACTGAAATCATTATAAATCAATACGTGACGACCATCTTTCATTGTTACGGCATCCGTACCCGAATTATTATTGGGAACATCAAGCAAGGTAACTTTACTCCATGTTTCACCGTTGTCACTGCTCCATGAAGTAGCAATCTGTGCGTTACGTGTACGGCAAAGCACCTGCAAACGCCCATCCTTATGACGCAAAATGCTGGCTGGATAGCATAATAGCTTCTCACCTTCTCCTTTTATGCTTCACCGCCTTCCTGATCGTCTACATTGGCTGCATTTGCCTTACGCAAAGCAGTAGCACACTCATTTCCGCCTCTACAGGACTACCATCTTCCAATC
>ENA-OQAN01001230-OQAN01001230.1-human-gut-metagenome-genome-assembly--contig:-NODE-1230-length-11621-cov-1.651905_pt1 | contig 11621 bp, 9 predicted proteins | sample MGYA00242735_ERZ504527 | MGnify/ENA primary metagenome ERZ504527 (study PRJEB26092, sample SAMD00036230) | human gut metagenome | host: Homo sapiens | study: EMG produced TPA metagenomics assembly of...
GGTTATTTTTTGCAAAAGTAGCAAATTCCTCTTTGCCGGAAGGTGTTTTTCATTCAAAAAATAGCTATTTTTGCGGGAAAACTACCTTTATATATATGACAGAAATAGAAAGAATAGACCAATTGCGCGAGGAGCTTCATCGACATAACTATAATTATTATGTATTGAATGCGCCTGAGATTACAGACCAGGAGTTTGACAAGCTGATGCGTGAACTTCAGGATCTGGAAGAAAAACATCCGGAACATAGAGATGAGAACTCGCCCAGTATGCGTGTGGGAAGTGATATAAACAAAAACTTCATGCAGGTGGTACATAAATATCCCATGCTTTCATTGACTAACACCTATTCGGAAACGGAAGTAACCGAGTTTTATGACAGGGTAAAGAAGTCCTTGAACGAAGATTTTGAGATTTGTTGTGAAATGAAATACGATGGTACTTCTATTTCGCTGACTTACGAGAACGGGAAATTGGTGCGTGCTGTGACGCGTGGTGATGGCGTGCAAGGAGATGATGTGACAGGCAATGTGAAGACCATCCGCAGTATCCCTTTGGTGTTGCATGGAAAGGGGTATCCTGAAGCATTTGAAATTCGTGGGGAGATTTTGATGCCTTGGGTGGTGTTTGAGGAATTGAACAAAGAACGAGAAGCCCGCGAAGAACCGTTGTTCGCTAATCCCCGCAACGCAGCTTCGGGAACATTGAAGTTGCAGAATTCTGCCATTGTGGCATCCCGCAAGCTGGATGCATACCTTTATTATTTGCTTGGAGATAATTTGCCGTGCGACGGTCATTATGAAAATTTGAAAGAAGCGGAGAAATGGGGATTTAAAATTTCTGATCTTACTCGCAAATGCAAAACATTGCAGGAAGTATTTGATTTCATCAAATACTGGGATGTGGAGCGTAAGAATCTGCCTGTAGCTACGGACGGAATAGTACTGAAAGTGAATTCTTTGCGACAGCAGCGTAATTTGGGTTTTACGGCAAAATCACCCCGATGGGCCATTGCATACAAAGTTTCAGGCCGAACAGGCACTTACCCGTTTGAACAAGGTGACCTATCAAGTGGGAAGAACAGGTGCTGTGACTCCGGTGGCCAATCTGGATCCCGTACAGCTATCCGGAACCGTGGTAAAGCGTGCTTCGCTCCATAATGCAGACATCATAGAAGGGCTGGATTTGCATATCGGCGATATGGTTTATGTAGAAAAAGGGGGCGAGATTATTCCAAAAATTGTAGGTGTGGACAAGAACGCCCGTATTATGATTAGGTGATAAAGTAAAGTTTATTACTTATTGCCCCGAGTGTGGCAGTAATTGGTGCGCTATGAAGGTGAAGCTGCTTATTATTGTACCAATGATGCCGCTTGCCCCCCACAGATCAAGGGAAAAATAGAACATTTTATCAGCCGTAGGGCTATGGATATTGATGGACTCGGTCCGGAAACGGTAGATCAGTTTTACCAGGAAGGATTGATACGTGATGTTGCCGATCTGTATACTTTAAAAACATCGGATATCATCAACCTGGAACGTATGGGAGAAAAATCCGCTGAGAATATAATAAAAGGTATAGAGCAGTCCAAAGAAGTGCCGTTTGAAAGGGTGCTCTTTGCATTGGGTATCCGTTTTGTGGGTGAAACTGTGGCGAAGAAGGTGGCGAAATCCTTTAAGTCGATGGATGCTTTGGCAGACGCGAGTTTAGATGATTTGATTCATGTCGATGAAATCGGAGAAAAAATAGCACAGAGTATCTTGTTGTACTTTGCTAATCCGAAGAATCGTGACATTATAGAGCGTCTTCGTGTGGCGGGTGTGAGATTGGAAGCCGATGAGGAGGATACTTCGGGACACACTGACAAATTGGCAGGGAAATCTATTGTGATTAGTGGGGTTTTCGCCCATCATTCGCGTGACGAATATAAGGAGTTAATTGAAAAGCATGGTGGTAAGAATGTGGGAAGTATTTCGTCCAAGACCAGCTTTGTTTTGGCGGGTGACAATATGGGACCCAGTAAACTGGAGAAAGCGCAGAAACTGGGTGTGACCATTGTGAGCGAAGAGGAGTTTCTGCAAATGATAGAGTGACTTTTTAGCGAGTATAAAACTAAAAATAGTGTTGATTTTTATACGCTAAAAAGAGAAAATTATTCGTTACTTTTGTAGGCTAATTAAATAAGAATTTAATAATTTCATTTATGATACAGACAAGAATTAAAAGGCATGGGAGTAGCGTTGATTACTCCTTTCAAGGAAGATGACAGCGTTGATTATGATGCGTTACTTCGTCTGGTTGATTACCAGCTTCAAAATGGAACAGATTTTTTGTGCGTGTTGGGAACCACGGCTGAAACCCCGACTTTGACTAAAGAAGAAAAAGACAAGATAAAACGTTTGATAATCGAAAGAGTGAATGGACGTATCCCTATTCTGCTGGGAGTTAGCAGCAACTGTACCCGTGCTGTTGTGGAAACGCTGAAAAATGATGATATGACAGGAGTTGATGCCGTACTTGTTGCTGTACCTTATTATAACAAACCTTCCCAGGAAGGTATTTACCAACACTATAAAGCGATTGCTGAAGCGACGGATCTTCCTGTGGTTCTTTATAATGTACCGGGACGTACCGGTGTGAACATGACTGCTGAGACCACCTTGCGTCTGGCACGCGATTTCAAGAATATTATCGCTATCAAGGAGGCATCGGGTAATATTACTCAGATGGATGATATCATCAAGAATAAACCGGCTAATTTTGATGTGATTTCGGGTGATGATGGTATTACATTTCCTTTGATTACTTTGGGTGCTGTAGGGGTTATCTCGGTTATCGGTAATGCATTTCCGCGTGAATTCAGTCGTATGACTCGTTTGGCATTACAGGGTGATTTTGCAAATGCATTGACTATTCATCATAGGTTTACGGAATTATTCAGCCTGTTGTTCGTAGATGGTAATCCTGCTGGGGTGAAGGCTATGTTGAATGTAATGGGCTGATTGAAAATAAATTACGTTTGCCGCTTGTACCGACTCGTATCACAACATTTGAAAAGATGCGTGCTATTTTGGATGAATTGAAAATTAAATGCTGATAAAGGAATTTTTTTAATTAGATAAGACTGGTGTTTCGTCATTAAAAACACCAGTCTTTTTTTATGCCTGTCTGTTCGTTCTTTGATATATTATACCTGTAAGATTCTATATCTTTCACGCGTAACATTACTAATCTTTCACCTGATACATTAGTAACGTGTTACCCGACACGTTACTAACCTGTCGATCTGTATGTTAGTAACCTTTGAAACGCCTTGTTTTTTAAAAAAGAACAAGCGCTTGTTTAAAGATGAACTGTTCTTTTCAGGTGTGTGAGAAGTTGTGTTGGTCGTCATTGTTTCGTTGGAGAAGGTGTAGGCGTGATTGAGGATAATTTCAATGCTTCCAAGAAGCGTTCCCAAGTTCTTCTAAACCATAATGCTTCTTTTTTATATGCTGCAAAGATATAAGAACGGAAAAATGGTAGACCTGTAGAAGCGCGGAGGTGCTTAACAGGGGATTTTCCCCCAAGAATTACAACTGAGCCATTTAAATTTAAAAAAAGAGAGAAAATACAAGAAAAGACCATCAGAAAAGATGGCCTTCTTTGTGATCGCGACAGGATTCAAACCTGTAACCGGCTGATCCGTAGTCAGCTACTCTATTCAGTTGAGCTACGCGGCCATGTCTTTTTTCTTAACGGGTGCAAAGGTATAGAGTTTCTGCTAAACTTCCAAATATTTTCGCTCTTTTTTTTAAGTTTTTTATTCGATAAATCGTGAATTAAATATCTGCCAGCCCAATGTAATGCCAAGATTCCAGTTGTTTGACGGTGAGCTATAGTGATTTAGGTAAAACGCTTATCGCTCCGAATGGAAGTTTGGCAACAAGTGAAATTTCTCCCATATATTCTATTTTGCTGAATAACTCACCGTAATATGCTTTCGATTCTTCGTCACGCATTATCGGAAAAATAGGAGCAAAGCCATAAAATTCAGCTCTGGCATGGAAGACTGGTGTTATCTGGAAGATAGGCATGATGCCGGCTCCGATGAACTGATTGGCACGGAAAGCTTCATTATACGTAATCTTGCTATGTGGTGTAGGTGAGAATTCACCTGCCTGCATCATGGTTGCGGTATAATTATGGCTGAAATTACGTGAAGAATAGTAGGCGCGAATATAGTTCCCCAATACGAATTTGGAGGAAAGCGAATAATATCGTTCCATTTCATAGGATAATTGCAGCCAGGACTGGACATAATTATATGTACCGTTATACGGGTCTGGAGTTGATCCTGCTTCATATGATTCCGTTCCGGTGTATATATGTGCCACAAGTCTCTCTCTGCGTCCTGCTGTGGCATATTGTCTGCTGTTTAGTGTATTTCCGTCCATTGCCACAGACCCTCCGAAAATAGTGTAGTTGCTGATATCATTTTTGTCATTGTTGAAGTCAATGACATTGTTCTGGAAATACAGGTCTTGTATTTTTCCGATTCCGATGCCGAATTCTGCTTTCTGGCGTGTAAGGAAAGGCATTGAAACCAGCAGCTTGACAAAATTCTCTTTCTTTTTATTGAAAACAGGAGAATTACCTTTTGAGAAAAGTTTTTCTTGCTTAAAATAATCGAATGAAGAGATTGATCCTACCAGGCGGAAGGATGTTGGAATATGGGTAGGGAAATCAATGCGTCCTGCTATTTGTAAATTGTTATAAATTTGTCCTAACTGTCCGTCTAGCGAAACTTCTTTTGAGAAGTTGTTCAAGTTGTGGTAGGTAGCTCCTACATAAATTTGGTTAGCACCGTTTGAGCCTACGTTTCCTCCTACACGGAGCGATAAGTCATCTTCAATCTTTACTTTTAAGTGTAGGGTAAACGTTGTATCAACTTTATTGTATACTGCATGCGGAATGATTTCTGATATCATATTGTCCGACATCAGACGGAAGTAACCTTTCCGTAAGTCTTCCAAAGAGAATATTTCGTGATCCGATGAATGGAACTCTTTGCGAATATATTTCTTTTGCTGCTCGTTTCCGCCTGTAATCGAGATTTCGCGAAAGCGCAGCTCTGGCATATTTTTCTTGTAAGCAATACGTTTCAGCTCCAGTTGACGATAATTGATTCGTCGTGAGATACGTGCCTTAATAGAATCCATGAGCTGTATGGTACGGTTGTAACCGATGTCGTGGAGTTCGTCAAAGCGGTCGAAATCCATCAGATTCACATTATCGTACTTGAAAGTCATCAAAATGCCCAATGAGTCGGGTAGAGAGTAATCAGTCTTTTGCATAATCATGTTTTCCAGCTGTCCCATGATATCTCCCTCCTGAGGCTTTCCCGGGTTGGAACTTACTACACTTCCGATAATGACATCCGGATGAAAATCGTTTACCATTACATTTACGGGGAAATTATTGTAGATTCCTCCATCGTAAACCAGTGTCGAATCTATTTCTATGGGTTTGAACATGGCAGGGAAACTCATGGAAGCTCGGACAGCATCTCCCAGATCTCCTTTTTCAAATATCATCGGCCTTTTGTTGTATACGTCCGAAGCAACACATCTGAAAGGCACAAAAAGCTGGTTGAAGTCATTGTTGCATGCAGCAGTAGCCTGACCGAAGAGCTCGAGAAAGGCCAGGTTCATTTGCAACGGATCTACTACACTGGAAGGAAGAAACTGCGTTTTTACCTTGTGCAGGGGATTTTTTAAAGAAACCCTGATATTCAAGAATTCAGGAGTAGGAGGGTTTTTCTTGAAGTAGTAAATATATTTTTCCTCTATATTTCCCGTATACCATCGTTTGAAACTGTCCGATTTCAGTAATCTTTCCATATCATCGGGCGAATACCCCATGGCATATAGCGAACCCACAATAGCTCCCATAGATGTTCCGGCTATATAGTCGATAGGAATGTGATTTTCCTCTAATGCCCTGATGATACCTATGTGGGTCAGGCCTTTTGCTCCGCCTCCACTTAATACAAGACCAACTTTTTGTGCCTGTATCTGGAATGTCAGAACAAAAAGCAGGAAGAACATATATAATGCTTTTTTCATCAATAGAATTATTTTTGATATAAAACCAAAGATAGAAAAAAACTCCTTATCTATCAAGAAAAAGGGAAAAATTGCGTCCTTTTAAGGAAGATTTGGCTATAGATAATTTTGATGAATCAGAACATTGCCGGAAAAGAACCTGATGTTTTTTGAAAATTTTGTACAAAGCTTCCTTACTTTCGTACAAATTTTTTAAAAAATTCATGATATTTTTGACAAAAGAAGATGAAGAATTTATAGAAGATTGATATTGAAAATTGTATCTATAGACAAAAAAACGCCGGATAAAAGGCTGAAGCCCTTATCCGGCGTTAGATATTTTGAGAGAGAATGCTTTTAGATCAGTCAATACTACGTTTTACGAAGTTTGTCAGAGCTTCCCCTTTCAGCATGTTGTTCTGTAATAAGGCCAAGTCGATCAACTGATGTACGACCTTATTGCTTGCAGCATACTCATTGATGATACTGTCTTTTTTGTTTTTTTCTGTTCATCAAGTTTCTTCTCGATGTCATGCAGTTCATCTTTTTCTGTTGTAGGAATTTCTTCATCCTTCTTACCTTCGTGAGCTTTGTGGAGTTCGCTTTCGCGAAGCTTCAGCATAGCGATTTCAGATTCTACAGGAACCAGCTTTTCTGAGCAGGAAGCTTCTGCATCATCCAATACCTGTTTGATCAGTCGGTGGTCACTGTTAAGAACCAGATTAAACATATCAGGCATTTCTCCATAGAAACTCATTCCCGGCTGTATGTTGGCCATTTCTTTCATACGACGCATATATTCAGCCTGAGTTATAATGATAGGAGCGGATGTTTCTCCCATAGCTTGTGTTTCTACATGGAACTCTGTCTTCTGTACCTTAGGTAACTGGCCGTTGAATACAGTTGCCAAAATTTCACGTTTGGTATCTGCCAATTCTTCACCTTTCTGTTCTTCTTTGACAATCAGACGGTCGATTACATCACTGTCGACACGTGTGAAATGGCTCTTTTCGAACTTTTGTTCCAGCATGTTTATCATCGGAACATCCAATTGTCCGTCCATCAGCAATACATTGTAGCCTTTGTTCTTTGCAGCATCAATGTATGTATATTGTTCGTCGAGGTTGTTGGCATACAGATAAATCAGACTACCGTTCTTATCTGTCTGATTGTCTTTAATCAGAGTCTGATATTCTTCGAAAGTATAATATTTGCTGTCTGTATCTTTGAACAAGGCGAACTTATTTGCTTTCTCGTAGAAATCTTCCTGAGTAAGCATACCGTAATTGATGAAAATCTTCAGGTCATCCCATTTGTTTTCAAACTCTTTACGGTCGTTCTTGAAGATAGATTGCAGACGGTCTGCCACTTTCTTGGTGATGTATGTAGAAATCTTTTTTACATTCGAATCACTCTGCAAGTAAGAACGTGAAACGTTCAATGGTATATCAGGTGAGTCGATTACACCATGAAGCAATGTCAGGAAGTCGGGTACGATACCTTCTACAGAATCTGTAACATATACCTGATTGCAGTATAACTGTATCTTGTTTTTCTGCAAGTCGATATTACTCTTTATCTTAGGGAAGTAAAGTACACCTGTCAGGTTGAACGGATAGTCTACATTCAGATGAATCCAAAATAAAGGTTCGTCCGACATCGGATACAAGTCGCGGTAGAATTTCTTGTAATCTTCATCTTTCAGTTCGCTTGGCTTTTTAGTCAGATAGGGCAAGAGCTGTTGATGATATTGTCTTCTTCTGTATCTACCTGTTTGCCATCCTTCCATTCTTTCTTCTTTCCGAAAGCAACCGGAACCGGCAGGAAACGACAGTATTTGTTAAGCAATCCCTGTATACGTGACTCTTCCAAAAATTCTTTGCAGTCGTCGTCGATGTACAGAATGATATCTGTTCCTCTGTCATCTCTTTCTGCATCTTCCAGAGTAAACTCAGACTTCCGTCGCAACTCCATTTGATAGCTTTGGCATCTTCTTTATAAGAACGGGTTACTATTTCTACTTTTTTTGCTACCATGAAGGCAGAATAGAAACCTAATCCGAAATGTCCGATGATTGCATTTGCATCGTTCTTATATTTTTCCAGGAAGTCATTAGCTCCAGAGAAGGCAATCTGGTTGATATATTTATCTATTTCTTCGGCAGTAAGTCCTAAACCTCTATCGGAGATGGTAATTGTATCCTTATCTATTTTTACATGGATAGTAAGGTCGCCTAATTCGCCTTTGAAATCTCCTGTAGATGCCAGAGTTTTCAGTTTTTGTGTAGCATCGACTGCATTTGAAACTAATTCACGAAGAAATATTTCATGATCGCTATATAAAAATTTCTTAATGATGGGGAAGATGTTCTCTGTTGTTACCCCAATATTACCTTTTTGCATAGTTCTTATATTTTAATTTTTTACTATTTTGATTTGTTTGTAACAAATTACGATGGCATACTGACAAAAAAAAATGCCAGACGAATTTCGCCTGACATTTTTGTCTGTTTCTTTAATGCTTATCGTATTGCTTTATTTTACAATTTCCATCTTTATTTCATTTCCTTCAGCGTTTAAACCAACATGAATAGTATCTCCTGCTTGGGGATCTTCATTCAGGATAAGTTCTGCCAGTCCGTCTTCCAGATTATTCTGGATGGAGCGCTTCAAAGGACGTGCGCCGAATTGTACATCATATCCTTTGGACGCAACAAAACGCTTGGCTGCATCATCGATAGCCAGCTTATAACCTAAAGATTCCATACGTTCGTAAAGTCCTTTCAGTTCAATATCAATGATTTTCTCCAGTGCATTGATATCAAGCTGGTCGAATGTAATAATCTCATCGAGTCGGTTTATAAATTCCGGAGCAAACGATTTGTTCAACGCTTTCGTTATGACGCTTCGTGAATACTCCTTATCGTCTGTACGGGTTTGTGCGGCAAAACCGATTCCCTTGCCGAATTCTTTCAGCTGGCGTGTTCCGATATTTGACGTCATGATAATCACTGTGTTTTTGAAGTCAACAGTTCTGCCATAACTGTCAGTCAAACGTCCTTCATCCATTACCTGAAGCAGCAAGTTGAATACATCGGAGTGTGCTTTTTCTATTTCATCCAACAAAACGATAGAGTAGGGCTTGCGACGTACTTTTTCTGTCAACTGTCCACCTTCTTCGTAACCTACGTATCCCGGAGGAGCACCTACGAGTCGTGAAACGGTGAATTTTTCCATATATTCACTCATATCAATACGGATAAGAGCGTCTGCCGAACCAAACATCTGCTTGGCCAGTTCTTTTGCCAAATGAGTCTTTCCAACTCCGGTAGGCCCCAGGAAAAGGAATGTTCCGATAGGTTTGTTGGGATCTTTCAAGCCTACACGACTACGCTGGATAGCTTTTACCAAGGTGTCTACGGCTTTGTCTTGAGCAATAACTTTAGCAAGCAATTGTTCTTTCATGCCCTTCAGTCGGATACCTTCAGCTTGGGCCATACGCTGTACAGGTATTTCCGGAAATCATGGAAAACAACATTCCTTGCTATCTGTCTCCTTTGTTCAACTGTTTCCCGATTTTCCTTTCAAACTTTCCTCCCAACGCTGTTTCATATCTTCGAGTTCGCTCATCAATGACTTCTCCCGATCGCGGAAACTGGCAGCCAGTTCAAGTCTTGCAGACGTACGGCTTCGTTTTTTATGTGTGCGTGCTTCATCTATCATCTGTTCCTGTTGTTCTATTTCTTTAGGAACTGTGATGTTTTTCAGATGTACACGTGAACCGGCTTCGTCCATAGCGTCAATGGCTTTGTCAGGGAAATTACGGTCGGTAATGTATCTGTCTGTCAATTTGACACATGCTTCGAGAGCTTCGTCTGTATAAGTCACATTATGATGCTCTTCGTATTTCTCTTTGATATTTTGCAAATCTGAAGTGTTTCCTCCGGTGTAGTCGGTTCCACAATAACTTTCTGGAAACGTCTCTCCAAAGCACCGTCTTTTTCAATATTCTGACGGTATTCGTCGAGAGTGGTTGCACCGATACATTGAATTTCACCACGTGCCAACGCTGGTTTCAACATATTGGCGGCATCCATAGAGCCGCTGCCGAACCGACACCCACTATGTTATGAATTTCATCGATAAACAGAATGATATTCGGATTCTTCTTCAATTCGTTGAGAATTGCACGGATGCGCTCTTCAAATTGTCCGCGGTATTTGGTTCCAGCCACTACAGCCGTCATATCGAGTGCAATCACGCGTTTATCAAACAAGATACGTTGATACTTTTTTCTCGAATGATGCGCAGTGCCAGACCTTCAACGATTGCAGATTTTCCGACTCCTGGTTCTCCAATTTAAAATCGGATTATTCTTTTTGCGGCGGCTTAATATCTGAGCCAGACGTTCTATCTCTTTTTCACGGCCGACAATCGGATCGAGCTTGCCCTCTGAGGCAGCTTTTGTCATGTCTGTACCGAATGAATCGAGTACAGGAGTGTCATTGTTAGGCTTTTGCTGCTGTGTGCGAGTGGTTTGCTTTGCTTCTTGTGAGAAGAATGAGCTTTCTCCGTTGCCTGTTGGCTGTCGGCGTATGCCTTCCTCTTCCTCTTCTTCATCCTCTCCGAAATCCAGTCCGCTTTGCGGTTCAGCCTTGGGGACAAGTTTGTCCATTACTTTCTGATAGGTAACCTCATTCTCTTCCAATATATGTGAGGCTTTATTTTGATTTTCTCTCATAATTGCTAATAACATGTGTTCTGTATCGGTAGCCGGACTTTTCAGTATGCGCGACTCCAATATGCTCATTTTTAATATTTTCGATGCTTTCTCATCGAATGTAATATCTTCTGAATAATTTTCAGGAGTTACAGCCGATGATCTTAAATCGTTTTCCAACGTTTTTTTGACCATTTCCAGGTCTACGTATAAGTCTTTCAATATTTGGACAGCTTTTCCTTCACCTTCGCGAATAAGCCCCAACAACAGATGCTCTGGACCTATATAATTATTGCGCAGGCGATTTGCTTCTTCTTTACTAAACTGTATTACGTCGGATATTCTTTGTGAAAATGGATTATTCATAAATTTGGTTTTCTCCCTCAAAACATTTCTTTTTGCAAAGATACATTATAAATATAATACTATAATAAGCTCTTTTTTCTATTTAACAAAAATCATGCCAGATATGTTGCGCTTTTGCTTCGTATAATGTGGAAAGATTGTCTTTTATGTCAGTGGAATATCGATCTGGTAAAAAGAAAACTCGTTGCAGGTAATATTTCCCAATGATTTTTTATCCTGGTAAAATTCTTTGGTGTTAAGCCTTTGAGTTTGTTTATAGTTTTAACCGAGGTCGAGGTAGGGAATGGCTAAAAACTTTTATATTTTTTTTTGCTGTTTCAATAAAATGTCGTACTTTAGCGTGGTTTTTAATAAGCCAGAGAGATCTAAATAATAACTAATTTTGTTTCAATGCAAGAACAAGACAGAATAATAAAAATCAACATCGAGGAGGAAATGAAGAAGTCGTA
>ENA-OQAN01001231-OQAN01001231.1-human-gut-metagenome-genome-assembly--contig:-NODE-1231-length-11616-cov-1.816520_pt1 | contig 11616 bp, 14 predicted proteins | sample MGYA00242735_ERZ504527 | MGnify/ENA primary metagenome ERZ504527 (study PRJEB26092, sample SAMD00036230) | human gut metagenome | host: Homo sapiens | study: EMG produced TPA metagenomics assembly of...
AGTGTTCAGATCCACGGAAGTATCTTCCTCGTTGAGTGACGAGATGATGGTTTTTTTGATGAATTCCGCATCCAGTTTTGAATTCAGCAGCACATTCTGGATGGTTCGCGGGATGTTCTGATATTGCTTGCTTTCCATCAGGGCATACCGTTGCATGTCGCTCCTGCTTCGTTGCCGTAAAGAATGTTCCGGTATTCATCGTAAGTATAGATAATGCGTGAATAGTCCACATCATACTGATCCAGTATGGCCCGGATGCGGTCGGTACACTGTATGCCGTACGGCTTTCCTCATCGATGAAGAATTCTTTCCGGTAGGGAGAATCGATAAAGCGGTAACACACCCGGTTCATCGACTTGAAGCTGAGGATACAGAAAGGTCCGTTCTCGGTAGCCACTTCATATACGATATACGAGTTGGAGTAGGGGAAATAGTATTCCGTGTAGCTTTGCTTTTCTACGGGAATACCCAGTTTCTGCGTGTCGGCATTATAGAAAAACAGGATGGCACGCAGGATGGTACTTTTTCCTACACCCTGTGTCCCGATAAAGTGGATGTTTCCATCCAGATAAATATCATCCGCATAGGGGATGTTTGCACTGTTGATAAAGATAATTCTATTCAGGTTTCTCATCGTCTTCCGTTTCGTCGTAAATTTGAATACTTTCGATCAGTCGTTCCAGGTAATGCCAGGAACTCATCACCTTTGTAGGTGTTGTCTTTTTCGTTTTCCAGTTCCAGGATGAATCCTTGGTGAGCTGGCGGATCATATTGTCCAGGACATCCTTGCGAACATCTTTGTCCGAGAAATGTTTCCGGATGCCGTCCAGTTTGTTCTGGAGCAGCACGTTGATGTTGGCTTCCACCAGAATCTGTTCGGGCTGAAACCGGAAGCCCGGTCCGAAAGTCTCATCGTAAGTCTTGAACAGGTCGAGCACGTCAATCCAGTAATAGGCACGCATGAGTTTCTGTTCCAGTGTAGCCCTCGGTTCGTTGCGTGAGAAATAAAAATATTCGTTGCCTCGTTCCAGTGTGTAACCGATCTGTCCGAAGTACAGGGACAGGGCTTCAAAGTTTTCATCGATATCGTCATAAAGCTGACGTACATCTTCGTTTGTGCTGTTGGAACTGATGAACAGTCCCTTTTGCAGGTAATCGAAGATCTGTGCTGTATGGTCAGGTATTCGTATGTTTAAATCCATTGTTTCGTTGTATTTTGGTCCGTCCGGGAAATTTCTCGGAGCGGATATACTTTGGCAAATTCAAATTCGTGATAGGTACCGAACTCTTCGGTGATGCGCAGTTGTGTTTCGTAGAGGGAAACGATCTGACAGAAGAGGGTGGTACGTTCTTTTTCGCTTACTTCCCGCTGGAAAGAATACTTCATCAGGTATGAGAACAGATCCTCCAGTGGTGCCGATTCGTCTGCCCATCGGGCCTGAGCCTGTGCCTGGAAATAATCCCCCACGGTCGTATCGAGGTTGATCAGTTCCTGATACATGGCCTGTGCTTCCAGCTCTTCTTCACTGAAGGCACCAGCCTCGTTGTTTCGCAGAGCCTCCCGGTATTGCCGGTTACGCATGACTTTCAGAATGACCGGACGGGCCTCGTCTGTACTCAGGTAATTGATTGACAGCTTGAAGGAACCTGGTGCAGATCCTTCCATCAGCAGGGAATGTTCCCGCTCAACGACTTCGGCCAGGTTGCTTCGGGCCCGCAATTCGAACTGGTCTTGCAGATATTTTACCTTCCGGATCTTTTCTACCAGAATGATCTGGCTCTTGATCTGATTGAGGTAATTGATGATATCTTGCTGGGCACGGATGAGGCTGTGTGCCGAGAGTTGCAGCTCCCGGCGGAGTTCGAGCAGGATACGTGTCAGTTCTTCATCCGTAGCCTGCATGAAAAAGGCTCTTTCTTCGTGCAGGATCAGATGCTCTGTCGTGTCGATCAGCCGCTGGATGTTGATCCGTTTCTTTGTCCAGATTCTCCAGTTTGGCGATTTTGATCTGATACGTCGGTTCGTGCTTGAACGCATTGTCTATGCTGTTCTGCAGATTCATGATGTTGCGGATGGTGGTACGCGCAATCTTCTGGAATGTAATCTTGATGTTGCGTACATAACTTTCCTTCCGGCTGGGAATTCTCTCCTTCAGGTAATAGTCAATCAGTTCGTGGAGATACTCGATGTTTTCATCAATGATGGCTGTATTGATCTCTTCATTGGCTTCCAGCAGCAATTCGAAGAAATCCAGGAAACGTGCATCCAGTTCCACATAGTTGCCGTTTTGCCGGATTACTTCCTTTTCGATAAGCAGTTTCAGACGATTCTCGTCATCCTTGAGCAGGGACAGGGCATCGGAGTATCTGAAGCTGAGAATTTTTCTTTTTTCAAACATCTCGGTCAGCAGTCCTTTGGCCGCAGCGACGGTGTTGATGATCTCTTGTATGGAGCGGAATATATACATAGTCTAGTTGAAAAAATCGAGCAAAGATATAATTTACCAGTGTAATTTCCTAATTTTTGTCTTCCATTCATTAAGGGGATAAGCAGCCTTCTGTCCGGCCTGGAATGAACCAATGCGGGAGCTCGATTGTTTTTTTATAGAAACCATTGTTATTCCTTGTAATCAATTTGGAATATTCTTGAAAAATGTTAACTTTGTATCAAATTAAACCCGAGCAATCATGAAGCGTATTTATCTTCTGGGATGTCTGCTGGCCGTTTCCGTGGGTTGGACGGGATGCCGTAATGACGAGACGCAACTGGTCGAGGTTCCGTTTGAGGTGGATCATGCCCCTGATTCAATGGTGACGGTAGAATTTTCTTTCCAGGAGAAGCCGCTGACCGCAGCCGATATTGTACTTACCAAAGATTTGCTTTATGACAAATATACGCTGAAGGATACTTATCCATATAAAGACACAGTTCGTTCCGTCAAATGGGAGGTGATGCGTAAATGTCTGGCTTTTATTGAAAATATGCAGCGTGGTGATGAACTTCGCTGGGCCGTTTTCCAAAATTATAAGAATCTGAACACTGAGGCTCCCCTGGTGCGGAGTTATGTGCGTAATGTCTATAACCGGATTTCGGATACGCTCGGAGTGGAGCGTTATCAGTCGGTTCCTCTTTATCTTCCTGAAGATACATTGACTCCCGTACGCTATGGCAGAGACGGTTCGCTGGCTCAGCTGGAAAGAGAGGAAGGGAGTTTCTACAGGCTTCGTCCGGTGACGACAGAAGGAGAGTGGCTGGTTCCCAAACGCTACCTCAAGCTGTTGTCTGATTCTACCGTGTTTCATCATGTAATTTTCGTGGATCGTCTGGATCAGAATATTACGACTCTGGAAAGAGTGTCGGAAGGTGAATGGAAAATCCGGAGTATAAATCCGGCTACGACGGGACTGCATAATCCTCCTTACGGAATGGAAACTCCTTTAGGTATGTTTCTGATCCAGCAAAAGAAAGAAAAGATGGTATTTCTGAAGGACGGTTCCTCGGCGGTGGGCGGATATGCGCCATACGCCAGCCGTTTTACAAATGGTGCTTATATTCATGGTGTTCCGGTGAATGTACCCCGTACGGCCATGATCGAATACAGCTGGTCGCTTGGTACGACTCCACGTTCGCACATGTGTGTCCGCAATGCCACTTCTCATGCCAAGTTTGTGTTTGACTGGGCTCCGTTATATCGTTCTCTGGTTGTTGTCATTGAATAAAAAGAAGAAGTTATACAAAAGAAACCGGCCTGCTCTTTGATTGATCAAAGGGCAGGCCGTATAAGTTATTTCTTTGGAACCGGATTATTTCAGGATGATTTCCTTGATAATCGGCCAGCAGGTGTGATTGCCTGTTACCTGAATCTTGACAGCTTTGACTGGTTTGCCTCCGACATGTGCCCTGGCCTGTCCCAGTTCGTCAATGTTCCGACTTTGTTGAATTTGTTTCCGTCTTCACTGATCAGCAGGTCAGCTTTTGTGATATAGTCCTTTGAGTCACCTGTAATGATTTCGATATCACTTATCTTGGCTGGTTCTGTCAGGATGACCGTAAAGTAATGTGACGGGTTGATGGTACTTCCTCCCCAGAAGAATGTATTGGTCTTTCCGTCGAAAGCATATTCCGGATGATAGGGTGAGTTCAATGGAATGTTTGTATCAATGCTTGCCGGACGTATCAGTATGGGCTTCTCCTGAGTCGGTGCGAATTCTTTCTCATTCAGTGCATCGTCTTCATAGAAATTGATACCCATCTTTCGCATTACCGGATAGAAATCTGTGATGCGGCGGTAGAAGTCGTCCCAGTTGCGCTTGGAAGCATTGGTCCAGAATACTTCCGACAAAGCGGCCAGACGCGGATACAACATCCATTCCACACGGTCTTGTGTTGCTACTCGTTCCGTCCACAAAGCGCCTTGTCCTCCTTTGACGAGTGCTTCCTGTTCGGGAGTTACCTGGCTGGTTACCGGATCCCATTCGTACACTTTCCGTGTAGAGTTGCCGGCATATCCCCAGTCAAGATAGCATCCGTGCTGCGGACACATGACTACCGGTATGCCTCGTTCCAGTGCAGCTTTCTGAGCTTTCAGACCATTGTCCCGCCATACGGTCAGCATATCTTCGGGCGTGGCGGCATGACGGTCGTTGATTTCATCCCATCCAACCATGATTTTACCTTTTGACCGGATGTATTCACTCATCTTGCGTGTGAAGTAGTCCTGCAGTTCACCGGGTTCCTTCATGCCTTCCTTCTTATAAAGGGCCTGACATTTCGGACATTTTTCCCAGATGGCTGTGGGTACTTCATCACCACCCAGGTGAATATACTTCGAAGGGAAGATCTGGATCAGTGCGTCTACCACTTCCTGTGCGAAACGGATAGATTCCGGATTGCCGATGCAAAGCATATTCTCGTTTCCGCGTTTCCGCTGATTGAGCGGAAGTTCTTCCGGATAAGCTTCGAATGTACCTCCTTTACAGGAAAGTTGCGGCATGGCTGCGAGCAGTGCGATGGCATGACCGGGCAGATCGACTTCAGGAATGATTTCAATACCGAGAGCCTGAGCGTATTTTACTATTTCTTTCAGATCGTTTGTTGAGTAATATTTACCAGACAGATCCGGAAAATCAGAATAATAAGTACCTTTGGCAGTCAGTTCAGGATACTGATCCATAGCCAGACGCCAGGCATTGTTGTCTGTCAGGTGCATCTGCAGTTTATTCAGCTTGAAGAAAGCCATTTGAGACAGCGTTTCTTTCAGCTCATCTACTGTCCAGAAATGCCGGCTGCAGTCAAGCATCAGTCCGCGATAACCGAAGCGTGGCTTATCCTGAATATTTATGATTGGAAGTTTGTTGTCTTTTGCTGTCAGAATGAGCTGGTGAAGCGTGGCCAGTGCATTGCTGATTCCCTGTGCGTCATTAGCTTCCAGAACGATACGTCCTCTTTCAATTTCCAGAGTATAGGCTTCTTCGGTCAGTTTATCGTTCTTGACCAAAGAGAGAGGAGCGTCAATATCGCTGATGGTCAATGAAACTCCGGTTGTTTTTTGTACCAGTTCTGTAAAAGCTTGGCCGTTTCGTTCCATTCGGGAGGAACCTGCATGCTACGCAGTTCCTGCAAGGGGAAAGATCCGTTTCCGATTGTGACAGACTGCGCTTGCGGAATCAGATCCACCTTTTCCACCAGTTTTCCTTCACATCCCGTGAAGAACAGGGAAACAGAGGCAGCCAGCAAGGGCAACATGATCATTTTCTTTGTCATAAGGTGTGATTTTTAGTTATTGAATGATTGATTTGTTCGATGTAGTCCAGAATTTCTTTTCGTCCGGTTTTCTTTTCAGCCGATGAAATGAAATAAGGGGGAAGCTCTTCCCATTGCTTGGAAAGTTCTGAAAGATAGATATCCACATTTGCACGCGTCTTTCCGGCACTTTGTTTGTCTGCTTTCGTGAAGATGATGGCAAAAGGAACTCCGTTTTCTCCAAGCCATTCGATAAATTCCATATCGATCTTCTGTGGAGCGAGCCGGCTGTCTACCAGAACAAAGAGGCATGTCATTTGCTCCCGTTCCAGAACGTAATGCTGGATCAGCTTTTCAATCTTGTCCATCATTTTCTTTCCCCGTTGTGCATAGCCGTATCCGGGAAGGTCTACCAGATACCATTCTTTATTAACCAGAAAATGGTTGATCAGCAAGGTTTTTCCAGGAGTGGCTGAGGTCATGGCCAACTTGGGCTGTTTGGTCAGCATATTGATGAGACTTGATTTTCCGACGTTGGAACGTCCGATGAACGCGTATTCGGGAAGGTGGGTTGCGGGACACATGTCCGCACGTGAATTACTTACTACAAATTCAGCACTGGTTATTTCCATGGTGTTGTTTTTATTAAGTCTTGACAAAGGTATGAAAAAAAAATGAAAAAGCAGGTACTTGCTTCCTTTTTCTGATCTATCTCATCCGAGTGTTGTTCTGAAATTCCTTACCTTTACTTTATTTCTCAATTTATGCCGGAATTTCGGGAGTTCTCCCTATCTTTGCACACCTGTTTTAATACAAAGAAGAGAATCATGAATCAACAATATCCGTCGGCATTGCTTGAAAAAGCAGTAGGAGAATTTGCCAAACTTCCCGGTATAGGCGGAAGACCGCCATGCGTCTTGTGCTTCATCTGCTGAGACAGAGTACGGAAAGTGTAGAGGCTTTTAGTAATGCATGGTAACACTAAAGCATGAAGTAAAATATTGTAAAGTCTGTCATAATATCTCGGATACTGATATCTGCCGCATCTGTTCCAATCCTTCACGGGATGCATCGACAGTATGTGTGGTGGAGAATATTCGCGATGTAATGGCCGTTGAGAACACTCAGCAGTACAAAGGACTTTATCATGTGCTGGGCGGGGTCATATCTCCGATGGACGGTATCGGTCCTTCTGATCTGCAGATTGACAGTCTGGTGGAACGGGTTCGCTCCGGAGCCGTCAAGGAGGTTATTCTGGCATTAAGTTCTACGATGGAAGGCGATACGACTAATTTCTTTATTTATCGGAAGCTGAGTGGGTTTGATGTGAAACTGACAGTCATTGCCCGTGGTATATCCATTGGTGATGAACTGGAATATACGGATGAAGTTACACTGGGACGGTCTATCGTGAACCGGGTAGCTTTTACAGGAACAATGTAATTTTTGGGGAAATTTATGGAAAAAGAAATCAATCGGTTGCTACGCTGGCTGCAAGGGGAATTTATTCTGGCGTGGATGTTGGTACTGTTGCTTATCGCACTTTATGAAACGGATGTGTTGCCGCAAGGAATGATGGTGGGGGATGCCCGGATGGAATATATTCTTCAGACTGCAGGTATCCTGCTGGCCATGGGACTTATTCCCGTATCTCTTCGCCTGTTCAGTTTGTCACTGACCCGCTATGTAAAAACAATGCCCTTACCCGAAGCATTAAAGAGCTATCGGAGATGGAGTGAAGTCCGTCTGGGACTTTTGCTGGCTCCGGCATTGTTCAATCTGTCGGTTTACTATTGGACTCTTGACCTGACGGGAATGTTGTGTGCCGGAATGCTTCTGGTGGCTTCACTGTTCTGTGTACCCGGTCGTGAACGTTTGCTGATGGAACTGGATCTGAATCGGGAAGAGGGAGAAAAGGAGGAGTAACGATGGAAAAAACAGTTCCTCCAATCCGTTTGCGCGCACCTGAGCCGGAAGATCTGGATGTCATGATGCTTTTTGAAAACGATGAAGATCAGTGGGAGAACGGCATTGCTACCGGTCCTTATTCCCGATATCAGCTGAAGCAAGTATATCGGGCAAAGTACGAATGACCTGTATACAGACCGCCAGTTGAGACTGATGATTGAGCTTCCTCAGGCCGGGGTAGTAGGTATTGTTGACCTTTGTTCCTTCGATCCCCGTCATAACCGTGCAGAAGTGGGAGTTATGGTGCTGGAGGAATACCGTCACCGGGGCATTGCTTCCGAAGCTTTGCGACAGTTGGAACATCATTGTTTTTCGCGGTTGGGGATTCATCAGCTGTATGCTTACGTGCATGCAGACAATACACATTCTTTACATTTGTTTACTGGCCTGGGCTATGTACGTGCGGGCTATTTGCCTCATTGGATTTATACCGGACGTGGATACAAGGACGTCTGTCTGTTGCAGAAACTCTCTTCCAGCTCAGTTGAATGAAGGATAAACCGGATATTTGGACCATAAGGTGTATGGATTACCGAGATCGTTCATGCTGTTATTCCAAAGAACTTTCTGTGGATCATGCAGCAGCCGTTCGCTGTTTCCTTTTCCTATAAACCATGAGTTCCTTTGAATTTCCTGTTGCAGTTGTCCATGACTCCATCCTGCATATCCGGCAAAGAATCGGATATGCCCGTCAAGGGGACCTCCGTCAAGAATATATTGTTGCACAGCCTTAAAGTCTCCGTTCATGTACAATCCGTTCCCCAGTTCCAGTGCTCCTTTCAGTTGTTTCAGAGTATGGATGAAAAAGATTGTATCCCGTTCCATGGGACCTCCTTTAAAGACAGGAATGTAAGCAGAACCTTCCAGTTCCGGAACCAGTTGGTTGAGGGATATGTGATATCGGAAGTCTTTGTTCATGACAATTCCCATGCTGCCTTCTTCACTGTGTGTGATGAGCAGTACCACTGACCGCATAAAATGATAATCATTTAGCAGAGGAGAGGCTATCAGGATTCCTCCGGTGAGGGAAGAGTCTGATTGGACTTTATTTGAAAGATATGCATATCCATTTTTCTCGTTTCTTTAATGTTCCTAAGGTAGCGATTAAAATCGGAAAAAGAAACTGTTTGCCTTTTTTTATTGCATTATCCCTCTTTTTTATGCGTTTTACGGATTGTAGAGGAGAGTCGGATTAAAATTTTTAGAAGAAAAAATGAATAAAAATGTTTGCAGATTCCGAAATAAGTTATACCTTTGCACCGCAATTGAGAGCAAGAGCAAATGAAAATGACATACTGGTGCGTTAGTTCAGTTGGTTAGAATACATGCCTGTCACGCATGGGGTCGACGGGTTCGACGTCCCGTACGCACCGCAATAAACAACTGATTATCAGTAAAATACAAAACAAACACCCAATTTTACACCCGATAAAGTAAAGTTGGGTGTTTGCTTTATTTAAGTATATTACTTATTCTGTCACATTATGAGAAGAATGGTGATTTTCGAAAATTACGGAAATAGCCCATATAGCATCTTTATATTCCCCTTTTCCGTAATGATGTATTGCAGGTGTCCATCTTGGCATGTTTCTGATAATTTGTATCACTTCTTCATCCCACTGTGGTATTCCGCAGCTTCTTAGCGTTTTCGCTTCTTTTATCTCTCCGTATGAATCAATATGTATCTTATACACTCCTTTGGCTTTTTGCTGCTCACCTAATAAACTGGTATCATACGTGAGATTTTGGCAAATATAATTTTGAGCCGACCATCGTTTCCCATCTTGAAAGTTCGCTTGTTCTTCCCATTCCACAAAACAATGTTTTAACTCCTCTTCCGCGATGCTATCGGCTATTACCCTATCTCTATATTGCCGTGGTAAAAATGGAACATATACCGTATAAAGCACTCTATTCGCTTACCGTTCTTATCTCGGCATGGCAAACAATGAGGAAGGTCTCGGATAAGTCTAATGACCTCCTTGTCGAAATCTTCATGAATGGTTGTTAAAATATTAATTCTACGTGGTAATCCTAATGTATCGATGGAGAACATTGCTACGGAATATCCTGCTTGGTTCTTCGCTAATAAATGCTTTGGATATTTCATTTGAGAAATAAAATACTCTTCCAAATTATAACTCCATTTAGCCCATTTGGGAGCTTCTATGGTTGACAAGTCTTTAATAGCTCTCCTGTTATTTTTGCCACGCCAAGATTCCAAATGTTCTCTTTACGCCAAATACTGTCTAAATGCGCTTCCATATTCTCACGTAAAGAAGCACTATCGGTTTTATTATTTTGCCCTTTTAAAGTAATGGAAGGATAGAAGCAAAGCATAAACAATATAAAAAACAATGATGGTTTCATGTTATTATTTTTATTCAATTCTAAATTCTGCTGCCATATACCACTTTTCTTTCGCACCGTCAAATTCCACTTCTTTGTAAACCCGATATTGCCCGGAAGTATTGTCATTGAACAATGGATAGAGTTTGGCTTTGAAATGGTAATCACCATGAGGTTTCAATAAAATACCCACATCGTTTACTAAGCTGTTATGATATAAAGGTATCCATTGGGTTCCCTGCTTACGTGCTATAAAATAGTATTCGCCAAAGAATAAAATTTGCTGTCCCAAGTTCTTGTTGGTTAGTATCACATCTACACTTTCTGTACCAATCGGATAAACAGGCTTCTCTGTCCTCATGCTTACTTGCAGCGTGTCGGTATATGCTTTTTGTGTAAAGGGGGAAGGGGTGCGAACTACTCCATAATTAATGGCAGAATAGTTAAGTATCTCCTTTCTAAATAGCTTTTGAAAATGAATGGAATTATTAATCAAATCCACAAAAATGGAATCACCGCGCATATAAGAACCATAAAGATTCTGTGATGAAATGATATTTTTGTTATGCCGAGCAGCATCCATTTGCTTTCTTAACCGTTTTGCTCCTGCTTCATCTACTAACTCAAATTCTGCATAAGCCACTTTGGTATCGTCATTGAATGATTTGTAGATGCGGTACCTGCCTGCACGATTAGGAACTTCGGAAGTATATAGTTTGATTGTCTGTCCATGGGTTGGATATTCTGGCTGTAATATCCAACCTATATCTTCAATAACCGGGTCGGTTGGCAATGTTTCCCATTGTCGTTTTTCATTATTGTAATAGGCAAGGCTGTAATCATTTCCGCATATATACTCTTGTTGGGAATGACTGGTAACGGTTACTTTCACTTCTGTTGTTGATAGTGGATAATAATCGTATTCTGTCTGCATGGAAAGTAAAACGGGGCTGATAGCTTCTCCCGTTGGAATATCACGTGGAACAGGTTGCAGAACAAAAGCTGTTGTTCCCGATGATTGCCCTTGTTCTTCTTCCGTTGGAATAGGTTCAGATTTGAAAATACTGTCTGGATGCAATTCTTCTTGCAGTAAGATGCTGTCTGCTTCATTATCTTGCCCTTTCTTGGAAGTAGTAGAATGGCAAGAACTAAGCAGTATTAATGATACGAGTAATAAATGTTTCATGGTTTACTTTATTTCAAATTCGGTATTTAGTTTAATCTTTTCTCCATTATTCCATAAAGATATAGAAATACGATATTTCCCGATAGTTATATCATAATAATGCGAATCAGCAGTTGAAAACAGTTTCTGATTCTTGATTTAAAAGTTTGTAATTCAGTTAATTATCTCATTATTTTATTTTGTAGTCTCCTTGAAAATCAGTAAATTGAAGAATAAAACTACTCATTTTTCTAACTAATGATTCCCAAGGAGAAAAAGTTACAACTAATAGGTTTGTATATGTATATTCTGTGATGTCTATAAGTCTTCTCTGCGTTTCCATGCCAGAGATTCAGCAACAATTCCAAATCCCGAGTTTACGGATGAAGGA
>ENA-OQAN01001232-OQAN01001232.1-human-gut-metagenome-genome-assembly--contig:-NODE-1232-length-11612-cov-1.338964_pt1 | contig 11612 bp, 10 predicted proteins | sample MGYA00242735_ERZ504527 | MGnify/ENA primary metagenome ERZ504527 (study PRJEB26092, sample SAMD00036230) | human gut metagenome | host: Homo sapiens | study: EMG produced TPA metagenomics assembly of...
CTTGTTATGATCCGTTAGCTCACATAGGTGGTGGTTCGGGTAATGCACTTGCTTCTATTGTACCTATGGGTGAAATCCGTTCGGATAATGCTCGTACAGGTGGTGGTTCTGATCAGGATCAGCCTTACATGCAGGCTATAGAGGATTATTCAAATACGAGTGTCAATTCTATCTCCGATAATTTGTGGAAAACACGTTACCGTGGTATATATCGATGTAATTTTGTAATAAACTCAGAGTATGACAGTCCGGAAGCTAAAGTTTATAAAGCTGAAGCTAAGTTCTTACGTGCCTGGTATCATTTTGAATTGCTGAGATATTATGGCCCGTGCTTTATCAGTCTTGAGACTCTTTATCCTGAAGGATTCAAGTTTACGAGAGATACTCGCGAAAATGTAAATAAAGCAATAGAGAAAGATCTTCTTGAAGCTAATTCCTTCTTTAAAGGATAATTTCCCGACACAATGAAAGGACGTATTACCAAGACTGCGGCTCAAACCCTGTTGGCCAAGGTCTATCTTTATTGGGCTGACTGGAGTAATGATGATGCTATGATATTTGACAAGGCGAAACCTTTATTGGAGAATGTAATTTCAAGTGGTAATTATACTCTGTCGGATGATTATTCCAAACTTTTTGCTGCTCATCAGGAGAATAACGAGGAATCTATATTTGAAATACAGACCTCTACCAAATCTGGTAATACGAAACTGGGGTAATATCGATGCAGGCGAAGGTGCTATGTGGGTGACTTTCTGCGGACCGAGACAGTTGAAAAATAGTCCTGATTATGATAATGGATATGGCTTTTGTCTGCCTACTAAGGAATTGTATGATTATTTCCTTCCGGATGACCATGTGCGTCGTGATGCGGCGATATTTACTTACGATGAACTTGTAACCAAACCTAATGCCAATATTCAGGATGAATCAAAAAAAGTTGTTTGGGAGACAGGCTCTTACGGATCTGATTTCCAGGGATATGCCCAGAAGAAATATCCTCCTTTCAAAAATTACGATATGATAGGAAACCCCAATCTAAACAAGCCTGGAAACGTAAGGGTCATCAGATATGGTGAAGTGTATCTGATGCTTGCCGAAGCATATCTCAGAGGTACTAATCCTGATGAAGCAAAAGCGAAGTATTACATAAATGAACTCAGAAAGAAGCATGTTCATGCAGACGACGGAAGTTATATTGATGTTGACAAAGCTAATGCAGATGTATCCTGACAGATTTAAAAGCGTAATTGATGTTCTATGGTATGAGCGTCGTTGTGAACTGGCATGCGAGGGTGACAGATGGTTTGACCTTGTCCGCTCAGGACGTGCCGAGGAGGTCATGATGCCTATTCTTAGAAGAGATTATGGTATCTCTGCATGGAGCAAGAAGTTCAATTATCTTCCTATCGGCTCTATTGAAATAAGCAATTCGGGAAACTCTCTCACAGAGTATCCGGATGAAGCTAATGAGTGATAGAGCGGATCTAAATCTTTATCATCCCTATTATATATAAAGGCAGTCTTTATAATCAGTTTATTGATAATGAAGACTGCCTTATTTATTTCAGATTATGTTATTTCTCTTTTTTATTCCACACCCTTACATAATCTATAAGATATTCAGAATCCATGTTGTTGTCGTCCGGTAGAGCTCCAAACCATTTGTTCGATTCATTGTTGAGGTTGATACGCAATGGCTGGTGCCAGTACTTGTTTTCTATTTCTCTGTACAGTATTCCGTCGATATACAGTCGGATATATTCCTTGCTCCAGTCAAGCCCCCATACGTGAAAGTCTTTCTGCAATTCGAATGGTATGTAGTACTTAGAAGGGAAGTCAATATGTTTCTTATATCACCTTATCTGCCGGAGCTTAAATACATGTACGTTCGAATTCAGTCATGTCTGTTGACTGGATTGCCGGGACAGTTCTCGCAAATGTCTATTTCTGTCCACCAGTCTCTTTCATTGTTCGACATCCAGAAGCCGAAAACCCATGGCGAGTCGTTTGGTCTCAGTCTTGCTTCGAAATATCCGTAAAGGAAAAGTTCTTTACTTACCAGGAAACCGGCAGTGTGAGTATATCCTTCGGGCAGTGTGCCTGCTTCCGGTTTGTAAGTTCTCATCACACAACAGCCATTCTCAAACGTAGTATTCTCCTTTGCAAAGAAAGTCGGTTGTCTTCCTTTCCATTTCGGGTTGTTCGGGAACCATCTTTCCTCATTCAGTTTCTTTCCTTTGAACTCGTCGGAGGCTTTTTTGTTGAGAACCCATCCGCCTTCGTTCTTCTGGTTGGAAAGAGGGTACTTGTTGTTAAGTCTTTTCGGAGCGTTGCTGAAATCAATGCTGTCCTTGTAGAACTTTTTCGGAATGGTAAGTTCAGTGGTTTCATTACCTGTTTTTGTACTGACTTGAGCTTTCAAGTCTGCTACAGTTGTACACGATACTGCTGCGAGTAAGTAAATTAAATAGTTTTTCATAAATTTGTTTTTACAGTTTGTTATGGTGGCAAATTTACTCTATATATACTTTATTCTTAGGGTGAAATTGTAATGTAATAATAGGTTAAACTTTTTTGTGCAAAGAAATATATTTGTTCGTTATTCAATATTGATTATTGATAATCAGATATTAGAGGGTAAATTTATTTAATAATAGGGGGGTAAAGTATTTTACCCTTACTATAGTAATTAAATTATTGATTGTAAATTCGAACTCAAGTGTATCTTTGCTTACAGAAAAAAATTAATGTCATTATTTAATGTAATAAAATTATTATGAATAAGAAATCCATGAAAACAGCTTTAGGAGTGGCGGCATTAAGCTGTTGGCGTCGTGCAGTTCTACATACGCTCCTAATGTAGATTCTACTGTATCTTTAAAAGGTACAGATGTGTTTAAAGCGGACTCTGCTTCTATTGCGCAAAATTACACTATTCCTGAGTGGTTCAAGGATGCCAAGTTCGGTATCTTTATTCACTGGGGCGTTTATTCGGTTCCTGCATACGGAAGCGAATGGTATTCCCGCTGGATGTACAAGGAGGGTCATCCTATTAATAAGTATCACGTACAGACTTACGGCCCTTTGACGAAATTCGGATATAAGGATTTCATCCCTATGTTCAAGGCTGAAAACTTCAATGCCGACGAGTGGCTAGCAGTGGTAAAATCGTCAGGAGCGCAATACATTGTTCCCGTGGCTGAGCATCACGACGGATTTGCCATGTATAGCAGTACTTTCAATAAATGGAATGCTGTGGATATGGGACCGAAAAGAGATATTATTGGCGAACTGAAGAAGGCTACAGAGAAAGCCGGTCTGCGTTTCGGACTGTCTTCTCACAGATGCGAGAATGCATGGTTCTATGAATATGGAATGGAAACTCCTTCTGATGTTCAGGACACTACAATCACCCTCTATGGCGAAAGACTGCATGAGCCGGAAGGTAAGGGTATGACACCATATTGTGGCAAATACGAAGGCTCTAATGAACGCTCACGCCGTCAGTTCCTTATGCATACATACGAGCTTATTGACAAATACCAGCCTGAACTGATATGGTTCGACTGGACTGTAGGAAAATATCCTTTCCAGCCTACTTTCTATAAATTCATGGCTTATTATTACAACTCGGCTCTCGACTGGAATAAGGAAGTGGTGGTTAACACCAAATTCGGATACGGCGACAATATCCAGGTGTTCGATATAGAAAGAGGTAAGAGCGACAGAATCCGTGAATATCCATGGCAGACTGATACTTCTGTAGGTAAGAAATCGTGGAGCTATTGTGTGGGCGAGGAAAACAAGAGTCCTGACCATATCATCGACGACTTTGTTGATATTGTCAGCAAGAACGGTAACTTATTGCTGAATATAGGTCCTAAGGCCGACGGTACTATTACAGACGAACAGAAGAACGTACTTGCGAGATAGGTAAATGGTTGAAGACTAACGGTGAGGCTATTTATGGCTCACGACCATGGGTGATTGCTTCCGAAGGCATAACGCAGGCACCGCAGGCTATATGACAGACAATACAAAAACTGAATATACAGCGGACGACATTCGCTTTACTACACGCGACAATAACCTCTATGCCGTGTCTCTGGCTTGGACAGATGGTAGTGTTACTATCAAGTCATTGGCTACTAAGTATTGCCGGAACGTAGAAATTGAGTCGGTTGAAATGCTTGGAAGCTCAGAGAAGATTGACTATAAGATGACTGACGAGGGTCTTGTAGTAAACTTCCCTAAGAACAAACCTACTGAATATGCACATGTGTTCAAGATTAAGCTTAAAGGGGTGGTGGTTTCCAAACCGCTATACGATAAGGTTGATAACGGATGCCTTATCACTGTACGTGTGGCAAACCATAATGCCGAGGATGCAAATGTCACTCTTAAAAGTGTAGTCGACGGTAATGAGGTTTCAACTCAGGTCGCTGTCAAGGCTAAATCAGAACAATGGGTTAAAATGCAGAATAAGGACGTAAAATCATTCGATGATATGTCTTGCAAGTTCTATTTCAATGATAATCTGACTTATGAAAACGAATTTAAAAAATAATATAATGAAGGGAATGGCTGTTATGCCATTCCTGTCTGTATGTGTTGGTGTCGCAGCACAGCAGAAACAGATGAATGTCATCTACATCATGTCGGACGACCATACTTCGCAGGCTATCGGCGCATACGGAAGTCGTCTTGCAGTACTGAACCCTACTCCTACAATTGATGAACTGGCAAGGGACGGTATGCTCTTCGAGAACTGTTTCTGTACAAACTCCATCAGTACCCCAAGCCGTGCATGTATCATGACCGGACAGTATTCCCATCGTAACAAGGTGCTCACTTTGGATGAAGTGCTTCAGCCGGACCAGGAATATCTGGTTGATGAGTTCCATAATATGGGATATCAGACTGCATGATCGGTAAATGGCATTTGGGATGCGAACCGTCGCACTTCGACTATTATTCTGTATTCAACGGTCATGGCGGACAGGGCGAATACTTCGACCCTACTTTCCTTACAAGTGACGTAAACTGACAAGAAATGGCTAATAACCAGATAAAGAAAATGGGTTACTCCTCGGATATCGTGACCAACCTTGCTATTGACTGGTTGAAGAACAGACGCGACAAGTCCAAACCTTTCTTCATGATGCATCATTACAAGGCACCGCACGATATGTTCGAGTACGCACCGCGCTATGAATATTATCTTGACGATGTGGAAGTGCCTGTTCCATTGTCATTGTTCGATACAGACAAATGGGGCTCCGAAGGCACAAGAGGCAAGAACGATTCACTTCGTCACTTCATCGGAACTTCTGTCTCAAGCCGTCATGAAATCCGCAATTATGTAATGGAATATAAGTGCAATACAGGTGATGAAATGGAGAATACATACCTTGCCTACCAGCATTACCTGAAATCGTATCTGCGTTGCGTAAAGGGTGTGGATGACAACCTGAAACGTCTTTTCGACATATCTCAAGAAGGAAGGACTCTGGGAAAATACCATTATCGTATATACAGGCGACCAGGGTATGATACTTGGCGAACACGACCTGCAGGACAAGAGATGGATGTATGAAGAATCTCAGAGAATGCCTTTCATAGTCCGCGACCCGAGATGTCCTTACAAGGGAGCCAAGTCGGACCTGATGATTAACAACATTGATTTTGCTCCAACTCTTATAGAGATGGTCGGTGGCAAAGAACCTTCATACATGGATGGAAAGAGCTTTGCCTCTGTGTTCGAAGGCAAAAAGCCAGAAAACTGGAAGGATGCTGTTTACTACAGATACTGGATGCACATGATTCATCACGACGTTCCGGCACACATAGGTATCCGCACGGAAAACTATAAGCTGATACTTTTCTATGGCCGTCATTACGACGACAAACGTTACGGACAGAAATCAATGTCATGGTTGAAGAACAGCCACAAGATTGTTCCTACTCCGGTTTCTTTCGAACTCTACGATGTGAAGAACGACCCTTACGAAATGGTAAACCTGGCTGATAATCCTAAATACGCCAAAGTTCTTAAGGACATGAAAAAGAAACTGCGTGAGTTGAGAAAACAGGTGGGTGATACAGATGAGGCTTATCCTGAACTCAAGAAAGTGATTGATGAGGCTTTAAGATAGTAAGTTGACTGACTGATAATATTTATGGACAATAATTTTGTTTTTGGTTATAATATTCCGACGAAGATTCTCTTCGGATGTGGCGAACTTAAACGTCTTTCAACAGAGACATTGCCCGGCAAAAAGGCTTTGATAGTCATTTCATCCGGAACATCAATGCGTAAATATGGTTATCTGGATAAGGTGATTGGTCTGCTGAAAGAAAATAATGTTGATGCCGTGGTGTACGACAAGATATTGCCTAACCCAATAAAAGACCATGTAATGGAAGGTGCGGCAATCTGTCGTGAGGAAAATTGCGATATGATTATAGGTTTGGGAGGCGGAAGTTCGATAGATACAGCCAAATCCATTGCAATCATGCATGTAATGATGGCGATTATTGGGAATATGTTGAAGGAGGTACCGGCAAGGGGCTTCCTTACAGCAAAGCATTGCCCATCATAGCCATTCCTACAACAGCCGGAACCGGAACCGAGGCTGACCCATGGACTGTCATAACCAATCTGGAAACAAACGAAAAGATAGGTATCGGCTCCACTTTAACTTTCCCATATCTGTCGATAATCGACCCGGAACTGATGGTTTCAGTTCCGCCACATCTGACTGCCTATCAGGGATTCGACGCATTCTTTCATGCAGCCGAAGCTATATTGCCAATTGTGCAACCCCAATAAGTGATATTTTCGCTCTTGAGGCCATCAGACTGCTGTATAAATATTTACCTGTTGCGGTGAAGGATGGAAATAACCTGAAAGCGAGGGCAAAGGTGGCTTGGGCAAGTACGCTGGCGGGAATGGTTGAATCCACATCCAGTTGTACTTCCGAACATTCTCTCGAGCACGCTCTCAGCGCATACTATCCCGCTCTTCCTCATGGTGCTGGCCTGATAGCTATAAGCGAGGCCTATTTCTCTACTTTTATTTATGACAGGACAAAGAGATATATGCGCATGGCAGATGTTATGACCGGACGCAAGAACCTTAATCCCGAACATTTTTATAGATGCTTTGGTGAGAATGCAGAAGGAATGCAATGTCCGCGATTTGAAGCTTAGCGACTGGGGAATAGTAAAGGAAGATTTCCCTAAGATGATTGATAATGCGCGAACTGCCATGGGTGCATTGTTCAGTCTGGACCTCATGAACTGTCGGATACCGAAATACTCGACATATATATAAAGTCATACAGATAAGTCTTTTTAAGAACAATCCCAATACAGTCTGTTACTGTAATTTCTTTCGGGCATCGTATCTATTATTGAGTGTAATGGTACGATGCTTTTTTGTTTTATACTATGAAATGAAGTTAAAGATTTTATTTTTTTTCTTTGATTGATTTTGATACGCATTCTAAAGTGGAAAATATCTATAATTATCTATTAACTACTATAAATACTTGATGTTTTAGATAAAATCAATAACTTTGTAATCTTGATGAAATATAAAGAATAATAGTTATATGTTTAGATTAATCTTAAGTTTAATATCAGTTCTGATTATAGTTTGCAAATCCTTTGCATCCAATGAGTTTGTCACAAGAAAGTACACTACTCTTGATGGACTTTCCCAAAATGACGTGCAATGTATTTATCAAGACTCTAAGGGTTTTATATGGTTGGCTACAAACGACGGTCTGAACAGGTTCGATGGGTATGAATTTAAGGTCTATGGATACCAGTCAAATGGTCTTACCAGTAATCTGATAGTATGTATTGATGAAGATTCTCATGGAAATCTGTGGATAGGTACTGCTGATAGAGGGGTATTCTTGTTTAATTCCGTAAAGAATGAATTCATTTCATTAAATATTGGTCATATAGCATTGATAAGAATTTCACCTGCGACAAAATTCTGGTTGATTCGAAAGACAGGGTGTGGTTTCATTCCTCTGATGAAAGTATATACCTTGTAAATTACGATTTTTCCAATGGAAAAATAAATACTGTCTTAAAATCAACAATTAAATTACCATATATATCCGACATCATAGAAATTGATAATACAATAATGCTCTCGTCTGAAGACGGTCTGTACGAATGTAGCGTCCATAGAGAAAGATTACAGCTTAATAAACTGTTGGATAGTCCTATAGCTGCAGCTATAGTTATCTCGTCTTCTCAAATATTGTACTCTAATCTGGAGAATCATCAATTATGTTTATACGACAAGCATTACTTGCAAGGTAAGCACCTTGTTGGAAAACTGCAATATTCGAAAAATGGTTTATAAAAATAAAAAGATTATTTTATGCCACTACAAGTACTGTAAGTGTGTTGCCTTTTGATGTTTTACATGCTATCGAATCAAAGCCGCAGGTTATTGCTACCTATTCTTACAGCTATCCACAAACTATTGTTCTTGATAAAAATGATATTCTTTGGATAGGTTTTTTCAAGAGTGGCTTTATGAGCATACGCGAAAACAATAAACCAATAGAATTATTCAGGGAAATAGGAAATGACCATGTATCCTCCATTTATACATTTGCCAAATCCGATATTTATTTAGGCACAGAAGGCTCTGGACTATATCATTTTAATTCTATTACTGGAAATGCCAGACTTATTCCTTTCACAGCAAACAGGATAGTATACTCTACTACATACTCAAACTTTACCGACCGCATGTATGTGTCTCTGATGTACGATGGTATTTATAGTTTTACTTCAGATAATGATTATAAAAAGATTTCAGGCTTGAGGAATGTGCGCACAATGCTTGCCGATGGAAAATATTTGTGGGTTGGTACATATAATAAAGGTTTATTTAGATATGATTTGTCTACAGGTGTGATGAAGGAAATTAAAACATCGGAAAATAAAGAGCTAAAGATAGTAAGAAATGTCGTGAAAGATCATAAGGGGAATTTATGGGTAGCCTCCAGTTATGGCCTTAAAGTATTGAAATCTGCAGATTTGTATCTTGATAATCCTGTTTTGAATTCAGTGAAGGGGCTTGATGAACTAGATTATATAGTACCTATTTGTGAAGACCTGAATCATAATATATGGTATGGAACACTTGGCTCGGATTAAAAGAAAATCGTGGACTTGGATGACAGTCTGAATGTGCGTATTGAAGATTTCAGTACTGCAAACGGATTGAATAGTAATACCATAAAATCCATTGTTAATGGAACGGATGGAACATTATGGATTTCTACTAATAAGGGAATAAATTCGTTGAATATAAACACACAGAAAATAAAATCTTATGATATTTACGATGGTCTTCAGGACTATGAGTTTATGGAACTCTCGGCTGGAGTAATGACAGATGGAACAATGATATTCGGTGGTGTTAACGGAATAAACGTCTTTAGACCGAACGACTTCGATGTGATGGATTTCAATGGCTGTCCTACACTCGTTGATTTTAAAATCTTCAATCACAGCGTTGAGGCCGATTCTATATATTCCGTATATTTTGATAAAAGTGTATGTTTTGCAGAATATATAGAATTGCCTTATAATTTAAACACTTTCTCATTCCAGTTCAGCTCCCTGGATTACAGAAGTCCATATAAGGTTGTTTACGAATATATGCTTGAAGGTGTAGATAATTCGTGGATTTCCACTTCCGCTTTTCATCGTGAGGCTTTCTACACTAAGCTTTCTTCTGGAGAATATATGTTCAGACTGAGAGTCAGGAATACCGATGGAGTTTACAGTTCAAATGAACTTTCCATACCTGTCATTATTACCCCTCCTTTCTGGCGTACATGGTATGCTTATACATTTTATTTGATGTTGCTTGCATTATCCTTGTACCAGTTCAAGAGGTATTATACTTCAAGAGCGCAGCGTAGAAATGCAGTATATATAGCAAACATGGAAAAACGTAAGACTGAAGAATTGCTCGAGAAAGAAACAACATTCTTTACCAATATCTCGCATGAATTGAGACTCCACTCACATTGATTCATTCGCCACTGAGTATGATTATAGAATCGGGCAAGTATTCGTCCGATAAGTATCTTGTCGGCATGCTGCAGGCAATGGAGCATAACAGTAAGTTTTTGTTAAGACTTGTTAACCAGCTGATGAATTTCTCCAAGAGCGAGAAAGGAATGCTTAGTCTGAATCTCAGATATGGCAACTTCTCGTCTTTCTCAAAAGAGGTATTTCAGCAGTTCACGTATTGGTCAAAACAGAAAGGTGTTGGGCTGGAATATTCTGTTTCACGCAGTGATATAAGTTTTCTGTTCGACTCCTATCTTATGGAACAGATAATTTATAATTTGGTGTCGAATGCCATAAAGCATACACCTGCCGGAGGATTTGTATCGTTTACAGTTAATGAACAGGATAATAAAATAAACATCGCTATAGCAGATTCAGGAAATGGTATATCTGAGGATTTGAAAACTCATCTTTTTGAACGTTTCTATAGTCAGAATAAAAATTCAGCAGAGGGAGGTACTGGTATAGGTTTGTTTCTAACCAAACGACTTGTAGAAATACATAATGGAAATATCTCATTTGTATCAGAGGAAGGCAAAGGTACCGTTTTTCATGTACAGATTCCTATGATAACAGAGAGAGAAATGATGACAGAGAATCTTTTTTCTAATAATAGGAATGATGAAGAGTTTATTGATGTACTGAGTAGTAAATCAAGTGAATCCGAAGGATATAAGAAGACACAGAAAGTAAAAGGAGAGTCACCTGTTGTGTTGATTGTTGATGACAATAAAGATATATGTAATATGTTATCATTACTGTTGTCAGATAAATATAAAATAATGATTGCTTATGATGGAGAAATGGCATGGAACATGATTCCCGATATGCAGCCAGATCTTGTTTTGTCTGATATAATGATGCCCGGCATGAATGGTCTGGAACTGCAGTCAGAACTGCTCCGAACAGGCCGATCACTGCCCATTCTTTTCCTGACGGGCCATGGTGACGTCGCCATGGCCGTTGATGCGCTAAAGCGCGGTGCCGCTGACTTCATTCAAAAACCCGTCAAAGCCGAGCGCCTAGCCGCCCTGACGCATGAGCTCGTTGCCTGGCATCAGCAATACACCCAGCGGCTTACTCAGCGTCGTCACGCCATTGAAAAACTCAAAGCACTCACCCCCAAGGAATTGGAAGTTTGCCGCTTAGCTGCTTCCGGGCTCTCGAATAAAGCGATTGCAAAAGAGCTTTGCATTGCAGAGCAAACAGTACGCATCCACCGATGGAGTGCTGCTAAAAAACTCGGCGGCAGCAGCGCCGTGGCATTCAGCCGTGCTATTGCTGCCGCAGAATCTGAATCCGATACGGACCATCCGCTCTTTCGTCATCCAAACGACTCCACTTTCCACAAGGAAATTCATGATGCGGCGGTTTTCTCGCAGAATGTTTGCAGCCTTCTGCTTTCAACACTGGCAGTTCCTGCCGTTCAGCAGCGCAGCGCGTCCTGGGACGTCATTGTGGTCGGCGCAGGCGGCGCAGGGCTCTCCGCG
>ENA-OQAN01001233-OQAN01001233.1-human-gut-metagenome-genome-assembly--contig:-NODE-1233-length-11610-cov-1.940521_pt1 | contig 11610 bp, 22 predicted proteins | sample MGYA00242735_ERZ504527 | MGnify/ENA primary metagenome ERZ504527 (study PRJEB26092, sample SAMD00036230) | human gut metagenome | host: Homo sapiens | study: EMG produced TPA metagenomics assembly of...
TGTACGCAGCACACACAACTGAGTTAGCAAAAACAGATGCCAATGCTACCACTCTTGAAAAACTTTAGGAAGAAAAATAGAAAAATGTTGTATCAACCTGAAACATACTTCCCACCAAAGTCCGACAGACCCAAAAATCCGAATAAAAATGAAACTCAGTTCCTGTTTAAATGTTGTTCAGCATTCTTTTGAAAGTTTTTAAAAAATTAAACAACCTCTCATATCGCAAAGCAATTCCTATCTCACATCCCAGCTTCCCCCAATAACACCCGACCATGTTGTTTGCAACCAAAAACAGTTCTTATAACCTGTCTTCCCCATTTATTTTGTACCTTTGTCACACATTGAAAATCAATAAACCGAAATATTATAAAACTATGGCAAAGGAATTAGAATTAAAGTACGGCTGCAACCCCAATCAGAAGCCGTCACGCATCTTCATGCAAGAAGGGGAACTGCCTATCGAAGTATTGAACGGACGTCCGGATACATCAATTTTCTGGATGCTTTCAACAGCTGGCAACTGGTCAAGGAATTGAAAGAAGCTACCGGACTGCCCGCAGCAGCCTCTTTCAAGCATGTCAGCCCGGCAGGAGCTGCAGTAGGAATCGAGTTGAATGACACCTTGAAGAAAATTTATTTTGTAAACGACCTACCACTTACCTCATTGGCTACCGCATATGCCCGCGCTCGTGGCGCTGACCGCATGTCTTCTTACGGAGACTTTATCGCATTGAGCGATACTTGCGACGAAGCTACCGCACGCCTCATCAACCGTGAAGTTTCAGACGGTGTCATAGCTCCCAATTATACACCGGAAGCGCTAGAAATCCTGAAAAACAAACGCAAGGGGACATACAATGTAATTAAAATAGACCCAGCTTACCGCCCTGCACTTATTGAACACAAAGATGTATTCGGTATTACTTTTGAACAGGGCCGCAACGAAATCAAACTGGACGAAAGCCTGCTGACCCATATTCCAACTAAAAGTCAGCATTTTCCAGACGAAGCAAAACGCGATTTGATTATTGCCCTCATCACCTTAAAATATACACAAAGTAATTCTGTTTGTTATGTAAAAGACGGACAGGTTATCGGCATCGGTGCGGCCAGCAAAGCCGCATCCACTGTACACGTCTTGCCGGTAATAAAGCGGATATATGGTATTTGCGCCAACATCCTAAAGTAATGAATCTGCCGTGGGTAGAAAAAATCCGCCGTGCAGATCGTGATAATACAATTGATGTCTATATCAGTGACGACCATGAAGATGTTTTGGCTGACGGCATCTGGCAACAATTCTTCACAAAAAACCGAAAGTACTGACCCGCGAAGAAAAGCGCGCATGGCTGGATACCATGAAGGGGGTATCATTGGGATCGGATGCTTTCTTCCCATTTGGTGACAATATAGAACGTGCGCATAAGAGCGGAGTGGCATACATAGCACAAACCGGAGGTTCTGTACGTGATGACCATGTAATTGACACTTGCGACAAATACGGCATCACCATGGCATTCACTGGTATTCGTTTATTCCATCATTAATTATTCATACTCAGTGCAAATTGCAACACGGATTTACAGATATAAAGCAAGTCATGTTTAGTCTGCAAAATCCGTGTTTACAATCCATATAAAAAATCGTCTTAAAATTTATATCCCGCTGTTACAAACCCGGTAATATTTTTCCCTTGAAGTTCTTTTTGAAGTTTGCACAGCCCTAACCGTCCTTCCACTCCTATCATATAATGCCGGTATTCCACCGACAACCCTATTGCCACTCCATAATCGAAACGGCGCAGATCAAGTCCGCCTTTGCCAAAAGTATCTATTTCAACCACACTTCCAGTATTCCAATCCGGCGTAGAAGATGATGACCAGCGATGCCCTAAAGCCTTGGTTTTACCACCAATCCCCCATGCGCCATAGGGCCCTGCAGCAACAAGTATATGAGTATTCCGATCCATTGCAAACCGGGCTGCCACCATTACAGGCAATTCCAAATAAGATACATTTACCTTCGCCTGAGCCGAATTCCATCTGTTTCAACAGCCGTATGATTAGTCCCTTTGGAAACAAACGAGACGCCTGTTTGTAAAGACCAGACCTTATCAAAAGGGCATTCCAGACCAATGCCTAATTTATACGCCAGCTTTACTTTAGGAGATCCCATATTATCACCTATAATATTTGCCATGCCGATACCGGCCTTTATACTCCAATCCACCTGATTCTGAGCCGGAGCCACCGTTCTTACCATCACAAACAGTGCAAAAAGAAGTAGTTTTAATCACCCTTACCCTATCTATTAGTGCCATATCCAAAAAGTTTGTGTCCTTAATCAATAATCTGCAAATATAGCTTTTATTTTATAAACCACGTTTTCATCTAAAAAAAATGGCTGCTTCTTTCTAAAAGAGAAACAGCCGTTCTTTATATATTTATAAGATTATATCTGTGGTCAGAATTTATAACCGATAGTGGCCAATGCAGAAAGATTATAAGCACTAGCACCACTAGCTACTTTAGTAAAACTTGTGCCAGTTTCAACACCTACGACTATTTTGCCAAATTCAAAAGCAACTCCTAAACCCAAACCGGCATCAAATCTTTTTAAACCATCATCACCGAAAGTATCAGCTTTCTCGGATACACCATCTATTTTAGTTTTTCCGCCAACTCCGTAAGCCAAATACGGACCACCTTTGAAAAGAAGGTCAAAATTACTGGCTGTATGTATCCGAGCACCAACCATCAAAGGCAGTTCCAGATAAAGCTGGTTGATTGTCACATCAACCACGTCCCAAGCATCAGTTACTCCATTACCTTTCACACCTTTAGAAATAAAATTCAAACCTGTCTGGAAAGACCATACATTAAGTATTAGCAAAAGGTACTTCCAAACCTATACCCACTTTATAAGCAAATTTAGCATCTGTACCATCCGTATCATCACCATACCAGTTTGACATACCAATACCCGCATTCACATTCCACTTCAGATTTGATTGTGCAGAAACACCTAGTGTAACCAATGACAATAAAATAAAAAAGGCTAGTTTTTTTCATGACTGTTTGTTTTTAGTTAATAATAAATTTCAGTTCCCAATTCGTTTGTACCGTCGTTACATTCACAAATATAAGCTTTATTTTGGAAACCAGTCCTAATGTGTAAAGAAAATAAGCGGAATCTTTCATGGAATGAAAAATTCCACTCACCAAACTATTATATAGTTATATGATTCCTGATTATCAGATACACTTATATATGATTAGAATATATAATGAAAGCCAAAGTTTAACTCATCCGTATCAAAATCTATACCAACATTTTCACTCTCATATCCATGATTCTCTTTTTTGGAATATCCAAGGAAACCATACTTGGCAACCAGACAAAAATGATCAGACAATTTGATGGCAATACCCGGTTTAATACCAATATTCCACGAATTCAAAGCGTCATTTCCCTTCGTTTTTGAAGTAGAAAAGCCAAATCCGCCATCGGCAAATAACCGGACCACATTACTACTCAAAAAGAAATAAACGTGCATAAGGAACAATAGTGAAGTATTAGTTTTCACATCACCGCTTTTATTATATTCATAACCGACTACTGTACCGACAGACCAATCTTCACTTAGTTCATAACCGACTTCCGGCAGAATCTTGAAAGTAGTATTCCTTACTCCTGTTCCTTCTGTTTCCACTTTATCAGAACCTACTCCAAATGTTCCACCTACATACACCTGCGCATTTGCAGTAATAGCAATCAATGCTACAATAACAGACAATACAATCTTTTTCATCTCTTTTGTCATTTTTTAATTAAACTTTTTACCTATTGATTCACGCTGAAGAGGTTTGCCTTCTTTGTGTTTTGCATTGTAAAGGTACTGTTTATTTTATATTTTGCAACATATTTTACACAAGAACGAATAATTCCAAAACAAAAGAGAGGATAATTAGTTAATTATTAATAAAATACTGAATGTTAAATTCAATCTACATTCCTATTTATTCTTATGTCTGTTAGCACGTTTTTTACGAAACTCAGCTTTCATCTTGGCAGCTCCCGACCATGCAACCCTGTTATATAACTTTTCTTTTTAGCCTTGGTCTTCACTTTATCTTCTTGTTTACCATTAGGAGATTTACCACCTTTGAATACAATTCCTTCGGTGATTGCTTTTTCTATATCCATCGTCTCATTTTTTAGGCGTTAAATTCTGTTTTACTATCACTCTATTGCCGGCTTTGGCACAAACAATTTCCGTTTTGCGCAAAGTACGACCTTTCATATCAAAAATCAGATTCGGATTAAAATGTTGTCCATCTATCCGGAATTCCAAATGAAGGTGTTCGGTAGTGGCACGTCCGGTTCTGCCTGTCAGCCCTACTGCATCACCGGCCTTCACGATATCTCCGGATTTTACCAAGTTCCGGGAATTATGACTATAAATACTTTCCAATCCATTATCATGACGCACAACAACTACATTTCCATAAGCAGCGTATGTTTTTGCCATACGTACTATTCCATCAAACGCACAGCGGATAGTATCATTGGCCTTAGTCTTTATATCCGTTCCACTGTGCCCCGGCGAGCTCCGTATGCAGAAATCACTTTACCACCGGGAAGAGGAAAACAATATTCATTCTCTTTTATACTATCCAGATGAATGGAGAAACTTTTGCGCTCATTAAAGAGCCCGGGGGTATTGACTCTGATATGGTTCACTTCCATCGCGGTAAAATTACTCTTAGCCGGTCCCCCAGCCCATGCTACCACACTTATGAACAATAAAAATAGTAATTGTGTGCTTTTCATTATCTTATTTTAAAAATAAATTAATTCTTCATCCTTGGACGCTGCAAACTCTTTCAAGAGCTCCAACATATAATCTGCCGCTTCCTGCAAACCTTCCTTGCCACTATATCCATTAATAATGGTCAGCAGATGCGTAGTTCCCGCCTCCAGTTTAGTACGCTCATTATCACTGGTTGGTGTACCGATTCCGCCCATAGCATCTCTGTAAACAGGCATTCCTTCTATATTCAACTCTCCACGTCCTATCCCTTCATAAGGTTCTCCGAATTTACCGATACCCAGCACCAATGTATCTCCTTGTATTTTATCCGCATCAAAGCCGCCGATGGAATATCCGTAACGAATAGATACCAAGTTAATCAGATCTACCAAAGTATCTATCTGATACAAGGGAATTCCACGCAGGATTCTACGGCAAAGCGCTTCCCCCGAGGACGATAACGGCTAGGTCTTTTCCACATTTCTTATAAGCCTCCCGAGTGGCATGAATCGTAACCATATCCTTAATGGAATCCGTAGTGTACATTTCACGATAGCGTACAGTGAACTCGTCTATCTTTTTCCACAAAGATTCGCTATAAGCAGTGTTTTTTACCGTAGCACGGATGGCTATACCGGCAAACTGCGGACAGGCTTTCTTTATTTCTTCCGATACTTTTATTTCCATATTCATTTTTATACTGCGTTATTCCAATGAGTGTGTTCCTCAGACACCTAAAAGAATGCCCGATAATATCCTTCCCGACCGAATTCCTTGCCGGCGAGCCGAAAAGAAATCATCGTTATTATGATACGTACAAATGCCGGATACCTCAATATGTTCAGGTTTCACACCGTATGTCAACAGCTGCTGACGGTTGGCTTTCCACAAATCAATATGCCATTTTGCTTCTTTACGGGCTATCTGATTCATATCAAACCCCGCCTCATAAAAAGCTTGATAAACTTCATCCCCTACTTCAAAAGCCTCCAATGAAATACTGGGACCGATGCAAGCAATGAGATCCTTCCCTTGCGAACCGTATTGATCGCTCATGACCGAAACTGTCTTCTCTACAATCCGGGCCACCGTACCACGCATCCGGCATGAATGGCAGCCACTACCTTCTTTCGAGTATCGTATAACAAAACAGGAACACAGTCGGCCGTAGATACACACAAGCAATAACCGGGAATGTCTGTTACCAATGCATCCACTCCTTCCAATTCAGTATTTACATGAATAGTATCCACAACTTTCACATGGTCACTATGGGTCTGGTGCGGAATCACGAGTTCTACCGATTCCCCGGGCAGCAAGCTACGCAGCAATTCCCGGTTGCGGTTCACATCTTCTGCCTCGTCCCCGCAATATCCGTTACAATTGAACGAGGTGTAGTTCCCCTTACTACAACCTCCGTGACGGGTGGTAGAAAAACAAGAAATGTTGGGATATGCCTTCATCAGCTCATATCCCAACATTTTATTATCTGATGTCAGCCATTTCATTTCTTTTCCTCTTCTTCGTCCCAATCCTCATCTTCATATTCATAATCGAAGTCATCATCGGCATCTTCTTCATATTTATATTCAAAGTCCTCATCCTCACCCATGTCTTTCAACTCTTCCTGCAGTTTGGCAACATCTTTGGCGCGATGAACAATTGTTTCCGTACGGACACCTTCCAACTTATTGCTGTCTTTATTCAATTCTGTCCATAAAATATCCTTCAGCTGCTGTATCCCCAGACCAGTCACCGATGAGATAAAGATATGCGGAACATTATCCGGCAATGTCGGTTCCAACATGGCAATCAGTTCTTCATCCAACATGTCACTTTTGGTAATGGCAAGCACACGTTGTTTATCCAACATTTCCGGGTTGAAGGTAGCCAACTCATTCAGCAGGATTTCATATTCCTTACGGATATCATCTGTATCACCCGGTACCATAAAGAGTAACAAAGAGTTGCGTTCTATATGGCGCAGGAAACGAAGTCCCAGTCTTTTCCCTCACTGGCCCCTTCAATAATTCCGGGAATATCCGCCATGACAAAGGATTTTCCTTCACGATAGGACACGATGCCCAAATTCGGCTCCAGCGTAGTAAACGGATAATTGGCTATTTTAGGACGTGCCGCCGATACAGTAGACAATAAAGTGGATTTCCCTGCATTAGGAAAACCTACCAACCTACATCAGCCAACAGTTTTAATTCTAAAATAACCATCAGTTCCTGCATGGGTTCTCCCGGTTGTGCAAAACGTGGCGCCTGGCGGGTTGCTGTACGGAAGTGCCAGTTTCCCAATCCCCCACGTCCTCCCTTCAACAGAGTTATTTCTTGTCCGTGTTCGGTGATATCACAGATATATTCACCTGTTTCAGCATTATAAACCACTGTACCACAAGGTACTTCAATAACTTTGTCTTCACCATCTTTACCAAAGCTTTTATTCTTTGAGCCATTGCCACCGTGTGTGGCAAACACGTGGCGGTCATACTTCAGATGAAGCAATGTCCAATAATTACGGTTTCCCCGCAAAATAACATGACCTCCTCTACCGCCATCACCACCGTCAGGACCACCATTGGTACATACTTCTCACGACGCATATGCGCAGAGCCTCGCCCGCCCTTACCCGAGCGGCAATATATCTTCACATAATCAACAAAATTCGATTCAGCCATAATTAATAATTTACTAATTTTCCAACTTACTAATGTGCCAATGAAACTGTACTCCATGTATCATTATGCTGACTGACACTTTGGTGGACTGCTACATCAGCACATTAGCACATTATTATAATTTTTCGACAGTAGCAACAATGTCGGCAAAAATAGCATCCATCGTACCCAAGCCGTGAATATGCTGATATTTACCTTCGTTCTTGTACCAGTCAATCAGCGGAGCCGTCTGCGAGTGATAAACAACCAAACGCTTCTTTATTGTTTCTTCGTTATCATCAGCACGTCCCGATTCCTGTCCACGCTTAATCAGGCGGGTCATCAGTTCTTCTTCGGTACATCCAAATCCAACATAACAGATACTTCCTGTCCACGTTCGGCCAGCATTTTCTTCAACGCTTCTGCCTGGGCGATGGTTCTGGGGAACCCATCAAAAATAACCCCTTTGCTTTCCTTGAAACTATCCAGCGTGCTTGCCAGAATATCAATAATCAATTCATCAGGCAACAACTGGCCCTGATCAATATATCCTTTGGCTGTCTTTCCCAATTCTGTACCCTTCTTAATCTCAGCACGAAGCACATCCCCTGTTGAAATGTGATTAATACCGAACTTCTCTACAATACGTTCACTCTGAGTACCCTTACCAGAACCCGGAGCTCCAAAAATTACAATGTTCAACATCTTGTTTTATCCTTTATTTTTATATTTAGTTGTACAAATTTCATTCCATTACGGTGTAAATATCCCGATAGTTACGTCCCAAACCATCATAATCCAAACCATACCCCACAATAAAATCATTGGGAATACGCATGGCCACATAATGTATATCCAGTTCCACCTCCAATTTATCAGGTTTCAATAACAAGGTAGCAATACGGATTTCTTTCGGTTTTCCAGCTTGTAATGTTTCCAACAAGTGCTTCATTGTCACCCCGGTATCCACTATATCTTCCACAATCACCACTGTACGACCCTCAATATTATCATTCAAACCTACTAACTCTTTTACCTTTCCGGTAGAAGAAGTTCCTGCATAAGAGGCCAGTTTCACGAAAGAAATTTCACTAGGGATGGTAAGGTTACGCATCAAGTCGGCAGCAAACATGAACGCGCCGTTCAATACACTTAAAAACAAGGGATTAGCTCCTTCTAAATCCCGATTAATCTCACTCGCTACCCGTGCCACTTCTTTTAAGATCCGTTCTTCAGGAATGAAAGGAGTGAAACGTTTTATCTTTGATTTGAATGGTATCCATAACCGCTATTTTATTAAATTGCTGCAAAAATAACATTTTTATTCCAAGTATCGAAGTATTCACATAACCTCTTTTTGTAAATAGTGTTATCTTTGTACGTTCAAACAAAAGAGATTGTCATGAAAATTATTTCGAGCACCCAACTAAAAGAGCTGGACAAGTACACGATTGCCAAAGAACCGGTTGCCTCCATTGATTTGATGGAACGGGCAGCCGAAGAGCTGACTCGTGCCATTACCCACCGATGGGATACTTCTTTCCATATTGCAGTATTCGCCGGACCGGGAAATAATGGGGGCGATGCGCTTGCCGTAGCCCGTATGTTGTCTAAACAAAACTATCACGTAGAAGTCTTTCTGTTTAACACCAAAGGAAAACTGTCGGAAGAATGTCAGACTAATCTTGAACGGTTAAAAGAATGCGGCTCGGTCTACTTTACCGAAGTAAGCACACAATTTGATCCCCCAGTCTTGACAGAAAAGCATCTGGTAGTAGACGGATTATTCGGTTCCGGACTCAATAAACCACTGAACGGCGGATTTGCTGCCGTAGTGAAATATATTAATGCATCCAAGGCACAGGTAGTAGCCATTGATGTACCTTCAGGATTAATGTGTGAGGACAACACTTATAACATCCGTCAAAACATGATACGTGCGGATGTCACTCTCAGCATTCAGTTACCTAAGCTATCCTTTCTTTTCCCCGAAAACGAAGACATTGTAGGCGAATGGCAACTATTGGACATCCAACTGAAAAAAAGACTTTATTGATACAGCACAAAGTCCCTACTATATCACAGAGGAAGAAGAAATTCGCAGCCTCATCAAACCGCGGAAACGATTTGCCCACAAGGGAGCTTTCGGACATGCACTGCTCATCGCAGGATCTTATGGCATGGCAGGAGCATCCATTTTATCTGCCCGTGCCTGCCTGCGTTCGGGAGTGGGATTACTGACTGTCCATGTACTATCCACAACCATGATTTACTTCAGACCACTGTCCCCGAAGCCATTGTACAGACAGACATACACGACCATTATTTTGCCGAACCCGTAGATACAGACCGTTATCAAGCCATAGCCATCGGTCCGGGATTGGGACAAGAAGAAGATACAGCGTTAGCCATGATGGAACAAATACAAGGTTGTCCGGTACCTTTAGTATTGGATGCGGATGCCATTAATATTTTCGGCACTCACCGCAACTGGCTCAGCCGGATGCCGAAGCGTTGTATTCTCACCCCCCATCTAAAAGAACTGGAACGACTGATTGGTAAATGCATGGATACTTACGAACGGCTGACAAAGACTAAAGAACTGGCTGCCTATCTGCAAAGTTATATCATTATAAAGGGATCATGGAGCACAGTTGTCACCCCCGAAGGAAATTGTTATTTCAATCCCACCGGGAATCCAGGTATGGCAACTGCCGGCAGCGGTGATGTGCTGACCGGTATTCTGGCAGCCTTATTGGCACAAGGATATACTCAAGAAGACGCATGCCGCCTGGGGGTCTACGTACATGGTCTGGCAGGAGACATTGCGGCGGAAGAAAAAGGAGAAATAGGGACCACCTCAAGTGATCTTATTGACGCATTACCCGCAGCATGGAAGAAATTAACAGAAACAAAAGGCAGATTTACAAAAGAATAGCTATATTTGCTACATATATGATAGAATATAGAAATATGAAAAAAGGATTAATCGCAGCAGGGTTGCTGGTTTCATTGAGCGGCACCGCACAAGATGTCAGTACATATACTCCCGGAACCATGGGAGAAGGAGTGGTTTATTATTTGCCTAAGACCGAAATAGAATTGCAAGTCATCGCAACCAAAGTTGTCTACACTCCCGGAGAATTCTGCCAATACGCCGACCGCTATCTGCGCCTGACAGGCATATCATCCAACCGGAAGAACATTGGGAAATAAACAGTATCAAGGTAAATTCCATAGGCATTCCTGATCCGGACAATGCATACGCTGTAAAACTGAAAGACAAAAGTGCCGCCTCACAAGTAGAATTGACTCCTGAAGGAATCATAAAGGCTATCAACACCACCTCTCCTATAGAAAAAGCACCTGTAACAAAGGTTGCCGATACGGCCAAAAAACGTATTGACCCACGCAGTTTTATGACCGAAGAGATTCTGATAGCCGGTTCTACCGCTAAAATGGCTGAATTGGTGGCAAAAGAAATCTACAATATACGAGAAAGCAAAAACAGCCTAACCCGCGGACAAGCAGATTATATGCCCAAAGACGGAGCTGCTCTAAAACTCATGCTGGACAATCTGGATGAACAAGAACAAGCCATGATGCAAATGTTTGCCGGCACAACAGACCGCACAGAAAAATCGTTTACCATCCGCATAAAGCCAGAAGCAGGCATGAAAGAAAAAGTCGCTTTCCGTTTCTCAAAGAAACTAGGGATGCTGGATGCCGATAATTTATCCGGTGAACCTTATTATATCTCCATCATCAACCAAGAAACACTGCCACCGGTGGATCCGAAAGGCAAAGAAAAAAAAGAAAATGGATGGTGTTATTTATAATATTCCGGGAAAAGCTCAGGTTACCGTATTCACTCCAAACAAACGTTATTTTGACGGAGAACTACCTGTTACACAATTTGGAACAACGGAATGTCTGGTAGATAACCTTTTTAATAAAAAAGTAAACACACGAGTGATCTTTAATCCTAATACCGGAGGAATTGTGAAGATTGATAAAGACTAAAACTTCATCTCACCCCTATATAGCAAAATGAGGGTATCCAGTGCATGGATACCCTCATTTTCACTAAAAGACAATCAATTATTTTTTGATATTTGGTTCCTCCAAT
>ENA-OQAN01001234-OQAN01001234.1-human-gut-metagenome-genome-assembly--contig:-NODE-1234-length-11600-cov-2.086115_pt1 | contig 11600 bp, 12 predicted proteins | sample MGYA00242735_ERZ504527 | MGnify/ENA primary metagenome ERZ504527 (study PRJEB26092, sample SAMD00036230) | human gut metagenome | host: Homo sapiens | study: EMG produced TPA metagenomics assembly of...
CTCGAATCGGGAGTAGCAACATTACCACGATAACCACGGCCACAATGGCAATCAGCAATTCTTTCAAAAAGTTGTTTACACTGTCGCCTACAACTTCACTTTGGTCGGTGATGCGGAACATGTTTACTTCAGACGGAAGCTCTTTCTTAAACTCTTCGAGAGTCTGATTGATTTCTTCTCCCATCTTTACGATATTCTGTCCCTTTTTCATTTCTACGCTAAGCAGAATACATTTTTTCCCATTGTTGGTGATATAACTGTCGGCATGCGGATATTCCTTTACTATACGGGCTACATCCTTCAGACGAATATTATGTCCGGAAGGGTCGGTATACACAATTTGCTCTTGTACGTCGTAAACGGTATTGAAAGATTTCTCTACATGCACAGGTAGTATATAGGCCGGATTTTGTACCCGTCCTCCTGAGGTGACAAAGCCTTTGGAAAACAAGTTGACTGCCAATGTCTGTTCTGTAAGTCCGTATTGTGAAAGTTTCTCATTATCCAGATAAACAGCAATCTGTTCATTCTGTAATCCACTTACCGTCATACGTCCGATGCTGCTGATACGGCGTAAGCGGTCCTGTAAGTCATCCATGTATTCTTTTAACTCCCGATAAGTCTTGTCCTTGCTTTCCATGGTGATAAGCAGAGCAGACGTATCTCCGAAATCATCCAGTACCTGTACTGCGAGTACATTCGACGGAAGATTTGCTTTGAAAGTAGAAATTCCATGCTTGAACTTGCTCCAGAATTCATCCTTGTTATTGAGGTCATCATTTAGTTCTACTTGTATATATACGATTCCATCCCGGCTGGTAGAGAATGTTTTTTCTTTCTTTACCTCCTTATAAGAAAAAATATAGTTTTCCAGCGGTTTGGTAACTTGTTCAATCATTTCTTCGGCTGTATTTCCTGGTGCTACGGCTACTACCATTCCCTGGCGGATTGTGAAATCAGGAAATTCGTTTTTACGCATGTTGGGCAAACTGTATATGCCGAATGCGACCAGACAACATACTACCAGTATGACAATCTGCCGATAGTGCATTGCCCATTCTACTATATTACGTTTCTTTTCCATATGGATGTTTATTTTATTGTTACAGGAGTATTTTCACAGACTTTTTGTTGTCCTTCTGTTATAATCAAATCTCCTTCATTGATACCTGATAGAACGATGATTCCATTGGACGTGAATTTTCCACATTGAATCGTGCGTTTAGTTGCTTTTCCGTCAATATCTACCCACACAAAATTTTGGTTGTTCTCATCTAACTGAATAACATGTGCCGGTAAGATATAATAGTTGTTTTCATCGGATGTTGCCAGAACAACTTCTGTTACCATACCCGGCATAATGTCTTTGCTTGGATGGTCAATGTGGATTTTCACATCGTACGAACGGGATAGGGTATTGGCTACGATCCCTTTTTCGGCAACGACACCTTCGAATGAACTGTTTCCCAGTGCCGATATCATAATCTTTGCTTTTTGATTTTTCTGTATATTGGCAATTTCAGTTTCAGGAACAGATATCTTGACCTTCAGATCTTGTACACCGACCAGTTGGGCAACCGGAACTCCCGGCATAACATTTTGACCGGCTTCTATATTTTTTCTGAGATAACTCCGCTGTATGGAGCATTATAATTTGCAGTCTTTTAAATTTTTTCGAGCTACTTCTTCCATTGAGCGTGCTTGCTGAAGCTTACTTTGTACTTCTATCCATTTCATTTCGGCAATGCTGCCTTTGTCATGAAGGAGCTTCATTCTTTTATATGCATCTTCTGCCTGTTCCAATGTTGATTTGGCAGCATCATAACTGCTTCGTATAGAAGTCGGATCTATTTCTGCGATTAATTCTCCTTGTGTAACTCTTTCTCCTAAATCAACATATATTTTTTTTACAGTTCCCATAACTGGAAAACTTAATGAAGTTGTACTTGATTCTTCTACTGTTCCAGAAAAATGTCTGGATTCACTGGTTGCAGAAGATGAGGCTTGCATGACTTTTACTTTTACCGGACTGGCAGATGAAACTGGCTTGTTACTTTCGTTTTGACAAGATAACAGAGCTAATAACAACGCTAAGGTTGTGAGATAATGACATTTTTTCATACTCTTCAGAATTTATCTTTTGTATTATTCGGGGGCAAAAGAATATATTTTACCTGACGTACTGGTTCTTTTTACATCCTCAAAAGTGTTCTAAAAGTCTTGCGATATTATTTATCCGAATATATGACCACTAATTAGGAAACTTTGATAATAGTTGTTGGTGAAAATTGCTGTTATTTTGCAGAAAAAGAAGAAGTGAATATGGTAAAAAATGTATTAGAAAACGGTATATGGCACAATAGTGATTTAGATAAGAATGCAGCGTATAAAGATGACCGTATTGCTATAGTTGATTCTATTCAAAGTTTGAAGAACGGACAGACCAACTTAGCAGCAATGGTAAAGGTTGATGCTGTATTGTTGGTGTTTTGTGTTAAGGGTAAAGCTTCCTTCTTCATAAACGGCAATTCGTATATGCTTCATCCTAATGATTTGATGATCTGTGTTCCGAACATTGTGTTTGAGAAAAGTATGATAAGTATTGATTTTGAAATGCGTGCTGTGATACTTTCTCCGGAGTATATGAAGAGCATGGTGTTATTCGAATGCAGTAGCTGGAGTTTCCGTTCATTTGTTGAACAGCATCCTGTGTTTTCACTGAATAATGATGAAGCCAGATTATTTAAACAGTATTATAATTTGCTTTATGAAAAGCTGACAGGAACTCCTCGCAAGCATCAAAAAGAACTATTTGATGCTTTGCTGGAAATGTTTCACTATGATTTTTATGATACAATGGAACGTTTCTATAATGAAAATCCAAAAACATTTTCTTCTTCTGAAGTGCTGTTTAGGAATTTTCTTGAACTGTTGAATGTTCCTGGAAACAATTGTCGTAAAGTTGCATTTTATGCTGATAAACTTCATGTTTCGCCTAAGTATCTTTCTGCTGTATGCAAAGAGGTAAGCGGGCAGACTGCTTTCGAACTGATAACCAGTATGTGTTGAAAAACGTGAAGTACATGTTGCAATGGTCGCCTAAAAGCATTAAAGAGATAGCGATGGAACTTGATTTTCCAAATCTTTCTTTTTTCGGGAAATATGTAAAACGCTATCTGGGAGTTTCTCCTAAGCAATACAGGGAACAATTGTCTTCGGATACTTCTTCTAAAATATCCGATTAATCTGTTGGTTGATTGTTACTGCGATATTCAGTAGGTGTCATTCCTAAATGTTTTTTTACATATTGTGCAAAGAAAGATGTGTTCGGGAAGTCGAAGTCTATGGCTATTTCCTTGATGCTTTTGTTGGAATATTTGAGTTCCGAGATGATATGTTCGATTGCATTTTCGTGGATAAGGCTTAGGGCATTCTTTCCACTGATTTGTTTGATGATTCGTGAAAGATATTTGGGAGAATAACAGAATAAGTTGGCATAATAATCGAGCGTGCGGTGTTTGCCGTTATCGGCTGCTAATGCTTCCATGAATGTTTAAACAGGAAATCAGACTGAGTTATATTTGTTTTAGGTATACGTATATCAGTCTCAACAGATTTTTTTGTTGTGTGAGAAATCATTCTCCGAAAAAGACAGATGCAATATGTGACAAGATTTCTTTTTGTATTTTGTTAATACCTGTTTGGGCTTTACTTTCTATGAGGTCTAAGTATTGATTGAATAATTTTTCCTCTTCTCCTTCAAAATGTTTTATTGGATTCTTTTGTATGTAGCATACCCACTTCCAAGTATATTTTTCTGTTTGAGTAAGGCGTTGTAGTAATCGGTTGGAGAAGCAGATTATTTTGATTTTATGGTTAGGACTAGCGAGTACTTGACCGATAATCGTATTGGGAAGCTGATAATCAGATCTTTCTGATGCAGGTGGTGTGGACTGTTATTTAATTCCAATTTAATTTCTCCTTCTATACAATAAATCATTAAGAAGAACTCCAGTTTGACATTTTTATTTTCCTGGAATATATTTTCTAGCTTGTCGGTAAAAAACAAGTATTCGTCAGTGTAGCTTCCTTGATAGCTATACGACTTAAGCATTTCCATGTCGATATGTTTGATAATCTCTTCCATAAATTATTTTTTGCAAAGGTGAGGAATTATACAATAAGTATAATGTTTTATTTTCTTCTATCTATATTGTATTTTCCGTATTTAACAAATTATATGTTCTGAAAGGAGAAAACAAGACATTTCTGTACGAAAATTCGTAGCTTCCATTACATGCCAAGATACTACTTTTGCACGAACAAAAAATAGATGAATATGATTATAAAAACGATTAGACTAAAAGCTTGGCTAATGATTTTGGCAGGCTGTTCTGTAGGGGTAATTTCCTGTAAAACAGAAACAAATAATAATGAAAGTAAGGGCTATAGCCTTGCAGTTATCAATGCTGATTCAAACAAGGAAATTACGACATCGTACTCAGCTTCGATTGAGGGAAAACAGGATATCGATATTTATCCACAGGTTTCGGGATACATTGAAAACTGAATGTTTCAGAAGGTGATATCGTACGTAAAGGAGAAATCTTGTTTGTCATAGATCAGGTCCTTATAAAGCTACTCTCGAAACAGCTGTGGCTAATGTTGAGTCTGCTAAAGCTAATCTGGCAACAGCTGAACTTACTTATAAAAGTACTCAGGCTTTGTTTGCGAAAAAAGTAGTTTCCGACTTCAACTTACAAACCACAGAGAATGCTTATCTTACTGCTAAGCACAATTGGCACAGGCAAAAGCTCAGGAAGTAAATGCACGCAATGATCTTTCTTATACAGAAGTTAAAAGTCCAAGCAACGGTGTAGTGGGCATGTTGCCTTACCGGTTGGTACATTAGTAAATTCCAACATGCCCCAGCCGTTGACTACTGTTTCTGACAATTCAGAAATGTATGTTTATTTTTCGATGACAGAAAATCAGTTTTTATCGCTTGTCCGCCAGTTTGGTTCTTTTGGAAAAGGCCTTGCAGGATATGCCTGCTATTCAACTGCAACTGAATGACGGATCTGTTTATGAAGAAAAAGGAAAGATTGAATCTATTAGCGGAGTTATAGATAAAGAAACAGGAACTGTTGGGGTACGTGCTGTATTTCCTAATTCCTCGCGTTTGTTGCATAGTGGAGCATCAGGCAATGTATTGATACCTAGTGTATATGAAAAATGTATTGTAATTCCACAGGGAGCTACGGTACAATTACAAGATAAAATATTGGTATATAAAGTTGTAGATGGAAAAGCTGTGTCTACACTTATAAAGGTTGCTCCAGTAAATGATGGTAAGGAATATATTGTATTGGATGGTTTGAAACCTGGTGATGAGATTGTTTCGGATGGTGCCGGAATGATTCGTGAAGGAATACAAGTTAAATAACAGACGCTTATGAAAGGAAATATATTTATCAAGCGGCCTGTCATGGCCTTATCAATATCGATACTGATATTAATCGTTGGATTTATTTCACTTTATACATTGCCGGTAGAGCAGTATCCTGACATCGCACCGCCAACCGTACGTGTAGAAGCTACCTATACGGGTGCTAATGCTGATGCTGTGATGAATAGTGTTATCATGCCATTGGAAGAAAGTATTAATGGTGTGGAAGATATGATTTACATTACTTCTACAGCGACCAATGCAGGTACAGCTGAAATTCTAGTCTATTTTAAGCAAGGAACGGATCCGGATATGGCTGCCGTCAATGTACAGAACCGTGTTTCGGCAGCGCAAGGATTGTTGCCGGCAGAAGTAACGGCCATTGGTGTCAGTACGACTAAACGTCAGAACAGTTTCTTGCAGATTAATAGTTTGATTAGTCCGGATAAACGATATGATGAAACGTTTTTGGCAAACTACCTCGATATTAATGTAATCCCTCGTATCAAACGTATTCAGGGATCGGTGATGTACAGCTGATGGGTGATACGTATAGTATGCGTATCTGGATGAAGCCAGATAAAATGGCTCAATATGGTCTTACACCTTCCGACGTGACGGCTGTATTGAATGAACAGAATATTGAAGCTCCAACAGGATCATTAGGTGAAAGTTCTGATAACGTATTTCAGTATACCATGAAATACAAAGGCCGACTGAAAAGTGTGGAGGAATTTGAAAATATGGTGATACGTTCACAGAAAGATGGTTCTGTACTTCGTGTGAAAGATATAGCTGATGTTGAGCTGGGACGTGAATCATATAGTTTTCATGGAGAGGCAGATGGAGTTCCAGGGGTTACTTTTATGGTATTTCAGGTAGCTGGAGCTAATGCAACTGCTGTAAACGAAGAAATCTCTATCTGTTGGATGAAATGTCGGAAGAACTGCCTAAGGGAACTGAATTTATTCAGATGATGAGTGTCAACGATTTTCTTTTTGCTTCTATTCATAATGTGATAGAACTTTGGTTGATTGCTATCATTCCTGGTAGTTTTGGTTGTATATTTCTTTTTGCATGATTTCAAGAGTACACTGATCCCGTCCATCTCCATCATTGTTTCGTTGATCGGAACTTTTGCCTTTTTGTCGGTAGCTGGATTCAGTATCAATATTCTGACACTGTTTGCTTTGGTATTGGCTATCGGAACGGTTGTGGATGATGCCATTATCGTTGTAGAGCAGTTCAGGCTAAGTTCGACGTAGGCTATCGTTCTCCATATTTGGCAACGAAAGATGCGATGAGTGATGTGACTATGGCTGTTGTATCGTGTACGTTTGTCTTTATGGCAGTATTTATTCCGGTAACATTCATGGGAGGTACGTCAGGAGTCTTTTATACTCAGTTTGGTATTACCATGGCAGTATCTGTCGGAATTTCTTGTTTGAATGCCTTGACACTGTGTCCGGCATTATGTGCCATAATGATGAAGCCTGCAAAAGGAGAGAAAAACGCTCGGAGTATAAATGGCAGAATACGTGCTGCTTATAATGCCTCATTTAATGTGATGATGGCTAAATATAAAAAAGGACTGATGTTCTTTTTTCATCATCGTTGGATGGTATGGACCTCATTGGGTATAGCTTGTGCTTTATTGGTTTATCTGATGACTACTACCAAAACTGGTCTGGTCCCTCAAGAAGACCAGGGAACATGATGGTTAATATCAGTACGTCACCGGGTAATTCATTGGCCGAAACAAATAAGATTATGGATAAGGTACAAGATATTCTGGAAGGAACTCCGGAGATTGAGCATTATTCACGTATTACCGGTTATGGACTTCTTTCTGGACAAGGAACTTCTTATGGAACAGTTATTATCCGTTTGTATCATTGGGACAAACGAAAGGGTAAAGAGCATACAGTAGAGGCAGTCATGAAAAGACTGAATGCTCAGTTTAGTAATATCAAAGAAGCACAAGTATTCTGTTTCCAACCTGCCATGATTCCTGGATATGGAACAGGAAATGCTATTGAACTCTATATGGAAGATAAGACCGGTGGTGAGATGGAACCGTTTTATAACTCTATAAATCAGTTTATTCTTGCTCTGAATCAACGTCCGGAAGTTGCTATGGCTTATAGCTCTTATGCTATGAATTTTCCACAGGTAGCGGTGGATGTAGATGCAGCCAAATGTAAGCGTGCCGGTATTACTCCAAACGATGTGCTTAATGTTTTGGGAGCTTATTGTGGAGGATCGTATGTATCTAATTATAATAAATTCGGTAAAGTATACCGTGTTATGATTCAGGCTTCTCCGAAATCTCGTCTGGATAAACATGCGCTGGATAATATGTTCGTTCGAAACGGTGAAGAAATGGCCCCTGTAAGTCAGTTTGTAACGCTTCGTTCGGAAGAAGGCGCGGAGATTGCTAAACGTTTTAATCTTTACAATACGATCAATGTTAATGTCAATGTAGCTGAGGGATATTCTACGGGTGAAGCTCAGAAAGCTATCAAAGAGGTAGCATTGCAAACACTACCTTCTGGTTATGGTTATGAATATGGAGGTATGGCTCGTGAGGAAGCTAGTAGCGGAGGAGCACAAACCGTTTTTGTTTATACGTTGTGCGTAGTACTTATTTATTTGATTTTGTCTTGTTTGTATGAAAGTTTCTTGGTTCCTCTGGCTGTTATTCTTTCTGTGCCTTTCGGATTAATGGGTAGTTTCCTTTTTGCTCGTATTGCCGGACTGGAAAACAATATTTATTTGCAGACAGGAGCGATTATGTTGATTGGCTTGTTGGCGAAGACGGCTATTTTGATTACCGAGTACGCTATAGAACGTCGACGTAAAGGTATGGGAATTATTTCCTCTGCTTATTCGGCAGCTCAGGCACGTTTCCGACCTATTATCATGACGGTACTTTGTATGATATTCGGTATGCTTCCGTTGATGTTCTCTTCTGGTGCAGGAGCAAATGGTAATAGTTCGTTGGCTACAGGAGTTGTGGGAGGTATGCTTATTGGAACCTTGGCCTTGCTTTTTGTTGTCCCTGTATTCTTTATTGTTTTCGAATATTTGCAGGAAAAATTGCGTGGCCCTTTGCAGAAGGAACCTGATCAGCAGATTATGTATGAAAAAGAACAAACAATGATAGAAAAGAGTGCTTTTAACACAGAAAAATAAGCAATATATGTATACACGAAAAGTTATTATATTCGGCATAACGTTGTTTTTAAGTAGTTGCGGAATTTATACGAAATATCAGCCTCAGACATCTGTTCCTGACAATTTATATGGAGAAGAAGCTGTAGGATCGGATACAACAAATATGGGTTGTATTCATTGGCGTGATTTTTTTACAGATCCTTATTTGCAGGATCTGATAGAAAAAGGGTTGAAACAGAATACCGATGTGCGAACGGCAGAGTTGCGTGTGGAAGAGGCGAAGGCATCTTTACTTTCTGCTAAACTGGCCTTTCTTCCGTCTTTTGCCTTATCTCCACAAGGAGGAGTAAATACAGTCGAAAGCCAGGTGTCACGTACTTACACGCTTCCGGTAACAGCCAGTTGGGAAATAGATATATTTGGAAAATTGCGGAATTCAAAGCGTCAGGCAAAAGCTGCTTATGCACAAAGTGAGGATTATAAGCAGGCGGTATATTCCAGTCTGGTAGCAAATATAGCAAATACTTACTACACCTTATTGATGCTTGATGAGCAGCTTGAAATATCGAAAACGACTGCTGAAACATGGAAGGAAACAGTTGCTTCGACTCAGGCGTTAATGGAAGCCGGTCAGGCTGATGAAGCTGCGGTTTCACAGATGAAAGCTACTTGTTATGAAGTGGAAAATTCTGTTATAGACTTAAGAGGAACAGATTAACCAGGTGGAAAATACACTTTCATTATTGCTTGCCGAAACTCCTCACGAGATACCAAGAGGAAAATTGGCAGAACAAAGCTTTAATCATTCTTTAAGTCTTGGAGTGCTATTCAGCTTTTGGCAAACAGACCGGATGTACGGGTAGCTGAGCATGAACTGGAACAAGCTTTTTATGTAACCAATCAGGCAAATTCGGCTTTTTATCCTTCCATAACCTTGAGTGGAAGTGCAGGCTGGACCAATTCTATTGGTGGACTGATAACAAATCCTGGAAAGTTTGTTACATCAGCACTTGCTTCTTTAACAGAACCTTTATTCAATAAAGGAACGCTTATAGCACGTCGCAGAATAGCTAAGGCACAACAAGAAGAAGCATTGCTGGCTTTCAAACAAAAACTTCTAGATGCAGGAACAGAAGTAAACGATGCTTTAGTTTCTTATCAGACCAGTAAAAAGAAGAAAGACAACTATCAACATCAGATAGCTTCATTAGAAAAAGCGTTTAACAGTACATCATTATTGATGCAGTATGGTAATACGACTTATCTGGAAGTTTTGACAGCACATCAGACTTTACTTAGTGCCCGATTGTCTCAGACAGCCAATTGCTTTAAAGAGATACAAAGCATGATCAATCTGTATCAGGCATTAGGAGGCGGACAGGATTTATAATATTTCTATTTGTTTATATTAAGAAAGCTCATTGACTGGTTTCTCCCTTACCCTTATTCTTTATTTTCATTTAAACATTCATATTCATATATCTAGGAGGAACAGTCAAGGGCTTTCTGCCTTTTTGTTAACTAGTGTTTTCTTAAATCGGTTTTCCCAATAACAGTTATCGAAAAAAAGAGTTTTTCAGATAAAATGTTATACTTGCCGGTAATCTATTTTTGCGTCATAAATCTTAATATGAAAGGTGATTTATGGCTGTCGAAAATGTAGATCAGAAATATGAGGTTACAGTACGGTTTCGTTTGATACGAAATTGTATGCTTTTATCGGGGATATCTGTTTTTGCTCAGTTATATCTCTTTCAACCTATATTATCTGATTTATGTCGTTTCTTTACCATAACCCCAGCAACAAGTAGTCTTGCAGTCTCTATAACGACGGTTGGTATAGCTGTAGGATTGTTGTATTGGGCATTTAAGGCTGATAGTATATCGCGCGAAAAGCTTATGGGCATTTCGCTTATATTATCATCTGTTATAACTATAGTATCGGCTTTTGTTGGCAATTACTTCGTTCTGCTGGTATTAAGCTTAATTAAAGGGATTGCATTGGCCGGTGTCTCTGGGGTAGCATTGGCTTATCTCTCGGAAGAGGTAGATACTTCGAAAATCGGGTTGGCCATCAGCTTTATTTAAGTGGAAATACATTGGGAGGAATGTTGGGACGGGTAGTTGCTACCTTGGTCGCTGGTTACGGTGGATGGCAACTGGCTGCTTTGTTCATTGGAATAGGGAGTCTGATTGTAGGTGGATTTTTTTGTAAGATGATACCGGCAGGCAAGAATTTTTCTGCTACACCTTTTACGTTCAGGGAGAAGATTGCTCAAATGCGTTCATTGCTTACCCAACCTACCTTTATCAGTATGTATATGATTGCAGCTCTCTCAATGGGAATATTTGTAAGTGTATATAATTATCTGTCTTTTCTGTTAGAATCACCTTTATTTGCCTTACCGCACCATTTGGTTGCAATGATTTTCATGATGTATATAGCAGGTATCATAGGTTCGGTTGTGGCAGGAAGTTTATCTGATAAATTTGCACCGGAGATACTTCTACAAGGTACATTGTTGCTGATGGGAATTGGAATGTCATGCTTATTGGTTAATGAAACTTTGGATTATAGTTTTAGGACTAGGTATATTGACTTTTTCTTTTTTCGGAACTCATACATTGGCAAGTCGGATTGTTTCTATACATGCACAAAATTTAAAAAGCAGTGCAACTTGTATTTATTGGTTGTTTTATTACCTCGGTTCAAGTCTTATCGGTTCGCTGACAGGAATTGTATTTGTAAGTAACGGATGGTTTTCATTGGTGGAAATCCTTTTGCTGTTGCTTTTGGGAGCACTTATTATTGCGTCATTATTCATTTTTAAATATAGATTTTATGAAACCTTAATTCCGCAACACTTTGATTTAACTTTATTTATAAGTTCCTGAGCAACAAAAAGTTGCTCAGGATTTGCATGTCAGATTTTTCACTTTATCTTAGTGTTGCAAATCAAAACAAGCGTAAATC
>ENA-OQAN01001235-OQAN01001235.1-human-gut-metagenome-genome-assembly--contig:-NODE-1235-length-11596-cov-2.517831_pt1 | contig 11596 bp, 14 predicted proteins | sample MGYA00242735_ERZ504527 | MGnify/ENA primary metagenome ERZ504527 (study PRJEB26092, sample SAMD00036230) | human gut metagenome | host: Homo sapiens | study: EMG produced TPA metagenomics assembly of...
GGAAGACTGAAATCCTTTGGATTTTCTTCGGAATACATACGGCAAATGCCGTACTGATGATAGACAAGGTCACCAGCAGAACAGCTAAAGCGGCATGAGATGAATTTACAGACAGGAGCAGAAGAGGTCATCAGACTTCTTCCGGAACATCATGTCCAACAGATAGGATTATATGAAAAAACACAGAAAAAGGGCAATAATAATGGCATATAAAGTGATTATACTCTATCGACTTTATATGCATCTTACGTTTTAGGGACATTTACTGAATATCCCTAAATACGTACGCGTAGACAAAGTTCCTGATGAAATAGTAGAAGAAGCAAAGGTTGATGCTGACGAAGAATAATAAAGCTGCACAACGATAAAGCATAAAAAAAAAGAGAGAACGTCAAATCGGCGTTCTCTCTTTTTTGTCATGTCAAGATATAATAAATTTTATTCTTGTTTCATTTTCCGCGATCTGTCATCCGGTCCTTTCGGGTGGATGACTTTTTCTAAACGAAGGTCGAATATCAGCGTAGAATATGCAGGAATAACATCACGCTCTACCGATCCATATCCCATACCATTAGGGATATACAGTTCGACATGCTGTCCTTCTTTCACCTTCAACAAAGCAGTCGTCCAGCCTGTAATTACACCTGAAGCCGCAAATGATCTGGGTTCGTTTACCATTCCATTCCATTCTCCAGAGAAACTTTCATCGAAGACCGTTCCGTTTATTAATTTTCCGCGATAGTGGACACTTACCATATCAGTCGACATAGGAGAAATTCCCAGAGGTTCGATATTATCTTCCGGAAAGAGCTTCATATACACATAATCGTTTTTACCCGGAGTGTAGTCCTGATAGCCCAGATCCTCTGAAGCATCGCTCTGTAACTTATAGTTCAATACTTTTTCCCAATGTTCTCCGGCAGGAGGATTCGCGCAAACGGAGGCGATAGAGTCGATATAGCATCGTTGCGCACTGCCCAGTCACTGTACGGATCGGCCGTTTGTGTATCTTCACTGCAAGAAGTAAAGCCTGCACTCAGTGAAACAAGGATGCCTAACAACCATAATATATTTTTATTCATGCACATTCAAAATTTTTATTGCAAAGTCTTCAACAGACTAGTGATACTACCTTATCGGCAATAATACTATTCAGATCGGCAATAGCCACGCGTTCTTGTTCCATTGTATCACGGTTACGCAGAGTTACGCAGTTGTCTTCCAGTGTCTGGTGGTCGATAGTGATACAATACGGAGTACCGATGGCATCCTGACGGCGGTAACGCTTACCGATACTGTCTTTTTCATCATACTGGCAGTGGAAGTGGAACTTCAGGTCGTCCATGATTTCACGAGCCTTTTCAGGCAGACCGTCTTTCTTTACCAGCGGCATGATAGCCAGTTTTACTGGAGCCAGTGCAGCAGGCAATTTCAGTACGACACGAGTTTCTCCGTTTTCCAGCGTTTCTTCGTGGTAAGCAGCGCTCATGATACTCAGGAACATACGGTCTACACCGATAGATGTTTCGATAACGTACGGAGTATATGATTCGTTGATTTCCGGATCGAAGTACTTGATGCTCTTGCCAGAATATTTTTCATGCTGGCTCAAGTCGAAGTTAGTACGGCTGTGGATACCTTCTACTTCCTTGAATCCGAATGGCATCAGGAATTCGATATCGGTAGCGGCATTAGCGTAGTGAGCCAGTTTTTCGTGGTCGTGGTAACGGTAGTGGTCGTCGCCGAATCCCAGTGCCTTGTGCCATTTCAAACGAGTTTCTTTCCATTTCTGGAACCATTCAAGTTCAGTTCCCGGTTTTACAAAGAACTGCATTTCCATCTGTTCGAACTCACGCATACGGAAGATGAACTGACGTGCAACGATTTCGTTACGGAAAGCCTTACCAATCTGAGCGATACCGAAAGGAACTTTCATACGTCCTGTTTTCTGAACATTCAGGTAGTTTACGAAAATACCCTGAGCAGTTTCCGGACGCAGATATACTTTCATAGCACCGTCGGCAGTAGATCCCATTTCGGTAGAGAACATCAGGTTGAACTGACGTACTTCAGTCCAGTTTTTAGTTCCTGAAATCGGGCAAACGATTTCTTCGTCCAGGATGATCTGACGCAATTCGTTCAAGTCTGGTCCTGCATTCATAGCCTTTGAGTAGCGTTCGTGCAAAGCATCACGTTTTAGCCTGATGTTCCAGTACACGTGCGTTAGTGCTGCGGAACTGAGCTTCATCGAATGCATCACCGAATTTCTTTGCAGCTTTTGCAACTTCTTTATTGATCTTTTCGTCGTATTTAGCAATCTGGTCTTCAATCAGCACATCGGCACGATAACGTTTCTTCGAGTCGCGGTTATCGATCAAAGGATCGTTGAACGCATCCACGTGTCCCGAAGCCTTCCAGATAGTAGGATGCATGAAGATAGCCGAATCAATACCTACGATATTTTCATGCAGCAATACCATGCTCTGCCACCAGTACTGTTTGATGTTGTTTTTCAGTTCCACACCCATTTGTCCGTAGTCATATACGGCTCCCAGTCCATCGTAAATTTCACTTGAAGGAAATACGAAACCATATTCTTTACAGTGTGAAACAAGTTTCTTGAAAACGTCTTCTTGTGCCATTTTTCTTTCTTATTTTTTTTGATGTATGTTATTTTCATTACATAGTAGGTCACAAAGATAGGTATTTATAAGCAAAAAAGAAGAATAGCTGTCTTAATTTATCTTATGAATGGAGGATCTGTAAGGAAAGGTGGTTATTTTTTTCTACTTTTGCAGAAACATCCGTGAAAAAACAATGAGTACGAAAGATAAATATACACTTATGACCACAGCTCCGATTCCCCGTCTTATCGGTTCACTGGCTGTGCCTACCATCATCAGCATGCTGGTTACTTCTTTTTATGTCATGGCTGATACTTATTTTGTGGGGCAGATTAACACACAGTCGACGGCTGCGGTCGGAATTTCGTTCTCTGTTATGGCTATCATTCAGGCTTTTGGATTCTTTTTCGGGCATGGGTCGGGTAATTATATTTCTCGTAAGCTGGGAGCCAAAGATTACGAAAGTGCAGAAAAAATGGCATCTACAGGCTTTTTCTATGCTTTCATGTCGGGAGCCATCATAGCCTTGTTCGGGCATTTGTATCTTTCTCAAATCTGTGTTGCTCTGGGATCTACGCCTACTATCCTCCTTATGCAGAGGAGTATTTGGGGACTATTTTGCTGGGTGCACCTTTTATGGCTTCTTCGCTGGTGCTGAATAACCAGATGCGTTTTCAGGGGAATGCGGTATACGCATGGTGGGTATCATTGTAGGAGCGGTTCTGAATATCGGGCTCGATCCGCTGTTGATCTTTGTATTCGATATGGGTATTTCGGGAGCTGCGTGGGCTACCTTGCTGAGCCAGATATGCAGTTTTCTGGTGTTGCTCGTAATGGACAGCCGAGGTACAAATATCCGCATCCGTTTCAAAAATTTTACCTTGAAACCGGCATATTTGAAAGAAATCGTATTCGGTGGAAGCCCTTCGCTTTGTCGTCAGGGACTTGCCAGCCTTTCTACCATTCTGCTGAACGTGGCAGCCGGAGCTTATGGAGATGCAGCCATTGCCGGAATGTCTATCGTTACCCGTATCTGTATGTTTATCAACTCTTTTGTGATTGGTTTCGGACAAGGTTTCCAGCCGGTATGCGGATTCAATTACGGAGCAGGCATTTACCGTCGTGTACGCGAAGGCTTCTGGTTCTGTGTCAAGACAGGAGTTGTGTTTTTAGCTGTCTGTTCGGTTATCGGTTACATTTTCTCTCCCGAGATCGTATCGTGGTTCCGCGATGATCCGCATGTTATCGAAACCGGAACACGTGCCTTACGCTGGCAGCTCATTACTTTACCTTTAGGAGCATGGGTCATTTTGTGTAACATGATGTTGCAGACTATCCGCAAGCCTGTACGTGCCGTCACCTTGTCTTCTGCGCGGCAGGGACTGTTTTTCATCCCTTTCATCCTGATTCTCCCTCATTTCTTCGGTTTGCAGGGGGTGGAAATGTGTCAGGCGGTGTCCGATCTTTGTTCGTTCCTGCTTGCTATTCCGCTTACCATTCCTGTTTTGAATGAGATGAAAAAAATAAAATTCTCATTGCCGGATGGTGCAGGGAAGCCTTTGCGGCCCACTGTCCGTACACTGATTTTCTGTACAAATTTTCCTGAAAATATGCTGATGTTTTTAGGAAAAGAAGCTGATATTTTCTTGAAAACAATAGCATCCGTATGAAAGATTCGTTCGACTAAATACAGGTTTATTTTCAGCAATATATATAATAGGAATATTTTTTTTCGTATTTTTGTCTGTTGTTTTTCCACTAAATCACTTATATGAGCGAAGATATTTTCGATAAAAACGATATCCAATCAAGCGATAAAGAAGCACATTCTGACTATAAGCCTGTCGACCAGGGCGACGAAACTGTAAAACACCAATTGAGCGGTATGTACCAGAACTGGTTTCTGGACTATGCTTCGTATGTTATTCTGGAACGTGCGGTTCCTCATATCAACGATGGACTGAAGCCTGTTCAGCGACGTATCCTGCACTCTATGAAGCGCCTGGACGACGGACGCTACAACAAGGTGGCAAATATCGTAGGACATACCATGCAGTTCCATCCTCATGGTGATGCGTCCATCGGCGATGCACTGGTACAGCTGGGACAGAAAGATCTGCTTATCGACTGTCAGGGAAACTGGGGAAATATTCTTACCGGTGATGATGCCGCTGCTCCCCGATACATTGAAGCACGTCTTTCGAAGTTTGCGCTCGATGTGGTGTTCAATCCGAAGACAACCGAATGGCAGGTTCTTACGACGGACGAAACCGTGAACCGGTGACGCTTCCTGTCAAGTTTCCGCTGCTGCTGGCTCAGGGAGTGGAAGGTATTGCCGTAGGTCTTTCATCGAAAATATTGCCGCACAACTTCAATGAGCTGTGTGATGCGGCCATTGCTTACCTGCACGGAGAGGAGTTTCATCTGTATCCCGATTTCCAGACAGGAGGTTCCATCGATGTGTCGCGCTATAACGACGGTGAGCGTGGGGGAGTAGTGCGTGTACGTGCCAAAATCTCCAAGATAGATAATAAAACTCTTTGCATCAGTGAAATACCGTACGGAAAAACAACTTCTTCACTGATTGATTCTATCCTGAAAGCTATCGAAAAGGGTAAGATCAAGGTACGGAAGGTGGACGACAATACCGCCGACAAGGTGGAGATTCTGGTACATCTGGCTCCGGGCGTTTCGTCGGACAAGACACTCGACGCCTGTATGCCTTTACCGACTGTGAGGTGAATATTTCGCCCAACTGTTGTGTCATCGACAACAAGAAGCCGCATTTCCTTTCTGTCAGTGCGGTACTCCGTAAGTCGGTAGACAATACACTTTCGCTGCTTCGTCAGGAACTGAACATCCAGCGCAACGAAACGCTGGAAACCTTGCATTTCGCTTCGCTGGAGAAAATCTTCATCGAAGAGCGTATCTACAAGGACAAGCAGTTCGAACAGGCTGAGAATATGGATGCCGCATGCGAACATATCGACGAACGGCTGACACCTTTCTATCCGCAGTTTGTACGCGAAGTGACTAAGGAGGATATCCTCAAGCTTATGGAGATAAAGATGGCGCGTATCCTGAAGTTCAACAAGGATAAGGCGGACGAGTTTATTGCCAAGCTGAAAGCGGATATCGAAGAAATAGACAATCATCTGGCTCATATTACTGAATATACCATCGACTGGTATACACGCATCAAGGAGAAATACGGAAAGAATTTTCCGCGGCGTACGGAGATACGAAACTTCGATACGATTGTGGCAACCAAGGTGGCCGAGGCCAACGAGAAACTGTATATCAACCGCGAGGAAGGATTTATCGGTACGGGACTGAAGAAAGACGAGTATATCTGCAACTGTTCCGATATCGACGATGTGATTATCTTCTATAAAGATGGAAAATATAAAATCGTACGTGTTTCCGACAAGCTGTTCGTAGGCAAGAACATTCTCTACGTGAATATCTTCAAGAAGAACGACAAGCGTACGATCTATAACGTGATTTATCGTGACGGGAAAGAAGGATTCCACTATATCAAGCGTTTCAATGTAACGTCGATGATACGCGACCGTGAATACGATGTGACACAGGGAACTCCCGGATCGAAAATTGTATATTTCACAGCCAATCCGAACGGGGAAGCTGAGGTTATCAAGGTGACACTCCGCCCGAATCCGCGTATCAAGAAGCTGATATTCGAAAAAGACTTCAGTACCATTAACATCAAGGGACGACAGTCGATGGGTAATCTGCTGACCAAATATGAAGTGCATAAAATCAGTCTGAAACAGCGTGGAGGCTCTACACTGGGAGGCAGAAAGGTATGGTTCGACCATGATGTGCTTCGTCTGAATTACGACGGTCGCGGACAGTATCTCGGAGAATTCCAGAGTGGGGAAAGCATTCTGGTTGTGCATAAGAACGGTGAATTCTATACAACCGATTTCGACTTGAATAACCACTACGACGCCGATATACAGTTTATTGAGAAATTTGATGCTGAGAAGGTCTGGACAGCAGTGCTCTATGATGCCGACCAGCAGAATTATCCATATCTGAAACGCTTTACGTTCGAGCAGACAGCCAAACGGTTGAACTATCTGGGCGAAAACAAACACAACCAGTTGATTCTGCTTTCGGGTGAAGTTTATCCCCGTTTGCAGGTTGTGTTCGGCGGACACGACAGCTTCAGGGAAGCGTTGATTATAGAGGCAAGCGACTTTGTAGGTGTCAAGAGCTTCAAGGCAAAAGGCAAGCGTCTGACTACATTTACGGTAGACCGCATCGAGGAGCTGGAGCCTACCCGTCGTCCGGAACCACAGGAAGATATGAAGATGCAGATACACCAGAAACGGAAAATGATAATGTTGCGGAAGAAGACAATGAACAAATGACATTATTTTAAAACCGGAACAATGAAACGAAAGCTTATTACGCTGTTCATCGCACTCGGGGCCGTTTTTTCTTTGTATGCGCAGGAAGACAGCTTGCGGGCCACGCGCTACGTAATGCGCTCTACAATGGCAGGAGTGGGACACAGCAACGTATTCGAAACATATCTTTCTCCGCTGGAATATAGCGGAACGGAAGTCAGGTTTATGCACGAAAGCATGCGTATGACACGTATGCTGGGAGGAAACGTATCCGGCAAAGTCTGTTTCAGATCAATGCCTCGTATAACAAGAATATTTCTCAGACTGCTGAGATGTATGCCGGACTGGTAAACTGGAGCTATGCCCTGCATTATCAGTTCCGCATGAACGATGATAAGCTGAAGATCCTTGTAGGACCGATGCTCGACCTGAACGGCGGTGTGGTTTATAACCGGCGTAATTCCAACAATCCGGCTCAGGCTAAGGCATACGGAGGTTGGGAGCATCGGGTATGGTTATCTACAAATTTCACATCGCACGCTATCCGCTGACGGTGCGTTATCAGGCAAATCTTCCGCTGCTGGGCGTTATGTTCTCGCCCGAATACGGTGAGTCGTATTATGAAATCTTTTCGTTAGGCAATGGAGGACGGAATGTGCTGTTTACTTCGCTGCACAATAATCCTTCACTGCGACAGATGGTTACGCTGGACTTTCCGGTACGCAATGTCGTGATGCGTGTAGGATATGTGTGCGACATTCAGCAGGCAAAGGTCAACAACCTGAAAAGCCATACCTATTCACACGATTTTATGATAGGCTTCGTGCGCAACCTGTATTTGCTTCGCGGGAAGAAACGTATCAGCATGCCACTTAAAGTAACTCCCTTTTAGCTTATGAAACGATTTGCGTGTATTGTATATATTGCTTTGTCCGGACTTCTGATTTTTAATTCCTGTATACGGGAAGATATTTCCGGCAATACGCCTGAAGATAATTTTGAGGCACTGTGGAAGATTATAGATGAACAGTATTGCTTTCTCGACTATAAGAACCAGGAGTATGGACTCGACTGGAATGAAGTGCACGAACGGTATGCCCGTCGTATCACGTCGGATATGACTTGGGAAAACCTGTTCGAGGTCTTGTCGGATATGGTAAACGAGTTACGCGACGGCCATGTGAATCTTTCCAGTTCACTTGCTACGTCACAGTATCGGGAATGGTTCGACAGTTATCCGCGCAATTTCAGCGACAGTATTCAGAGTATTTATCTGGGAAAAGACTATACGAATTCTTCCGGACTAACTTACAGCATTTTGGAGAACAACATCGGGTATATTTATTGCTCCAGTTTCTCCAATGGGATAGGCGATGGTAATCTGGACCAGACGCTGAACAAGCTTGCTATTTGCGACGGGCTGATTATTGATGTGAGGAATAACGGAGGAGGTAACCTGACGACAGCACAGAAGTTGGCTGCACGGTTTACAAACGAGAAGGTGCTTGTGGGATACATGTGTCACAAGACAGGTCCCGGACACAGTGACTTTTCCGAACCAAAGCCTGTTTATATAGAACCGTCCTACGGTATACGCTGGCAGAAAAGGTAGTAGTGCTCACCAACCGGCGCTCTTATAGTGCGACAAACGATTTTGTCAACAGCATGAACCAGTTTCCGAATGTCACAATCGTAGGCGATAAGACCGGAGGAGGCTCAGGGTTGCCGTTCAGTTCTGAAATACCTAACGGCTGGTCTATCCGCTTTTCTGCTAGTCCGATGTTCGATCCGGAAATGAATCAGCTGGAGTTTGGCATCGATCCGGACGTGAAAGTAGACATGACAAGCGAAGATGTGCAGCAAGGAAAAGATACTATTATAGAAACAGCATGTAAAATATTAAAGAATTAGCTCTAATATTTTGCAAATTCAAAAATATAGTCTATCTTGCAACCGCAAAAAGGAAATATATACTGATTTAAGTTATATTTTACTTCGCGCCTGTGGCGTAATTGGTAGCCGCGCCAGACTTAGGATCTGGTGCCGTGAGGCGTGTAGGTTCGAGTCCTATCAGGCGCACGAAAAATGGATTTAATAGATTTCTCTAAGCAGAATTTATTAAATCATTTTTTTGTGCATTGGGGAATTGATTCTGCAAGATTGAATCAAATTCAACGTTTTACTGGCTCATAGAAAGGGGTAAAATTTCTTATTGGATTAATCTGAAAATCAGGTGAGTATAATTATACTTCGTGTTTTACTCATTTAATCATTTATTTAAATTACTTTTGTCATGTAGTTTTATTAAAGGAGAAAATGCTATGGGACAGCTAAAACCAAGTCAAGTATTAAGTAAGGCATATCGACAGGTTTCAATTGAAACTGAGGATTTTAATCATTTTAAAGATGCTCTTCGTACATTGTTACTTACTGTTTCAGACGGTCAAAGAGAAGAAACACAAAAGGGACATTTGAGGAATTTTTTAAGTGATACTTTTTACAAACCATACTATATGGCTCCAGAAGAAGACATTGATTTGGCTGTAAGATTAGATAAAACAAGTAAGTCGAATATTGGTTTATTAATTGAGGTAAAGAGTACAACCAACAAAAATGAAATGATTTCTGTTGGTAACTTAAACAGGAAAGCTCTTCAGGAACTTTTGCTTTATTATTTAAGAGAAAGAATATCCAAGAAAAATTCAGATATTAAATATCTGATAGCTACCAATGTATATGAATATTTTATCTTTGATGCCCAAGAGTTTGAGCAAAAATTCTATCAAAATAAGAAACTGAAAAAAAGAGTTCCAGGATTTTGAGGATGGTAGAAAAAACAAGTCGTAAAACAGACTTCTTTTATTCTGAGATAGCTTCTTCATTTATCGAAGAAGTTGCAGATAGTCTTGACTATACCTATTTTGACATCCGTTCTTACGCTAAATATTTAGGTGAGAATACAGCTTCAAAAAAACTTATCGAATTGTATAAGGTATTCAGTGATGTGCATTTATTGAAATTACCGTTTCAGAATGATAGTAACTCTTTAAATAAGAGGTTTTATGCAGAATTATTACATATCATTGGCATTGAAGAGAAGAAAGAAAATAATAAGATTGTAATTGTACGTAAAGCCGTTGGACGGCGTAATGAAGCTTCTTTGTTGGAAAATACAATCAATCAACTTGATGCAGAAGACTGCTTGCGAAAAGTTCCCAATATAGCAATTTATGGAAGTACCCAAGAAGAACGTTTGTTCAATGTGGCTATGGAATTATGTATTACTTGGATTAATCGAATCTTGTTCTTGAAGTTGTTGGAAGCTCAAATGTTGAAATACCACAATGGAGAGCAATGTTACAAATTTCTTTCTATACAGAAAATACGTGATTTCGATGATTTGAACACTTTATTTTTTCAAGTTCTGGCACGAAATGTTCATCAAAGGACAGCTTCTATATTGAAAGATTTTGAGTTTGTTCCTTATTTGAATAGCTCACTCTTTGAAGTTACTGAACTGGAAAGTAATACAATAAAGATAAATAGTTTATCGCAGCGGTCTGAATTACCACTATTTACTAATAGTGTATTAATTAATCGTAAAGAAAAACAACAGTTCAATAGCCTTCCAACTTTGAATTATTTATTTGCTTTTTTGGATGCATATAATTTTGCAAGCGAAGGCAGTGAGGAAGTTCAAGAAGAAGCCAAGACTTTGATTAACGCTTCTGTTTTAGGACTTATATTTGAAAAAATCAACGGACATAAAGATGGTTCGGTGTTTACTCCCGGATTTATTACAATGTATATGTGTCGTGAAGCCGTTGCTAATTCGGTCTTGACTAAATTCAATAATTTTTATAACTGGAATTGTACGTCTGTTACAGATTTGTATAATAAAATAGATGATATATTACAAGCTAACCAGCTTATAAACAGTATCACAATTTGTGATCCGGCTGTGGGGTCAGGGCACTTTTTGGTATCTGCTTTAAACGAGTTAATACGTTTGAAATATGAACTAGGAATTTTAGTGGATTCCGAAGGTAAACGTATTAAAAAATCAGATTACACACTGTCTATCGAAAACGATGAACTGATTGTAACGGATGCAGAAAACAATTTGTTTGAGTATAATCCATTGAATGAGGAAAGCCGACGCATTCAAGAAACATTGTTCAAAGAGAAAAAGATAATTATTGAGAATTGTTTGTTTGGCGTAGATATTAATCCAAACTCTGTGAAAATATGTAGGTTACGTTTGTGGATTGAATTGCTTAAAAATGCTTACTATACAGCAGAGAGTGATTATAAACAATTGGAAACCTTACCCAATATTGATATAAATATCAAATGCGGAAACTCTCTTTTGCATCGTTTTGATTTAACGGATAGCATTAAGTCTGTATTAAAAGAAACTGGTATTTCTATTGGCCAATATAGAAATGCTGTGAACAAGTATAAGAATGCTCAAGATAAAAGCTGAAAAGTGGGAGCTGGATTCAATAATAGCAGAAATTAAATCTAAGCTTACCACTGAAATCGGAGCAAAAGACCCTAAAAAACTCAGATTAAATAAGCGTAGGGCAGAACTGG
>ENA-OQAN01001236-OQAN01001236.1-human-gut-metagenome-genome-assembly--contig:-NODE-1236-length-11595-cov-1.936083_pt1 | contig 11595 bp, 16 predicted proteins | sample MGYA00242735_ERZ504527 | MGnify/ENA primary metagenome ERZ504527 (study PRJEB26092, sample SAMD00036230) | human gut metagenome | host: Homo sapiens | study: EMG produced TPA metagenomics assembly of...
AAACGGTGGATTTGCAGAATATTGTGTGGTAAATGAAGCCAGTTTATAAACTGGGAACGAATACAACATTTGACAGGGGCAATGACGGAACCGGTAGCATGCTGCTGCATGGAATAGATTTATGTAGTATTCGACCGGGACATCAGGTTGTTGTTATCGGCGGTGGAATGATTGGTCTGCTGATGCTGCAGCTTGCCAGACTTGCCGGTGCGGCAAAGGTTGCGCTGTTAGAACCAATTGAAAGCAAGAGAGAAGTCGGAAAAGAATTGGGAGCAGATATTTGCATTGATCCGATTCATGAGAATGTAAAAGCGAAATTGAAAGAACATGGAATGACATGGGTGAACACAGTGATTGAATGTGTCGGAAGACCGGCTACGATTGCGCAGGCAATTGAAATCGCGGGTCCGAAAGCGGTCGTTATGATGTTTGGTCTGACAAAACCGGAGGAAGAAATTGCAATAAAGCCATTTGAAATCTTTCAAAAAGAATTGGAATTGAAGGCATCTTACATTAACCCATTGACGCAGAAGAGAGCACTGGATCTGATTGATTCCGGTCGGTTGGATGTAAGCAGTATGGTCGCTCAGGTATGTGGATTAGAGAAACTGGAAGAGATACTTGCTAATCCGGAGGCAAGAGCAAAAGGAAAGTATATTATTTCTCCTGAAATGTAAAGAAAGTGAAAGTACTACTTTAGAAGGAAACAGAGATATAAAAAGCCAGCAGTTCATCGTAAAATGCGATGCATTGCTGGCTTTGTTTCTGCTTTAAATCAAATTCAAACTCCGCAGCACATACAACCATCCGGTGATTGAAAATCCCCTGCCAATTTTCAGGACTTCTTTCTTCATCTTAAAAATTTCAGAAAGGTTTTGGCCGATTGCTCTCCGCATTTCCTGAGAATGGATGCCTCCGCTATTGAAATGGCGGGCAATCTGATTAAGATTATTGCCGATCTTCCCAAATTCTGAAATAAATTTCTTTGGTTCCGGCATATCTGCCACAAGTTTCATATTTTGCAATCGACTTTTCCCCTTATTAACTGACGGCATATGTATTCAGAGAGCGACAGACCGGCGGCTTTTGCATTTTCTTGATATAAGGCGTTGATATGTTGACTGAATGGAATATATCTGCGATGAAATATAATAAATCTACACTGCCTTCCATAAAATCAATTCTACGATAAAAACATACCGTCTAGACAGCTACTTTTTAAGCTATTATCCAAAAGACATATAATATATAGGCTCAAATGGTGAAAGTGCCCATTTGGGCCTATTATTGTATAAATTCATACGTTACAACCAGAGCAAGATCCACCCGTGTATTACAGTATTGTCATTTTGACAATTTTGCATTACTTACGAGTAGCGGACTTGATGGGGATTACGTCCCCATACCCACGTGAAAATATAATTGTAGGCAATTACATTTTAGCAGATATGCGAGGATATCTGAGCAAGCGTCACAGACAACAAAATAAGGAAATTTTGATAAGGCATTCACCTGGAATAGGTGAGTGTTTTTTTGTTTTCAAATATTCAATTAACCGAAAAAATAAAAAAATTTTCATCAGGGGCTGTAAAAATGTCTCTCAGCGTTTCGTTTTATGTAGGGTATTTTGGACAGGAAAAAATATAAAAATTTTTATCAAGAACCTGTATTTATACCCTTCATCTTTTGAATATATGTAAGGACATTTTTAGCCGGCATAAAAATGATTTTTACAACAGTTAGAAACAGAAATGAGGCGAGAAAAGAATGAAATATGAATACATGAAGGAGTCAGAGCCAATGCTTCAGTACTTTCAGTTTCCGAAATTTTTGCTAAAGCTGCGAATTTCTCAAACTGCAAAATTCCTTTATATGATTTTGTATGACCGGGCGCGGATATCGAGAAAGAATAGCTGGATAGACAAGTATGGAAATGTTTATCTGATATTTCCAATAGATGAATTGTCTGTTCAAATCGATAAATGCAAATCTTCTGTAAAAACAGCGTTGAAGGAATTAGATGATGTGGAACTATTGGTTCGCAGATCCGGTGGATTTTCAAAACCCAATCATTTATATGTGAAAATTCCATCTGATGAGATAGGTTTACAGCCGGTTGACAATAAGGCGGTTGAAAAGATAGTTGCAACAGAGCCGAAAAAGCCACCTTCATCTGGTCGTAAAAATGGCTGTGGAGGAGTCGGAAATGTGGCACCTAGTAAAGTAACTGAGAAATATAAAAGTAATAAATATCATGAAGTAAATTATTGCTATGGGGAAGGAGAGAGTTTGTGATGAGAGAAGAAGATACTGTATGTGTAGGCAGTGATGGCTTGAAATACTGCAAAGTCTGTGGGGAAGCGAAAGAAGCATTTTTCCCCAAGGATAGATTTATGGGAATGAAGAAACATTCCAGGCAATGTGCCTGTGACAGAAAAGTATATGAAGAAGAACAAAAATATTTTAAAGACAAAGAGCACCGGGAATTAGTCAGCAGAAATACGAGCATCTGTTTTGACGAGAGCAGAATGGAAGAGTGGACATTTGAGAATGCAGATATGTCAGATACGGTAATGCATAGAGCAAAAAAATATGTTGATAACTGGGAGGAAATGAAAAGAAATCATATAGGCTGTTTGTTCTGGGGACGGTTGGTACCGGGAAAAGTTTTATTGCGGGGTGCATTGCCAATGAACTTCTTAAGCAAGAAGTAATGGTAAAGATGACAAATTTCAATACCATTATTGATGATATATTTCCACTGGCAGACAAAACGGAATATATCAATGCATTGGCGTCTTATCAGCTTTTGATTATTGATGATCTTGGAGTGGAACGAAATTCAGAATATGCGTTAGGAATTATTTTTAGCGTCATAGATCGAAGAATCCGTTCAGGACGACCTTTGATCATTACGACCAATCTTCCGCTGAAAGAAATAAAAAACGAGACCATGTTAGATAAAAGACGTATCTATGACCGTATTTTAGAAATGTGTACGCCTATGTATGTTGGAGGCACAAGTAAGAGAGAAGTGATTGCAAGTATGAAAATGGAGAAAGCGAAAACGTTGTTGAATACAAACAGAGGGGAGGAGGACTGCGAATGAATCATACAGAAAAAACAATACCTGTTTGGGAGAAATATTCTTTAAATGTATCCGAAGCAGCAGAATATTACGGAATTGGAGAAAAGAGATTGAGACAAATCGCAGGTGAAAATGAGGGAGCGGATTTCATTTTGGAAGTAGGTTCTCATATTCGATTCAAAAGGAAATTGTTTGAAGATTATCTGGATACAGCCAGCACAGTTTAAGTGACAGAATAGAAGAAATAGTAATGAAAATAATGTTCATTTTATCTTAGCGAAGGAAAGGTCTTGTGGTATAATGAATAAACCGAGACGGTCTTCCAAGTTAAATGAACATTTGATGAAGGAGACTAAAATATTATGAGTGAAAAAAGGAGAGATCATAGAGGACGTATATTACACAATGGAGAAATACAGTTATCTGATGGCAGATATCGATTTAAGTATGTCGATGAGATGGGAAAGGAGCGCTGCGTATATAGCTGGCGCTTAGACCATAACGATGCAACTCCGAAAGGAAAGCGCCGTACTTTGTCGCTTCGGGAGATGGAGAAGAAAATCCAGGCGGATCATTTCGAGCAGATTGCAACAAATGGCGGAAATATGACAGTGCTGGAACTGGTTGAAAAATATACATCAACAAAAACCGGTGTCAGACCTACTACAGTTGCAGGATACGGAACAGTTATCAATTTATTGAAGAAGATCCATTTGGAAAAAGAAGGATTGATACGGTTCGGATTTCGGATGCAAAATGTTGGCTGATACATCTTCAGCAGGTAGAAAAGAAAAGCTATAGTTCCATCCATTCAATCCGAGGAGTTCTTCGTCCGGCATTTCAGTTGGCAGTGGATGATGACTGATCAGGAAAAATTCATTTCAGTTTCAGCTAATGGAAGTGGTTGTGAATGACAGTGTGACAAGAGAGGCAATCAGCAGGCTGAGGAACGAAAGTTCCTACGGTTTGTGAAGGAGGATCCTCATTTTTGCAGGTATTATGAGGGGATTTACATATTATTTAAAACCGGCCTTCGCATCTCGGAATTTTGTGGTTTGACCATTTCTGACATTGATTTTAAGGAGCATACGATCAACATCGATCATCAATTGCAGAAAAAATCAAAAATCGGATATTATATTCAAGAGACTAAAACAACCAGCGGAACAAGAAAGATACCTATGACTGCAGATGTAGAGGAATGCTTTCGGAAAATAATAGAAAAACGAAACCCACCCAAAGCAGAACCTATGGTAGATGGAAAAAGTGGATTCTTATACTTTGATAAAAATGAAGTATCTGTTATTCCCTGCACTGGGAGCATTATTTCCAACACATCATTCAGAAGTATAATAATACTTACAAAGTACAGATGCCTGTCATTACACCGCATGTATGCCGACACACCTATTGCTCAAATATGGCAAAATCCGGAATGAATCCAAAAGCATTGCAATATTTGATGGGCCACTCAGATATCAGCGTAACGCTGAATACATATACGCATGTAAATCTTGAGGATGCCAGGGAAGAAGTTGCCCGGATTCAGGTTGTGTAATTACGATTTTTAATTGAAAACAGCAAGGTGTAAAATGGAAAAACATACACCTTATTTTACACCTTTTGCGGACGATATTATGCGAAAATAAAGCAGGTTATGCCAAAAAGCAAAAATTCACAAAAGGCTCACAAAGCCCGAAATACCAAGAAAAACTAAGAAATGCGAGGATATGCAACAATGATAAAAAGTGCTTTTTATCTGCCACGGCACTCTTTGAAAGCTTCGCCAAAAAGCCAGTAAAACACGGTCTGGAGGGCATAGCGGTTAGAAAATAACCCGAAAATAACCCACGGTATTTTGTGCAGATATTACATGTAAATATAGATGATGTTTGGGATGCAACATGATAGAAAATCTTATGGCTTTTTTTGCAAACAAATAGAAGAGGAAAATTATTTTATCATTTACGAAAATAGATCCGCTTGATCTGGAAGCATATAAAGAGTGGATCCAAAGGTTATGATGAATGGCCAATTTCTGAAGAGATGTTGTCTACTGGTAGAACTAAAAAGAAGAAAACTAATTGACATACATCACGAATATAGTTACAATTCTAAATGTTTGAATTATAACTATTATATATGATAAAAGAAGGAGATAAGTGATAAATGGATGCTTCATTTCACTACTTATCTATGATAAACCATATGACTGTCCAGAAAAAACTAATGGAACAGCTGGCAGACACAGGCCTTACCTTGGGACAGCCCAAAGTATTGGATTACCTGAAAGATCGCGATGGTGCCAGCCAGAAAGAGATTGCGGCAGGATGCCTCATCGAGGCAGGATCTTTAACGTCCATTTTGAACCGTATGGAAGAAAAAGGTCTGATCGAAAGAAAAATGCTCAATGGAAACCGTCGTACTTTTCATATTTTTATGACAGAATCCGGAAAGAAAAATCAGAAGCTTGTGGAGGAGGCTTTTAAGAAAATAGAAAAAACTGCATTAAATGGTATTTCTGAAGAAGAGCAGAAGCAGTTTATGGATATTTTTTTGCCGGATCTATCGAAATCTTGCAGATATGAAATGATCCGGCGATAAAAAATATGAAATGAGGAGGAAATAAAAAAATGGAGACACTAAAACGATATTTAATATTTCTGGTGGGATTGTTTGTAAACTCCCTGGGATCCTGAATAATAAGATTACTTATGTCGGGAAACGAATGACCAGAGACAAACTACTGTCGTACCTGTTAGCAGAATCCATATCTTTTGATATGTTAATTATACTATATCTTCGATAATTCTAATATTTTTCCATCAATACTTATTGTTACAACTTGCCATGGTATGAACTTTCCACTGCTTTGAAGTGCTTTTTTGCTGCCATCTCCAATCCACCACAGCCGTTGCATTTGTCTTTATTAATCCTGATAATCTTTCTTATCATTTTTACCCTCCGTCAATAGAATTTAACTTTTGTTTCTGCTAGAATTATAGTATGATAAATACAACTTGTATGTTTGATTTCCAACAGGAGGAAGGATTTTGGCAGATTATCTTTGTATTGATCGTGCAGCAATGTTTACAGAGATATTTAAGTTACAAAAGAAGGTTTTATAAAAACGAATAGAAATCATTTTGAATTGATTACTTGCAATGAAACAGATTTACAAGCTGACAAATGATGGTATAATTAATTCTACTGTTGAGCTGATAGAAAGGGTATAGGTATGAGAAAAGCAATCATATATGCATCTGTGCATCATGGAAATACAGAAAAATTAGTAAAGAGCATAGCAGAAGAGTGTCAGGTCGATTTGATTGATGCAGTAAAACAGTCAGATGCAGATCTGAGCAGTTATGATATGATCGGGTTTGCATCAGGAATCTATTTTTCAAAGTTTCATCAGTCGATATTGAAATTTGCGGAAAAGAATTTACCAGATGACAAAAAGGTCTTTTTGATCTGTACTTATGGTGGAAGTGCGAATTATAAATCCATAGAGCAGATTTTGGATAAAAAACATGCCAGTGTAGATGGTAAATTTGGATGCAAAGGATACGATACATTTGGGCCGTTCAAACTGGTTGGAGGTATTGCAAAAGGACATCCGGATGATAAAGATATCTAAAATGCAGTGGAATTTGTAAAAAACTTATAAAAATATAAAGAAGAAATAAAAACAATGGAAAGTTATCGTTTTTTGAAAAGAAATATTGACGGTAACTTCAAAAGCTGTATAATAAGCTTAACAGAACCCACCACGCCTCTGATTTTCATGCGCAACCCGGTGGGTTTTTTCTTATTCATAGGATATTTTATTTACCAGCAAGTCCCCACCCACTGCTTATTGCTTTTCGCAATTGAAGCAGGGGACTTACTTGATTCGGTTAAATACGGCAAAATAAAAGTGAGATATTCCATAATAAAATAGATTTATTGCCGATATTATGGTATACTTATAAAGATAGATTTGTGACTGGAAAAGTAATCGCATGAAGAATATGAGGTAAACCATGCTTGAAAATAAATTAGGTATTACAGATTCTACAGAATTAGCAAGAATGGAAGAAAAAATTAGTAAGCAAAAAGCGCTTGAAATGTTTGAAAGTGGCTTTTTTGAGACATTAGAACCGGGGACTTATAAAAGTCTTGCGATGATCCATCAATATCTTTTTGATGAGATTTATAATTTTGCCGGTAAATTACGAAAGGTTTAATATTTCAAAAGGAAATTTTAGATTTGCTCCTGTTAATGTATTTTGGAAACAGCGTTAACAGAGTATAGACAAAATGCCACAGTCAACTTTTGATGAAATTGTCGAAAAATATGTTGAAATGAACGTGGCTCATCCGTTCCGAGAGGGAAATGGGAGAAGTACGAGAATATGGCTTGACTTGATGTTGAAAAAAGAAATCGGCTATGTGGTTGACTGGAGCAAGGTGGATAAAGAGGATTATCTGCTTGCCATGGAGCGAAGTCCTATCAAAGATATCGAAATAAAGTTTCTTCTGAAAAATGCTCTTACGGATAATGTAAATGATCGAGAAATTTATATGAAGGGTATCGATCACAGTTATTACTTATGAAGGTTATTATGTGTTTAAGATGGAAAATTTGACGGACACAAAGGATTAACTTGATTTAGCATTAGAAAAGTGGAGGAATATGGATGCAATATCGTTCAGTTAATGAAATAGCGAAAAAATGGAATGTGTCGGAAAGAAGTGTTCGAAATTACTGCGCTCAGGGGCGGGTAGACGGTGCGTTTCTTACCGGCAAGACCTGGAATATTCCCGAAAATGCAGAGAAACCGGAGCGTTCCAATAAAAAGAAAGAGCAGCCGATTACCTTACTGGATATTCTGCAGGAGCAGAAAGCAAGTAAGTATTCCGGAGGCATTTACCATAAGACACAGATTGATTTGACATACAATTCCAATCATATTGAAGGCAGCCGTCTGACCCATGATCAGACCAGATATATTTTTGAAACCAACACCATCGGTGTAGAAAAAGAAGTGCTGAATGTGGATGATGTGATTGAAACAGTAAATCACTTCCGTTGCATTGATATGATTATTGATAATGTAAAAGTGGCTTTAAACAGAAAAGTTTATTAAAGAACTACATCTGATTCTGAAGAATGGAACAAGTGATTACAGAAAAGATTGTTTTGTTGTCGGTGATTACAAAAAATTACCAAATGAAGTTGGCGGCATGGGAACCGCACTTCCGGAAGAAGTTGCCGATAAAATGAAAGTGTTGCTGACAGAGTACAATGGAAAAGAAGAAAAGATTTTTGAAGATATTCTGGATTTTCATGTGAAGTTTGAACGAATCCACCGTTCCAGGACGGCAGTGGCCGTGTAGGCAGATTGATTATGTTCAAGGAATGCCTAAAATATAATATCGTGCCGTTCATCATCGAGGACAATCTGAAGATGTTCTATTATCGTGGATTGAAAGAATGGAACAACGAAAAAGGCTATCTGACAGATACCTGCCTGATAGCACAGGACAAATATAAGACATATTTGGATTATTTTAGGATTATGTATTGAAATTGAACAAAACAATATGATGTGTGGGGTGAATACATGCTTATTTATGCAGGTACAAAAAGTGATTTTATGATTGATACAGAGAATGATCGTTTGGAAACAAAATTATATGAAAATATAAAATTAAAGATGAACCGAACGACAGGATTAAGTGAGCTGAATGCCTGGCGGAATTCATTAAAAGAAATGTATATTACATTGAATGATTCCGATATTCCAAAGGATGCAGGTGTGGCGATTGAATATAATATTCCCCAGACTTCAAAACGGGTAGATTTTCTTATTTCTGGTTATGGATTGAATGGAAAAGGAAATGTTGTTATTGTTGAATTGAAACAATGGGAGAAATTAACAGCTATAGATGGTCAGGATGCAATTGTTGAAACATATACGGGTGGAGCGAACCGAAGAGTTGTACATCCATGTTATCAAGCCTGGTCTTACGCAGCGTTAATCAGAGATTATAACGAATATGTTCAGGACAATGAAATCAGTCTTCATCCTGTGCGTATCTTCATAATTATCCAAGAATCGAAAATGATCCATTGGATAAAGAACAATATCAGGATATTATGGAAGAGACTCCTGCATTTACTTATGGGCAAAGGGAAGCTCTTCGTACATTTATCAAAAAGCAAATAGTAACAGGTGACAAAGAGGATACACTGCTGAAAATTGAACATGGAAAAATTAAACCTTCTAAACAACTTCAAGATGCACTTTTAAATATGCTTAAAGGGAACCAAGAATTCGTTATGCTGGATGAACAGAAGGTTGTATATGAAAGTATTCTTGATTATTCTTGTCAGTGTCAAAAAGATGGAAAGAAAAGAACGATTATTGTAGAAGGCGGTCCCGGAACCGGAAAAACAGTCATTGCAATTAATCTACTGGCTGAACTCACGAATCGAATGCAATTTGTTCAATATGTTTCAAAAAATGCTGCACCGAGAACAGTATATCAATTCAAATTAAAGGGACACATGAGGAAAAACAGTGTAGATAATCTCTTTAAAGGTTCTGGAAGTTATACCGAAGCACCAAGAAATTCAGTCGGAACATTACTAGCTGATGAAGCCCACCGGCTTAATGAAAAATCCGGTATGTTCCAAAATATGGGAGAGAACCAGATAAAAGAAATCATTCATGCCGCTGCTTGTAGTGTGTTTTTTATTGATGAAGTCAGAGGGTTACACTATCAGATATTGGAAGTGTAGCTGAAATAGAAAAGTGGGCGGCTTTGGAAAAATCAGAAATTATAAAAATGCAGCTTGTTTCTCAGTTCCGCTGTAATGGTTCTGATGGATATCTGGCATGGTTAGATCAGGCATTGGAAATCCGTGAAACAGCAAATTATGATCTTGACGGAATTGATTACGATATTCGCATCTGTGATACACCTGCAGAAATGGAAACAATTGTGCTTGAAAAGAATCGTGCCAGAAATAGAGCAAGAATTCTTGCAGGCTATTGTTGGAACTGGCCGAAGGCTACCAGAAATAATACAAATTTCCATGATATCGAGATTGGAATTATTCCATAAGTTGGAATCTAAATGGTGGAGATGCATTTGCAATCAGTGAAGAGTCAATTCATGAAGCCGGATGTATTCATACATCGCAAGGATTAGAATTCGATTATACGGGTGTTATCATTGGTGATGATATGCGATTTGAAAATGGAAAAGTGATTACAGATTACACAAAACGTGCAAAGACCGATAATTCCTTGAAAGGAATAAAAACACTAGCGAAGAGAGATAAAGAAAAAGCAGATCAGGTTGCAGATGAAATTATAAAAAATACATACAGAACACTCATGACAAGAGGTATGAAGGGATGTTATGTATATTGCACGGATGCCGCCTTGGCGCAATATTTTAAGAAACTGTTAAAACAAAAATGATAAAGGGGTAAAAGTTTATGAAGGAAAAAACAATAGAGCGTATTCGCAAATTTACAGAAGACCGGGATTGGGATCAATTTCATAGTCCGGCAAATCTTGCAAAATCGATTGTGATTGAGGCAGCAGAGTTGTTGGAGTGTTTCCAATGGAGCGATACAGAGTATGATCTGCAGCATATAAAAGAAGAACTGGCAGATGTACTTGTTTATTCACAAAATCTTCTTGATAAATTGGAACTTGATGCAGATGAAATTGTGAATATGAAGATGAAACAGAATGAAGCAAAGTATCCGGTAGATAAAGCAAAAGGAAATGCGACGAAATATACGGAGCTGTAGTCTGATTATTATCAAAGGTGTGAATTGGAAGAAATTGGCCGTGTTGTTTTGAAGCTGGGATATTTTATTGATTAGGAAGAAGATTGCAGGCTCCGTTGAGTGTGGTGTTGTCACTGACAGGAGAAGGCTAAGAATTCTGGATTTTCTTGTAAAACAGAGCATTCCGAGACAAATCAAGGAGAAACAAAACAATGATAAAAGTGCTTTTTATTTGCCACGCACTCTTTGAAAGCTTCGCCAAAAAGCCAGTAAAATCACGGCCCGGAGGCATAGGCGGTTAGAAAATAACCCGAAAATAACCCACGGTATTTTGTGCAGATATTACATGTAAATATAGATGATGCTTGGGATGCAATATGATAGAATGGTTACAAGAAAAATTTGTAGGAATATAAAGATATGGAATTAAGATTATTACGCTATTTTTTAACAGTAGCAAAAGAACAGAGCTTTACAAAAGCAGCAGAACAATTGCATATTACCCAGCCAACGCTATCCAGACAAATGGCGGCATTTGAAGAGGATCTGGGAATAACATTATTTATTCGAAACGGGAAGAAAATATCGCTCACTGATGAAGGAATTTTATTAAAAAGGCGTGCCTGGAGATCCTTAATCTTGAGGAAAGGACGCTTGAGGAACTGAAAGGAAAAGAAGAGGTTGTAGAGAGCACGATAACCATTGGATGCGG
>ENA-OQAN01001237-OQAN01001237.1-human-gut-metagenome-genome-assembly--contig:-NODE-1237-length-11590-cov-2.994940_pt1 | contig 11590 bp, 18 predicted proteins | sample MGYA00242735_ERZ504527 | MGnify/ENA primary metagenome ERZ504527 (study PRJEB26092, sample SAMD00036230) | human gut metagenome | host: Homo sapiens | study: EMG produced TPA metagenomics assembly of...
GCTTCCTTGTCCATGGCAAGGTCCAGGGAAATCGGTCCTTCCACAATAGCCCCTTGATTCCTTCTTTCTTGATTTCCGCTGCTTCAACGGTCTGTTCGAGTTTTGAATTGACGCTTTCCATAGCAGAAAGGACAGCAATCTTGGGATTCTTTTCCCCTAGTGCTTTATAGGCACGAACGGCGTTTTCAAGGGCCATTTGCTTCTGTTCCTTCGTGGGATAGGTCAAAAGCCCCACGTCGGTCAAGGTAAAGAGCTTGTGATAGTAAGGACTTTCCATAAAAGCCAGTATATTCATGACTTTTGAAATGGAAATCCCATCCTCTTTGTTGACCAGGACCTTCATCAAGGTCTTCGTATCAAGGTGCCCCTTCATGATGGCATCGACTTTTCCTTCCCGTGCAAGGCGCAGGCTTTGCGCGCGCATTCGGAAGGATCCGTTATATCGATGATTTCCGCCCCGGAAAGGTCAGCCCCTTCTTTTTTCAAGATGGCTTCAATGCCTCTTTTTCCCCGATGAGGACGGGAGAGATGAGCTTTTCCTTATACGCCTTGATTACCGCTTCCAAGGTGTGCTCATCTTGGGCACAGACCACAGCACTTTCTTCTTGACGGGATCTTGAAGCAAACGATCGATGAGTTCAGCAAAATTCTTAATCATAAGCAGTCTTCTTTCTTATAAGGTTCTGGGATCCGTAACGACACCAGTGAGCGCCGTCGCCGCTGCAACAGCCGGACTGGAAAGATATCCCAAGGTCTTCTTGGTTCCCTGGCGGCCAATGAAGTTCCTGTTTGCCGTCAAAAGGATCCTTTCATCGTCATACATGAGCCCATGGGCATGCCGCAACAAAGACCGCAGCAGGATGGGAAATGACGCAGCCCGCTTCAATAAAGTCCTTGATTATAGCCTTTTTCAATGGCTTCTTTAAAGACCGTATTCGTTGCCGGCACGACAATGACACGAACATGGTTGGCAACTTTTTTGCCGCGCAGAATATCTGCAGCAGCCTTCAGATCTTCCATACTGCCATTGGTGCAGGAACCAATGTAGACCTCATCCATGGGCGTGCCGAGGACCTCAGAGATAGGATACACATTGTCAAACGCCTTGAGGGCAGCTCAGCTGTGGTTCCAGTGTCGAAACATCATAGGTCAGGACCTTTTCATACTGGGCCTCGTCATCGATGCGAATCCAGTCAATCTCCGAAAGAGGAATGCCATAATAGGCGGCCGTCTTTTCATCGGCTTCAAAAAGACCGCATTTGGCACCTGCTTCAAGGGCCATGTTGGCAACGGTAAAGCGCGCGTCAAGGGACATTTCCCGTGCTGCCGGTCCCGTAAATTCAAGGGATTTGTACTGCGCGCCGGAAGCCGTAATATCCCCAAGGATGCGGAGGATGATATCTTTAGAAAAGACCCCCTTAGGGAAGTGTCCGTTGAGGACAACCTTGATGGCGCTGGGCACCTTGAACCAAAGTTCACCCGTTGTAAGGGCCGCAGCCATTTCCGCCGTGCCGATGCCGGAGCAAAAGCACCCGGCGCCCCCGTACGTTGTTGTATGGGAATCCGTTGCGGATTGTACTTCACCAGGTTTGGCGTAGAATTTTTCGTGCATCAGGGAGTGGCAGATACCTTCCCCAATGTGGAGTTTCTTGATGCCATATTCTTCGGCAAGCTTAAGACCAGCATCGTAATGAGCCGAGTCATTTTTGGCGACAGCCGTAGGCATGCAATGGTCAAAGACAATGCAGACCTTATCGGGGTCATCAATTTCTTTCGTGCCCATTTCATGGAGCGTATCAAGGAGATACGGTGTATAGATGTCGTGGATCATGAGAAAATCCGGATGGGTCACAACAATATCGCCCGGTTTGACTTCTTCCACACCGGCATTTTTGCGGAGGATCTTTTCCGCCAAAGTAAAGCCTTTGCGGCGCAGGGAAGCGTCACTCATGACAGGAAGTTCAGGCGCTTTGTAGCCTGCTTTTGATCTTTGCCTTCGTATCTTCCACGAGACCGCCGTGTTCGACGATTTCGAGAAGATTCTGAGGAATGGCGCCAACGGGGAAGGATTTGCCATTTGCCGAAACCGTCTTGTTTTCAAGATCGACGGTCACAATGTCACCGCCTTTCACAACCTCTTGAATCCCGTCGCACTGCAGAAGATGATGCCGTTATTGAAGGCGTTGCGGAAGAAGATACGGGCAAAGCTCTTTGCGATGATGCAGCGCACCCCATTGTGAGAAAGAACGGTCGCAGCCTGTTCCCGGGAAGATCCGCAGCCAAAGTTCTTACCCGCAACGAGGATGTCCCCCGGTTTGACGGCCGTACCGAATTCCGGCTTCAAGAGCTCAAAAGCATAGCGTTTCATTTCTTCAATGGTAGGAATCGTACCGCGCTTGCCAGGAATGATGGTATCCGTATCGATGTCATCCCCAAAAGTCCAAATCTTGCCGTTAAATTTTGTATCCATGCTGCTTCTCCCCTTCCTAGACTGCGGCGGCTGCATGATGGTCTCTACCGAGGCGGTATAGACGGAGGCATCATCACAACCCATGGCACCGGCAAAAGTATAGAGGCCTGTCGTGAGGAGGATTTCCTTATGGCCGACCACACCTGCTCCTTGGCTGACAATGTCACGGTCACTGCTTGCTTCGATCTGTGCGCCAAAATCAATGAATTTTGTAATGAGTCCTTCCTCCAGGGCCTTAAGATACGTTCTTGCCGTTACGGGACAGATGGAAAGACGGACCCCTTTGCGGAGGTTTTTTCCTTCCATTAAGGCAGCCGCCGTGCGAAGGGCTTCTAAGGTCCCGCCATTCATACCGCCAAGCTGGACGGCGTGGATCTTTTGACCGGAAAGGATATCCGCCCGATCAACCCCAGCTGCCGTCTGGCTCAAAAGATCGGCGCAGGGAAGTCGTAGCATGGGCCTACTTGAGAAAGATCAAGGGTCATATCACTCTCCCCTTCCTCTATCGCAAAGGCCGTGAACGCCCCCGTATCTGTTGCCATTTCACAGAGAACTTCCCGTTCATAAGCCGTAAGGTCAGGACAGATGAATTCAACGGCTTTACCTTTGATATCGCCTGCAGCATCAAGAAAATGGAGGCTACATCAATGATGCCGACACCGCGGCGGAGCTTCCCAATGACGCGGACAGTAACCCGTTTCCGGAACGACGGTCTGGTACTCCCCTGTTTCCAGGACGCGGGCCATCTCCGTATGGCTGAGACCGAGCCTAGGGCTCCAATGGAACCAAAGATGGAACTATGACGCGTACCCGTAATGATGATATCTGTGGGCGCGACCATGTTTTCTTCGAGCATCCACTTCTGGGCAATCCCTTTGGCTTGATAGAAGGGAATCTTCTCTTTCCGGGCATACTGGAGGATTTCCTGGAAGATCTTGGATTCTTCCGGAAGGCCAGCCGGCACGTTATGGTCGTAGACGACCAAGGCTTATCGGGATTCTTTACATGGGAGGCAAGTTCTGTGATTTCATGACCAAAACCGTTCGTAATGAGGACATAGCGAGGTACTACGGCAACGACCTCACCTGTTTTGGTGCCTAAGAGTTCTTCAATTCGCTTCATCAAATCGTCTCCTTTGCCCCATCGGGGAAAGCACGATTGCGCTTTCCCTAGGAGCACTTGATTTGTTGTTTATTCAGCCAGTTTCTTGTAATAGGCGTAGCGTTCCATAGCTTCCTTCTGGCACTTTTCATAAAGGGCTTCGGCCGCTTCGGGGAAGGAACGCTTTAGGGAAGCATAACGGGTCTCCCCTTGCAGGAAGGCATCAAAATCACCTTTCGGTTCCTTGGAATCAAGGATGAAAGGATTCTTTCCTTCCTCTTTTGCTTATGTGTGATAAAGAAGCAATAGAAGTGCAAAAAATTTTGCCGTTCCTATCCGACACTTGGCCATTGTGTCGGATAGGTCGGGCGGTTATTCGGGCAAGTCAATCTTGCCGACAAAGCTGTAATAAATCTCAATGTCCTGCCTACGGGTGCCGTTCTCATCATAGCTGCACTCATGCACCACAATTTTCTCGATCATTTCCCGCAAGAGAGTGGGGGTCAGTTCTTCAAAGGCAAGGTGCTTGCGGACAATGCCCATAAATTTCTCGGCGTTGACGGTAGCTGCCTGTGACTTGTCCAGTTCGGCTTGCAGGGCGGCGGCTCTCTTTTTCAGCTCCGCTTGCTCGGCTTCGTAGTCAGCCGACAGTTCCATGAAACGCTCATCGCTGATTTTGCCGTTTACATTGTCCTCATACAGCCGCTTGATAATGCGGCTGATTTCAGAAATGCGTTCCTGCGCCTGTTCAAGCTGCTTGATGGCTGCGGCGGTCTTTCGCTTGCCGCCGATCTCGTTCTGCTGGACAAGTAGTTTCACAAACCGGCTCTCATGCTTGGCTGCGTATTCGGTCACTTGCCGGAGATTTGCCAGGACACCAGCGGTCAACAGATCGGTGCGGATAAAGTGCGCCGTACAGTTGCGGGTGCGCTTCTTGTAGCTGCCGCAGATGTAGCAGTCCTGTTTGCGGTCTTTGTTCTGATACCGCTGCTGATACAGCACATGGCCGCAGTCGGCGCAGAACAAAATCCCGGAGAACAGCCCCACTTCATCATAGCGGTTCGGGCGTTTGCGCTGCTTGCGTAACTCCTGCACCCGTTCCCATGTTTCCTTGTCGATGATCGGCTCATGGTGGTTCTCGAAAATGGCCTGCTTCTCGACGGGGTTCTCTATGCTGTGCTTGACCTTATAAGAAGGCTTTTCCGTTTTGAAGTTCACCAGACATCCGGTGTACTCTCGGTTTTCGAGGATATGAACGACGGTGTTGGTCGCCCATTTGCACTCATAGCCTGGGTGATAACGGCGGGTGCTGCCTGTCCGCTGATATTCCAGCGTCCCCGGCGTGGGGATTTGCTGCTCCGTCAGCATACGGGCAATCTTGGTCGGGCCGTTCCCGGCAAGGCAAAGCTGGTAAATCTGCTGCACCACCGGGGCGGCTTCCTCGTCTATAATAAAATTCTCGTCCTCGTCCATCACATAGCCGTAAACCGCTTGCTGGTAACAGGCTTGCCGCTCATGCCTTTTGACTTTTTCACTGCCTTGATTTTCTTGCTCGTATCTCTCACCAGCCATTCATTGAACAGATTTCGCAGCGGGGTAAAATCGTTGTCCATGCCCTCGCTGGCACTGTCCACATTATCGTTGACAGCGATAAAACGCACACCCTTTTGAGGGAACAGCATTTCCGTGTAAAACCCTACCTGCAAGTAGTTTCGCCCTAACCGGCTCATGTCCTTGACGATGACCGTACCCACTTTCCCGGCTTCAATGTCCGCAAGCATGGCTTGAAATCCGGGCCGCTGGAATAATGAGGTGTGATAGCGATAGCGGCAAAAAGCTAATAAAATCAATGGTTTTGCGGACAGCGGATAGACAGGGAATGTGTTAAAAACTGAATACGCACACAAACGCGTTACCTTAACCCTTTGGGGGAGAAAGTAACGCCGTTTTTTTATGCCCGCAGGAAAGGAGGTGCAGCCGGAATGTATTTCACAAAGGGCAAGCAGCGGGCGTTGAATTGCTCATGCAGCAGAAGCCGGGATTTGACCGCTATCAATCCGGTTGTGCCGGAGATGATGAAGATTGCGGCACTTGCCGTTTCTACCGCCCCGGGTGGAAATATGAGTTTTGCGTTTTCAAAGAGTGTCCCTATTGCCCCGGCAAAAGGACGCGGAAAACGCACGCCAGCATGGACAAATAGACGGGCAAAAGCCCTTGTGCCATGCGGCTTTGCAGACGCGAAAACGGCAAAGGGCATATTGCAATACCAAAACAGCCGAAAACGGCTTTCTAATTGTCCACGCATACCAAGAGAGGAAGTGAGGAAATATGGCAGTTTTCAGAGTGGAGCGAAATACGGGATATACCGTTATGAGCAACCACCACTTGCGAAACAAGGAATTGTCCTTAAAGGCAAAGGGCTTGTTGTCGCAAATGCTTTCGCTGCCCGAAGATTGGGATTATACTTGCGGGCTTATCCCATATCAACCGGGAGAAGATCGACGCAATCCGCGAAGCGGTCAAAGAACTTGAAAAAGCCGGATATATCGTCCGCAGCCGGGAACGCGACGAGAAAGGACGTTTGCGCGGTGCGGATTATGTCATATACGAGCAGCCGCAGCCCAAAGAGCCGGAAGCAGCTACCAGCAGCGAACAGCCGCCTACATCGGATTTACCTACATTGGAAAATCCAACATTGGATAATCCAACGTTGGAAAAACCTACGTTGGAAAAACCTACGTTGGAAAATCCAACGCAATTAAATAAAGATATATCAAGTAAAGAACAATCAATTACTGATTTATCAAGTACCCATTCCATTCCTTTCCATTCCCTAAATCCCTTGCCTTATGAGCAGGACGAAGCGGCTACGCCGCCGGAAAGGAAAAGAACGGAAGCGAAAACAAACAGCGCAATAGAGATTTATCGGGAAATCATCAAAGACAACATCGACTATGACATTCTCATTCAAGACCCCAAAATGGATAAAGACCGTTTGGACGAGATTGTAGAAATCATGCTGGAAACCGTCTGCACAGCCCGAAAGACAATCCGTATCGCCGGGGACGACTACCCCGCCGAACTTGTCAAATCAAAGTTTATGAAGCTGAATAGCAGCCACGTTGAGTTTGTTTTGGACTGCATGAGGGAGAACACAACCAAAATCCGCAACATCAAGCAGTATCTAAAAGCGGTGCTGTTCAACGCACCGAGTACCATTGACAGCTACTATACCGCCCTTGTCAATCACGACTTTTACGGCAGCAAATGAGCATAGCCGCAGTTTACCGGGAAAGGAGTTGATACCTTGCAGGAGGAAGTAACCCAAAAAACGATTGCCCTATCCGTCAATGTGGGAAAAGGCGCGGCAAGGCTTACCGAACAGGCGTTGCAGAAAGCAATCAAGAAGTTTTTGGAGCAGAAAAGCAAAGCCCCGCATGGGAAACAGACCATGCGGCAGCTTATGAAGCAAAATGCGGGTGTTTCCAACATCGAGATCACCGACAGCAATATCAAAGCCTTTGAGAGTACCGCGAAGAAGTACAACATAGATTTTTCGCTGAAAAAGGTTAAGGGCGAACAGACCCGTTACCTTGTGTTTTTCAAAGGCAGGGACGCGGACGTTATGACCGCAGCGTTTCAAGAGTTTTCCGCAAAGAAGCTGAACAGGGATAAAAAGCCCTCTATCCGCAAAGCCCTTGCCGCAGCAAAGGACAAGGCGAAGCAGCTTAACGCCGCCCGCGACAAGGTAAAGAAAATAGACAGGGGGCGCGAGATATGAAGCAGATGAACTACAAAAAGTTGATAATCCCGAATATCCCCTATGTGTTCTTTGTCTATCTCTTTGATAAGGTGGGACAGGCGGTGCGGCTTGCCCCCGGCGCGGATATTTCCGAAAAGATACTCAATATCACACAGGGATTTTCCGAAGCGTTTTCAAATGCCTTGCCGAGCGTTCACCCGTTGGATTTGCTTATCGGCATTGTCGGCGCGGTGGTTATCCGTCTGATTGTCTATGTCAAAGGGAAAAACGCAAAGAAATACCGCAAGGGCGCAGAATACGGCAGCGCACGTTGGGGCAACGCCGAAGATATAAAGCCTACATCGACCCGGATTTTCAGAACAACATCATTTTGACGCAGACCGAACGCCTTACCATGAACAGCCGCCCGAAGCAGCCGAAATATGCGAGAAATAAAAACGTCGTGGTGATCGGCGGCAGCGGCAGCGGCAAGACAAGGTTTTTCGTAAAGCCTAATTTAATGCAGCTTCATTCTTCCTACGTCTTGACCGACCCAAAAGGCACCGTCTTAATCGAGTGCGGAAAGCTCTTGCAGCGCGGCGGCTACAAGATAAAAGTGCTGAATACGATAAACTTCAAGAAATCCATGCGATATAACCCCTTTGTGTATATCCGCAGCGAAAAGGACGTGTTAAAGGTTGTCAATACCCTTATTGTCAATACCAAAGGCGAGGGAGAAAAAAGCGCGGAAGATTTTTGGGTGAAAGCGAGAGATTATTATATTGCGCGTTGATCGGCTACATTTGGTATGAAGCCCCCGCCGAGGAAATGAACTTTACAACGCTGCTTGAACTTATCAATGCAAGCGAAGCACGCGAGGACGACGAGGAATACCAAAGCCCCGTTGATCTGCTCTTTGCCGATTTAGAAGAACGCAGCCCCGACCATTTCGCGGTGAAGCAATATAAAAAATACAAATTGGCGGCGGGCAAAACGGCAAAGTCAATCCTTATTTCTTGCGGTGCGCGTCTTGCCCCTTTTGATATAGAGGAACTCCGGGAACTCATGTCCTATGATGAATTGGAACTTGATACATTGGGCGACAGGAAAACCGCGCTTTTCCTCATAATGAGCGATACCGACGACACCTTTAATTTTGTTATCGCTATTCTGCAATCGCAGCTTTTCAATTTGCTTTGTGATAAAGCGGACGACGAATACAACGGCAAATTGCCTATTCATGTCCGGTTTTTGCTTGATGAATTTGCCAACATCGGGCAGATACCCCGCTTTGATAAGTTAATTGCGACCATTCGCAGCAGGGAAATGTCCGCTTCTATCATTCTGCAATCGCAGAGCCAACTAAAAGCCATTTACAAGGACGCGGCAGAAATCATACTTGATAATGCCGACAGCACCTTGTTTTTGGGAGGACGTGGGAAAAATGCAAAGGATATTTCGGATAACTTGGGACGGGAAACAATCGACAGTTTCAATACTTCCGAAAATCGCGGCACGCAGGTTTCTCATGGACTTACTTATCAAAAATTAGGAAAGGAGCTGATGACACAGGACGAAATAGCAGTTATGGACGGTGGGAAATGTATTTTGCAGCTACGCGGTGTGCGTCCCTTTTTAAGCGACAAATACGACATCACGAAACACCCGAACTACAAATACCTTTCCGACTTCGACAAAAGAAACGCTTTTGACGTGGAACGGTATATGTCTACCCGTCCGGCAATCGTAAAGCCCGATGAAGCCTTTGACATATACGAAATAGATTTGTCCGACGAGGACGCAGCCGCCGAGGAATAACGGCGGCATTTTCATTTTCAACAACTTTTTTTGAGCCGCACAGCGGCAGAAAGCGAGGTTATATGGAGTTTTTCAACAGCGCAGTTGGTGTATTGCAGACTTTGGTTATCGCGCTTGGCGCAGGTCTTGGCATTTGGGGTGCCATTAACCTCATGGAGGGTTACGGCAACGACAATCCGGGCGCAAAGAGCCAGGGCATGAAGCAGCTTATGGCTAAGTAGATGTAATCAAGAAAAGAAAGGAAAAGCACAATCCAGACGGAACCGGCGATTGTGTCAAGAAATGTTTGTGGAATAGCAAGAACTTTGTTATAATGGGAACAGGAACCCCGGAACCGGGAGAAAGGCAGGAGGATAAATGCACATAAGCTATAAACCCCTCTGGCATACGTTGGTTGAGCGCAATATGAGGAAAGAGGACTTGCGGATTGCCGCAGGTCTTACCACAAATATGATAGCCAATATGGGTAAAGGCAAAAACATCAGCATGGAACGCTGGTTCGTATCTGCGAAGCCCTGAATTGTGGTATCTTAGATGTAATCGAATTAGAGAAGGACGATGAATAATGCTATTGCTATCTTTCACAAAACACCATAAGAAAAGTTTTCTTTTAATGCCGGGAGTGAAACTACCTACTTCGCCCCGGCATTTTACCTGTAAAAAATTTTTTTTTTGAAAAAAGTGAACCGCATACAAAGTCATGGCGAATATAGGGTGAACGGGCAATGGAGGTGAAACATTGGACGCAAGAGAAATCGAGAAATGTATTGATGAGTTCGGTACAGATATATATAGATTTTGCCTGAAACTCTGTATGGACAAATCAGAAGCAGAGGACTTGTATCAACAGACTTTTCTAAAAGCGTTAGAAATGGAATGGACACTTGACTGGGGGCAAAATCCCAAAGCACTGTTTTTTTCCTTGACGCACAATCTTTGGAAAAGCGATAGACGAAAGCAGGCCCGCCGAAATATGATTGCTCCATGTAGTAATTTGGATGATGAAGCAGAAGCAGTCTTACATTCCGACGAAAGTATTGAAGAAAGCTACTTGAAGAAAGAATTGATTTCAGAAGTTAATCGGATTATTGAAACCCTACCAGAAAAAATCCGAATACCGCTGACACTGTTTTATCTTTCTAATTGTTCCGTAGAGCAAATATCAACAATCATTAAGAAACCGCCCGGAACGGTAAAAAGCCGATTGTTTAAGGGAAGAAGTCTGATTAAGAAAAGATTGGAGGAAGCGGGATATGAAAAATGACCTTTTCAATACAGAAATTGATGAAATCATCCGGGCTTCTATGAAACTGGCTGACGAACCAGACCCGGAGTTGAACAACAAACTGAAAGCGACATTGTATCAAAAGGAAACGGCAATGCGAAAGCAACCCGCCACACGCGGTTTTTCTCTTTGGTATTTGCCGATGATTTTGAACTTAGTTACATTTATTATGCTGGCAGGTGTAGCACTAATAGTAATCAGCAACACTTATTTATCTTACTTTGCTGCTGGTATCTGTTTCTACATTGGACTGGCAGGCATTTTTGCTTACCATCGTTGGTGTCAAAAGGACAAATATGAAAGAGGATATAACAATCCGTGTTGAGAAAAGAGGTGCATTAGCGTGAATCATACAAAAAAGAACAAACTTCCGCTTTATATCGGCATTCCAGTTATTCTACTGTTAATTTTCCTGCGGTTTGGACTGTATTTTCTGAAAAGCGATGGCTTTAGCGGCCTTTCCATGCTGCTTCCCATTCTGCTTCTTTGCTTTATTCTTTTCGCCCTATGTACTTGTGGCTTCTTTGCAGCATGGGTATATCAGGATTGTAAAAAGCGGGGCGACGACCCGGTATTGTGGGCGATTGTAGTTTTTATCGCAACTCCTTTTATTGGCTTGCTGATTTATTTTCTGCGCCGTTCAGAGATAAAAGCAACGTGTCCTCCTGCGGGCATCGAATTTCATTGAAAGCAAAATATTGTGAAGAATGCGGAACGCATATTGAAAACAAGGAGGATAATGGCGTTATGGTTAAACAGGAAACCCACCACTTAAAATTTATTGTTGCCGGTATTATCAGTATGGTGCTTATGTTGGTCTGCCTGACAGGGTTTATTGTCAGTGCTGCTACCGGAAATGGTGTAAATACGGATGTTACATCGAACGACCGAGTTTGGAATTTGGGAACAATCAGCATGAATTATGACACTTATCTGAATGGTGTTTGGAAGTTGGATTTTAGAAGTGCCAGTGATGGATTTGTGAAAGAACAAAACATGATGGTAGATGACGCAGAAACTCAAATGCTTCACGCTGATATTTCTTGCGAAACGGTGCCTGATGGAGCATCACTTACTTTGTGGCTGGTGCAGGGTGATGTATCAAAATCCTTTGATGTCACAAAATCTTTCTGACCCCTTAGAGTATTCTTTGAGTGAATTTGAAAACGGGAAA
>ENA-OQAN01001238-OQAN01001238.1-human-gut-metagenome-genome-assembly--contig:-NODE-1238-length-11588-cov-1.980892_pt1 | contig 11588 bp, 13 predicted proteins | sample MGYA00242735_ERZ504527 | MGnify/ENA primary metagenome ERZ504527 (study PRJEB26092, sample SAMD00036230) | human gut metagenome | host: Homo sapiens | study: EMG produced TPA metagenomics assembly of...
CATTTGATATATTTGCAATTTTGATATATTTGCATTTGATATATTTGCATTTGATATATTTGCATTTGATATATTTGCATTTGATATTATTATCATTTGATCATTTGATATATTTGAATTTGATATATTTACATTTGATCATTTGATATATTTGAATTTGATCATTTGATATATCTGCATTTGATATATTTACCGCTCAAATTCACTTCTATATTATTCCAAAAAATCCGCAGATGTGCCCCGCACATCGAGACCTACCAACGCCCTCCCACCCTCACTCTCGGCTCAACCTTCCACATCCAATACCGTCACATACCTATAACGGCCTCAAGATTTTTCACTCTCAACAACCCCCGTCAGGCCGTTCTCCTCCATCGGCTCAACCTTTCGTTCCCAGCACCGTCGCATACAGACACAAGTCAACCAAACTCCCGTCCTCCACAACCAAGCACTCCTAAAAAAAGCCCGAGGGGTGTGCAGAGGGGCCGCGGCTTTGCGGCCCCTTTGCGGTTTTCCTTTTTTCCTCAAAAAAATACTGTGCACCATTCGCCAAAAAAGCAAACGCCACACAGTATTTAAAAAAAAGTATTTCTAACCTCTTGTCCTTTACTTAACAACACGCACCCTGTACATTCCCTCAATCTCCTTGAGTTCATCCAACGCCTTAGCAGACGCCGCACTCTCAAGATCAATAAGAGTATAAGCAAACTCCCCTTTACTCTTATTCGTCATATCCGCAATATTCAGTCCCTCAGATCCAAGGATCTTGGTAACCTGACTGATCATATTCGGTGTGTTGCTGTGCGCAAGAGAGATTCTTCCAACAGCCACACAGGTACCCATATCACAATTCGGATAATTCACAGAATTCTTAATATTACCATTCTCAAGGTAATCACGGATCTCTTTTACAGCCATCTCTGCACAGTTCTCTTCAGATTCCTCTGTAGACGCACCAAGATGCGGAGTTACCAGAATACCCTCGCGTCCTGCAACTGTCTCATTTGCAAAGTCAGTTACATACTTCTTAACCTTGCCACTCTCAACAGCCTCGATCAGCGCATCCTCATCAACAAGAAGATCTCTTGCAAAATTCAGAAGAACTACGCCGTCCTTCATCTTATCAAAAGCTTCTTTGTTGATCATCTTCTTAGTGCTGTCAAGAAGCGGCACATGAATGGTGATATAATCGCACTGGCTGTAGATCTCATCCAGGCTCTTGCTGTGCTTGATGGTTCTGGACAGGTTCCATGCTGCATCAATAGAAAGATATGGGTCATAGCCATATACTTCCATGCCAAGACCGCATGCTGCGTTTGCCACCATGGCTCCGATGGCTCCAAGACCGATGATACCAAGCTTTTTGCCGCTGATCTCGCATCCTGCGAACTGTTTTTTCTGCTTCTCGGCAAGCTTGCAATGTGCTCTTTATCTTTCTCCTGTGCAACCCACTCGATACCTCCTACGATATCTCTGGATGCAAGGAGCATACCTGCAAGTACCAGCTCTTTTACGCCGTTTGCGTTGGCTCCAGGTGTGTTGAATACAACAACGCCCTTCTCTGCATACTCCTTAACCGGAATATTATTGACGCCTGCACCTGCACGTGCAACTGCGCAAACGCTCTTCGGCAGCTCCATGTCGTGCATTTTTGCACTTCTTACAAGGATTGCGTCACACTGGTCAGCGGTCTCTGTTTTTTTATAATTATCGCCAAAAAGTTTCAGACCTTTTTCAGCGATCGGATTCAGGCAATGATACTGGAACATTATGCATTCTCCTCCTCGAATTTTTTCATGAATGCAACCAGTGCCTCTACGCCGGCCTTTGGCATGGCATTGTAGATGCTGGCACGCATTCCGCCAACAGTACGGTGTCCTTTCAGGTTTACAAGTCCTGCTTCAGTTGCCTCTTTAACAAACTTGGCATCCATTTCCTTGTCACCGGTTACGAACGGTACATTCATAAGGGATCTGTCTTCCGGAACTACAGTTCCTTTGAACAGCTTGCTGGAATCCAGGTAATCATAAAGGATTTTTGCTTTTTCCTCATTGCGCTGCTTCATCACTTCCAGGCCGCCCATCTTCTTCAGCCATTTGAATACTTTTCCGCATACATAGATGCAGTAAGCATTCGGCGTATTGTAAAGAGAGCTGCGTCTGCATGTGTCTTATAAGTAAGCATGGTTGGGGTTCCCGGAAGAACATCCTCTGTGATCAGGTCCTCACGGATGATCACGATAACCATGCCTGCCGGTCCGATGTTCTTCTGAACACCGCCATAAATAATACCATATTTGCTTACATCCACCGGCTCAGACAGGAAACAGGAGGATACATCTGCTACCAGAGTCTTACCTTTTGTGTTTGGAAGTTTTTTGAATTTTGTGCCGTAAATGGTGTTGTTCTCACAGATGTATACGTAGTCTGCATCCGGGCTGATCGGCAAATCACTGCAGTCCGGGATATAGCTGAAGGTTTTATCTTCAGAAGATGCGATCTTGTTTGCTTTTCCGTATTTCTGAGCTTCCTGATAAGCTTTTTTTGCCCACTGTCCTGTTACGATATAATCTGCGACCTTGTTTTTCATGAGGTTCATCGGGATCATGGCAAACTGCTGGGATGCTCCTCCCTGAAGGAAAAGTACCTTGTAGTTATCCGGAATGTTCATAAGCTCGCGAAGATCTTTCTCTGCAGTATCAATGATCTCCTGAAAAGCTGCACTTCTGTGGCTCATTTCCATAACAGACATTCCTGTGCCGTTATAATCCATCATCTCATTCCGCTACTTCTTTGAGTACTTCCTCTGGAAGCACTGCCGGTCCGGCAGAAAAATTATACACTCTACTCATGTTTCTTCATATCCTCCTCGTCAAATACATCATCAAGGTTCGCACCAGCGGTACCATCGGGAACACACTCAGATCCTGATCGATCCAGCAATCCAGAACGACAGGTCCTCTGCTGCCAGTGCCATCTTAAGTGCAGGCTCCACATCCTCCATCTTTGTCACACGAAATGGCTTTTGCACCCAGCGCCTCTGATAATTTCACAAAATCAACGGCGTCATCCAGTACTGTGGAAGAGTACCTCTTTCCATAGAAAAGCGTCTGCCACTGACGCACCATTCCCAGTACATGATTGTTCATAACAATCTGGATCAGCTGTCTGCCACAGCGTGCAGCTGTTGCCAGCTCATTCATATTCATACGGAAGCATCCGTCACCTGCTATATTTACAACTGTTTTTTCCGGTCTGCCCATCTTCGCGCCAATTGCAGCGCCAAGGCCGTAGCCCATGGTTCCAAGGCCGCCGGAAGTAAGAAGAGTTCTCGGCTCTTTGTATTTATAATACTGCGCCGCCCACATCTGATGCTGTCCAACATCTGTGGAGATGATCGCATCACCGTTGGTCAACTCATAAAGTTTCTCTATAATATACGGACCTGTAAGCTGTGTGTGATCATAATTCAGCGGATATTTTGATTTCAATTCCTGGATATGTGCGATCCACTCCGGATGTTCTTTCTTCGGAATTTCCTCCAGAAGGCGTTTCAGCACTTCCTTCACATCACCGATCACACTGGCATCCACTTTGATATTTTTATTGATCTCCGCAGCATCCACATCGATCTGAAGGATTTTTGCATTATGTGCAAAAGTTTTGGTATTTCCTGTTACACGGTCACTGAAGCGTGCACCGAGAACAATAAGAAGATCGCACTCTGTTACGCCAAGATCGGAAGTCTTGGTTCCGTGCATACCTACCATACCTGTATAGAGAGGATCTTCTCCCGGGAAGGTACCCTTGCCCATCAGAGTATCGCAGACAGGAGCCTGGATCCTGCGAGCCAGCTCACGTACTTCCTGGTCAGCACCGGAGATCACACATCCGCCGCCAACAAAAATAAACGGTTTCTCTGCCTCTCTGATCATTTCCAGTGCCTGATCAATATCTTCTTTACGGATACTTTTGATCTCACGGTTAACCATAGCCGGATGGCATGGCTCATATTCATATTTCATTCCTGTGATATCCTTCGGGACATCCACAAGCACCGGGCCGGGTCTTCCGCTTTTTGCAATATAAAATGCTCTTCTTAACGTATCTGCAAGTCTTCGATATTCTTTACGATGAAACTGTATTTTGTTACAGGCATTACGATACCTGCGATATCAACCTCCTGGAAAGAATCTCTTCCCAGGAGTGGTCTTCCTACGTTTGCAGTAATGGCTACCATCGGTACGGAATCCATGTATGCAGTCGCGATCCCTGTTACCAGGTTAGTTGCTCCTGGACCGGAGGTTGCCAGGCAGACACCTACCTTTCCGGTCGCTCTTGCATAACCGTCAGCAGCATGGGATGCACCCTGCTCGTGGGAGGTCAGTACATGTGTGATCTCATCTTTGTATTCATATAAGGCATCGTAAACATTCAGGATCGCGCCGCCCGGATATCCAAATACGGTATCAACGCCCTGTTCCTTCAGACATTCTACGATGATCTCTGCACCTGTAAGCTGCATTATCTTTCGTTCCTCCTTATTTTGCTTTCGGTACTTCCAGGATCGCACCACGGTTTCCGGATGTTACCATGGAAGCATATCTTGCCAGATATCCGGTTGTCACCTTCGGCTCTCTTGGCTGCCATTTTTCTCTTCTAGCCTGCATCTCTTCATCTGAAACCTTGATCTCCAGTTTCAGCTCCGGAATATTGATGCTGATGATATCGCCTTCCTCAACCAGTGCGATCGGGCCGCCTACTGCTGCCTCCGGTGATACGTGTCCGATAGCGGCTCCTCTAGATGCACCGCTGAAACGTCCGTCGGTGATCAGGCTACGGAAGAACCAAGTCCCATTCCCACGATGCAGATGTAGGGTTCAGCATCTCTCTCATTCCAGGGCCACCCTTTGGTCCCTCATAGCGGATAACCACAACATCCCCCTCTACGATCTTACCGCTCTTGATGGCAACAATTGCGTCATCCTCGCTGTCAAATACACGTGCAGGACCCTCATGTACCAGCATCTCCGGTACAACTGCAGAACGTTTTACAACACCACCATCCGGTGCAAGGTTTCCTTTCAGTACGGCAAGTCCGCCTGTCTTTGTATACGGATTGTCGATCGGGCGGATAACATCCGGATTCAGGTTTACACAGTTTTTGATATTCTCACCTACTGTTTTTCCGGTTACTGTCATACACTCTGTATGGAGAAGTCCCAGCTTGTTCAGCTCATTCATGACCGCATAGACACCACCGGCCTCATTAAGATCTTCCATGTAGGTCGGGCCTGCCGGTGCAAGGTGGCAAAGGTTCGGGGTCTTCTCACTGATCTCATTTGCGAAGCTGATATCAAAATCCATTCCGATCTCATGTGCGATAGCCGGAAGATGAAGCATACTGTTTGTGGAGCATCCAAGTGCCATATCTACTGTAAGTGCATTTAAAACTGCCTCTTTTGTCATAATGTCTCTTGGGCGGATGTTCCTTCTGTACATTTCCATTACCTGCATTCCTGCATGCTTTGCAAGACGGATACGTTCAGAGTATACTGCCGGGATGGTACCGTTTCCTTTCAGTCCCATACCGAGAACCTCTGTCAGGCAGTTCATGCTGTTTGCAGTGTACATACCGGAACATGATCCGCAGGTCGGGCAGGTTTTGTTCTCGAATTCTTCCAGATCATCTGCTGTGATGGTTCCTGCTGCATAGGAGCCTACTGCCTCAAACATACTGGAAAGACTGGTTTTGTGTCCTTTTACATGGCCGGCAAGCATCGGGCCGCCGCTTACGAATACAGTAGGAACGTTGATCCTTGCCGCTGCCATCAGAAGGCCAGGTACGTTTTTGTCACAGTTGGGAACCATGACCAGAGCATCGAACTGATGAGCCAGTGCCATGGCCTCTGTGGAATCTGCGATCAGGTCACGTGTTACAAGGGAATATTTCATTCCAACGTGTCCCATTGCGATTCCGTCACATACTGCGATCGCCGGAAATACAACCGGTGTGCCGCCAGCCATTGCAACGCCGAGCTTTACAGCATTTACAATTTTGTCAAGGTTCATATGTCCCGGTACGATCTCGTTATAAGAACTTACGATTCCTACCAGTGGTTTGTCCATTTCTTCCTTTGTCATTCCAAGGGCATTGAACAGGGAACGATGTGGTGCCTGCTGTGTGCCTTTTCTTACGGTATCACTTTTCATTTTTAAGGTCTCTCCTTTTTATTCTTTACGATAAGATCCGGTATCTGTTTATAGACTTCCTCTTCCAGGTACCGGTTTTTTCTGTTCTGTTTCGTTTTCTTCTCTCTGTCCCGCTTTATTTATGCAATGGCATCTGCGATCAGATCGCCCATCTCTCTGGTTCCGACAAGCTTGCATCCGTCAGACATGATATCTCCTGTTCTGTAACCCTCTGTAAGAACCTTCTGTACTGCTGTTTCCACAGCATCTGCTTCTTTATCAAGATCCAGAGAATATCTCAGCATCATAGCAGCGGAAAGAATGGTTGCGATGGGGTTTGCCTTGTTCTGGCCTGCGATATCCGGTGCAGAACCATGGCTCGGCTCATAGAGACCAAGCTTTGTCTCATTTAAGCTTGCGGAGGAAAGCATTCCGATGGAACCGGTCACCATACTTGCCTCATCAGAGAGGATATCTCCAAACATGTTTTCTGTAAGGATAACATCAAACTGCTTCGGATCACGTACCAGCTGCATTGCACAGTTATCAACCAGCATATGCTCCAGTGTTACATCCGGATAATCCTTTGCCACATCCTCCACTACACTTCTCCAGAGTCTGGAAGAATCAAGAACATTGGCTTTATCTACACTTGTAACCTTATTTCTTCTCTTACGTGCGATCTCAAATGCCTTAATGGCAATACGGCGGATCTCATTCTCATTATAAGAAAGAGTATCTACCGCTGTGCGGACTCCATTCTCCTCAGTAGTCTTTCTTGCTCCGAAATAAAGACCTCCTGTAAGCTCTCTTACGATGATCATGTCAAAACCATCTCCGATGATCTCATCACGGAGCGGGCAGGCATCACGAAGCTCATTGTAAAGATAAGCCGGACGAAGATTTGCAAACAGGTTCAGCGCCTTACGTATCGCAAGAAGACCTGCCTCCGGACGTTTGGACGGCTCCAGCTTATACCACGGGGATGTCTTGGCATCACCGCCAATGGAACCCATCAATACTGCATCAGAAGCTTTTGCCTGGGCAATGGCTTCCTCTGTAAGAGGTACTCCGTGAGCATCAATGGATGCCCCTCCTAAAAGAACCTCTGTGTATGAAAATTTATGACTGTATTTCTCACATACTCTGTCTAAAACTTTTTTGGCCTCGGCAACAATCTCCGGACCGATTCCGTCTCCCGGAATCAGGGCAATCTTGTACTCCATTTTATTCACTCCTCCGATTTCCCCTGTGCTGTAAAATTTTAACGCACTGGTGTGGATAATTGTTATTATCATAACGCACTTTTCGACGGATTTCAACCTATTAAATAGATAAAGTTATTTCCGAAATGCAAAAAATAAACGGCAATTCCCTGTTTCTGCCGCCACAAAGACATACTTTCGCACACAAAAAAGAAAAACTGCCCCACCATTCCGGTACAGCAGTCTTTCTTTTTTTATCATATTCTGTTTTTCCTGATGATCTTCTCAGAATTTCCCGCTGGAACCACCGAAGGTATCACCGGAAGATGAGGTATGGGTGCTGGAACCACCGTTATTATCCTCATTTTTCGGTTTTGCAGATTTTGATACCGTACTGTAGAGGTAAAAATCATTACTTCTGGTCACATTCATACTGCCCTGCCGCACATAAGAAGCCGCCCGATCCTGTTTTCGCACAGTTTTCAGCTTTCTTCTCATATTTCCGGTCACCAGTAATCCTGCCACAAGCCCCACAGCAAGAGCGATCAGCAGGTTTATCCCAACCGCAAAAGGCTCATCCGGAAGGTTTTCCACATCGTATGGCTCTGCCTCATTTGCCTGCGTGATAAAATCATCGCATTCCGTGGCAAACTTATGAAACGCTTCGTTATAATCACCGTCACTTAAATAAGGCTTCACCTGATCCATGATGTAGGACTGTCCGGCATCCGTAAACACTTCTATCGCATATCCGTGTGTTGCAATGGCCCAGTTACGGTCTCCCATATCCAACAGGAATAAAATACCGTCACCATTTTCCCCCTGTCCATATCCATGGTCAATAAATAATCCTCCGCATACGCCTGGGCTGTTTTTCCCTCAAGACTGTTAACGGTAACGACCACAACATCTACCAGATCCCGCTCACTGATCTCATCCAGAGTACTGCTCAGGCTCTCCTGCTGCTCTGCATCCAGAAGTCCCGCCTGGTCATCCAGACGGCTTACGGTGCCTGCCCATACCGGAAAAGCACATGCCAGACACAAAAGGATCGATATCAAAAATACAGATATTCTTTTTTTCATGGCATCCACCTCCCTACAAAGCCCAGATCAGATACAGGATAATATAAGTGATCACACCCACGACCCCCGTTGTTCCCAGGAACCATCGTGCAAAAGCGTTCTTGTCTGTAGGCAGATTTCCCACAAATTTCCCGGTCTGACCATTCATGGCAAATATGTAATTATCCCCCTTCCACTTCGTCTGCAGGATCCATACGGGATATAACGCATATTTCGTTGTCCCGTTATGAAGCCGGATACTGGTATTCTCCGGTACCACACTGGCGTATCCTCTCACCGTATCCCGGAATGCAGCCTCTGTGCTGCGGCGGATACGCTCATTGGCACGTTCCTCACACTCGCTGGCCGTCACATCATATTTATCTGCAAAATATCCAGCCAGATACGCAGTCTGAAAATCCACCGCTTCTTTGAAATCAAAAGGCTCTATAGACTCCATCAGATCATTTTCCATGCTGCAGAGCCATCCACCGGTACATGATCAAAACCAAGAGAACCACTTCTATGTACTGCATAATAGCTGGTCTCCGTATAATCATAATCACTATCGCTCCAGAACCGGGTCTTTGTTGCACGGTAACGGATATCTGCGTCTGCGTCTGTGTCATACAGCCAGAACGGAACGTAGATGCCCTTAACCTCGCTGATATGATTCTCTGACTTAAATGCTTTCGGCAGAAGCCTCTTACCGGTAAGATGCTTTTTCAGCCTCTCCTTTGCCGCTTTCTTGTCCAGCTTAAACGGAATCACATAATCCGGCTTCAGTGCACCGGACAGCTGCCCGGTCATTACCACCGGACTTCCGCAAAACGGGCAGGCCGTTGCTGCCGTATTGGCATCTCCCACGATCTCACCGCCACAGGACTTGCACACATAGGTACGCAGCCCCTCACTCTCCCCGTCCCGCCACTCACTGCCGGCTCATCCGACCAGCTCATATCCTCAGGCTGCTCTTCCTCCACAGTCTGGCATATTCCGATAACGTACCAACATCAAACTCCGTATCACAAAACGGACACTTCATCTTCTGCACAGAACTGTCAAACTCTATGGAGCCACCACAGCACGGACACTTAAACTCCTGCATCTTCGCCATATATTCACCTCACTTCATCATTCTGTATCCAACAACCGGCAGGAGTTACCCTGCATTTTGCTCCTGACCATCTCTCTTTCTGATCTATACTGCATCCTCCGGTCCGAACGGATCACCGCACTCCGGGCAGAATTTCGGTGGATTCTCCGGATCTGCCGGTTCCCATCCGCACCTGCTGCAGCGATACTGCATCTTCTTCTCCGGCTTCTTCGCTCCGCAGTTCATACAGAACTTGCCTTTATTCACCGTACCGCAGGAACAGGTCCAGCTGTCCTCCACCGGACGCGATGCACCACACTCCGGACAGAATTTCCCCGAAGAAACCGCACCACAACTGCAGGTCCAGGAACCAGCCGCAGCCCCTGCTCCGTTCCCTGCCGGCGAAACCGGCCGCGCTGCCTGCTGCTGTACACTCTGCTGCTGCGCCTGTTGCTTCTGGCCCATCTCAAACAACTGCTGCGCATTCAGACCACCTGCATTAGCAGCCATACCCATGCCCATAAAACCAGTCATAGCCCCTGCTGAATTAGAAGCCGCAGCCTTCATAGCATCCGCCTGGGCCCCGGTCAGAGTAGCCGCAGCCATAGCAGGATCACGCATCATAGCCGTACGCTGAGCCTGCTTGATCATCTCGGCATCCTCATCCGGCAATGTCACAGAACCAAGTGCCACACTGACCACCTTAAGCCCACGAAGCTCCTCCCACTTGGCAGAAAGCACCTCATTCATGGCATTCTCCAGCTCCGTATTATGAGTCACGATCTGATTCGGACGCAACTCCAGCTCCGAAAGCCTTCCGAAAGCAGGCTGCAGCGCACTGATAAACTCCGCCTTCAGCTGTCCGTCCAGCTCCTCTCTGGTATACTCCCGCTCCACATTTCCACACACATTCGTATAAAAAAGAAGGGGATCCGCGATCCTGTAGGAATAAACACCATGACACCTCACAGCCACATCCACATCCAGCCCGATCCTAGAATCCACAACCCGGAACGGGATCGGATTAGCAGTACCAAACTTGTTATCCACAAGCTCCTTGGTATTAAAATAATACACCCTCTGATCCTTACCCGTATCACCGCCAAAAGCAAACCTCTTCCCGATCGTATCAAAGGTCTTCCTGATTCCGTCACCCAGACTACCTGAAAAAATACTCGGCTCCGTAGAAGCATCATACGTATACTCTCCCGGATCCGCACAAACCTCAACAACCTTTCCCTGCTCCACGATCATCATACACTGACCATCCGCCACAGCGATCCCGCTGCCGCTGGAAATAACATTATCACTCCCATGCTTATTGGAAGACCTGGAAGAAGACCTCTTCGTCCCCTTCACAACCATCACTTCTTTATCCATAGCCTCACAGTAAAAAAACTCCTTCCACTGATCCGCCAACGTACCACCCGCTGCACCCACAGCCGCTCTGATAAGACCCATAAATCCAACCCCTTTCTGAAAATTCATTCTTATTTACAATTTTACGATATTCCAAAGCCATCGTCACTCTCATTTCTGATAGTAACATCATTATTACACGAATTTTACCAAAAATCCACTTATTTCTATACAATATTACAATTGTCATATTCCCATCACATCCACAATTGTAGGCATATCCACACAGTCCATCCGCGCTGGCATCAAAGGCTATTCTAGGCACATCCACACAGTCCATCTGCGCTGGCCTCAAAGGCTATTCTCCCATCACATCCGCAATTCTAGGCACATCCGCAATCCAGGCTGACAGCGCAGCGCCTCAGCCGTCCCCCCAACCAAACACAAACTCAGCCATTGCAGTCGTCCAGCGCAGCGCTGACGACCCACAACCAACCGTCAAACGACACTATTTCTCACCGGAAGCACCAGCCGGGGAAGGGGATGCTGGATGGCTCTGCTTCTGGCAGGAGGGGTAGCTGATTCTTGGGACGGCGGGAATCTGCGTTGTTCAAAAGTCCGCTGTCTGAGCGGCAGCAGGCCGCGAGTTCAGACTTTTAGAAAAACGCCTTTT
>ENA-OQAN01001239-OQAN01001239.1-human-gut-metagenome-genome-assembly--contig:-NODE-1239-length-11580-cov-2.292587_pt1 | contig 11580 bp, 16 predicted proteins | sample MGYA00242735_ERZ504527 | MGnify/ENA primary metagenome ERZ504527 (study PRJEB26092, sample SAMD00036230) | human gut metagenome | host: Homo sapiens | study: EMG produced TPA metagenomics assembly of...
CGCTCGGACGGCGACACGGGTGCCACGGTCGCTCGCCGCATGCTCGATGCCAACGGTTGTAGCGCCGTGGGCATCAAGGGCGTCGCCGGTGAGCTCACCGACCACTACAACCCGCAGGATAACAACCTGTATCTGTCGGATGCCAACCGTTCGGGCGGGTCGGTCGCAAGCGTTGCCGTCGCCTGCCACGAGGCGGGCCATGCCGCCCAGCGTCAAAGCGGCTACGCCATGATGAAGGTACGCACCGTTTTGGTCCCCGTCGTCAACTTTACCCAGAACACCTGGACGATCGTGCTGCTATGGGCCTGTTTATGAACATCGCGGGGCTCACGACCTTGCGCTGGTCTTCTTCTCGTTTAGCGTGCTGTTTCAGTTGGTTACGCTACCAGTCGAGATTGATGCCAGCCGCCGCGCCGTGGCGTATATTGAGCAGTCGGGCATGAGCTCCAAGCAGGTCAACGGTGCCAAGAAGGTCCTGACGGCAGCCGCGCTTACCTATGTTGCCGCAGCACTCACTTCGATCATTCAGCTGCTCTACCTGATGGCTCGTTACAACAGAAACTCCAACCGATAACAAATGGGACCGACGGGCGCCGTGGGGATTTGTGTCCCCGCGGCGCTGTACTATGTGTTGGACTTGAATTAGCGCAGGGCCGGAGCCCATGTGCACGATGACGAAAGGGGGCTGCGTGGCAGGCTGGAATCTGACCGGCAATACCGTTTCCGCCGAGTTCGACGGATCGGACGAGCAGGAGCGCAAAGAGCTCAGCGTGAGCCAAGCGGTGGAGATCGCCGCCGGCGCGCTCGATGCCATTCCGCAGCTGAGCGTTTTGGGTGAGGTCACGGGTTTTCGTGGTCCTAATGCCCGAAGCGGTCACTGCTACTTCCAAATCAAGGACGACTCGGCGGCCGTCGACTGCATCATCTGGAAGGGCGCCTACCTTAAGCGTACCTTCGATCTGCGTGATGGCATGCAGGTGAGCTTTAAGGGCAGTTTCAATCTCTACAAGCCTACGGGTCGCATGAGCTTCGTTGCCCGCTCGTTCTCGCTGGCGGGGGAGGGCCTGCTGCGTCAGCAGGTGGCTCAGTTGGCCGAAAAGCTGCGTCGCGAGGGCCTGATGGACGAGGCGCACAAACGTCGCATTCCGGTGTTTTGCTCGCGCGTGGCAGTCGTCACCTCGCTTTCGGGCGCCGTAATCGACGACGTCAAGCGTACCTTGCGTCGCCGCAACCCGCTCGTCGAGCTTGTCTGTGTGGGCGCAAAGGTCCAGGGCGAGGGTGCGCCGGCAGAGCTTATTGAAGGCTTGCGCCGCGCCGCTGCCATTACGCCGGCGCCCGACTGTATTTTGCTGGTGCGCGGCGGTGGCTCCTTCGAGGACTCATGACCTTTAACGACGAGGAGCTTGCCCGTGCGGTGGCAGCCTGTCCCGTGCCGTGTGGTGACGGGCATTGGGGCATGAGCCCGATACCTCGATCTGCGACATGGTGAGCGACCGTCGCGCCTCCACGCCAACGGCAGCGGCAGAATCGGTGGCGCCGGCTATGACGGAGCTGGCAGACGTGCTCGAGACGGCGCCACCAGCCGTCTGGGCGCCGCGATGGCTTCGATGATTGGGTCTGATCAGGTCGATCTGGAAAATGCTCGACCAGCGCGGTCGTCGTGCCTGGGACACCTATACGGCTCGTCTGGGCGACGCGCTCGATGCAGCCGCGTGCCGCCCGTGTCTTAATGATCCAACGTTTATGGTCGAGCGCCGCGAGTCCGAGCTTGCCCTGACGGCCGATCGTCTGTCCGGCGCCATAACGCGTTCGGCTGGGACCTTCCGCTCCAACTTCGAGCGTCTGCCCGAGCGCTTGATCGCAAGCACCTCAAGGCTCGATGGCAAGCGCCATGCGCTCACGCTTGCGAGTTCCCGCCTAGAGCATCAAGGGCGCACGATGCTCAGCAAGCCAGCGTCCGACCTAGGCCGAGCTGCCGCGTCGCTCGATGCTCTGTCGCCGCTCAAGGTGCTTGCCCGCGGTTACTCCATCGCGTACAGCGATGATGGGGTGGCTACGAGTGCCAAGACCTTTAAGCCGGGCGACGCCATTCGTGTGCGCATGGCAGACGGCAACGTGGCGGCAACGGTCGATACGGTCGAGTAAGCCGCGTTTCATAGCGATAAACCTTTAGGAAAGGAAACAGATATGGCAGAGAAGACCCCGGTCGAGCAGCTTACGTACAAGCAGGCCTCGCAAGAGCTAGAGCTCATCATCCGCAGCCTTGAGTCGGGCGAAATGGAGCTCGAGGAGTCGCTCGAGAGCTATACCCGCGGCGTCGAGCTCCTCAAGAGCCTGCGCACTCGCCTGGCCGATGCCGAGCAGAAGTCTCGGTGCTCCTTAAAGACGTCGACGGCAACGACATGCTCGCCGACGCGAAGCCGCCAACACCGACGACAACCTCTCGTTCTAACCATCTCACCAAATATAATTACCTTGGTCTGTAAGAAAGGAACCAGCTATGTGTGATTGCATCTTCTGCAAAATTGCCAACCACGAGATCCCCTCGACCGTTGTCTATGAGGACGACCAGGTCGTCGCGTTCGACGACCTCAACCCCCAGGCGCCGGTCCACACGCTCGTGATCCCCAAGAAGCATTACAGCGATATCGCCGACAACGTGCCCGCCGAGACCATGGGCGCCATGCTCACGCCATCCAGGAGGTCGCCAAGGCCAAGGGTCTGGAGGACGGTTTCCGCGTCATCTCCAACAAGGGCGTCAACGCCGGCCAGACCGTCATGCACTTCCACATGCACGTTCTCGGTGGCAAGAACCTGGGCGAGAACCTCATCTGAGGGCGCGTAGGCCGTCGACTTGGCTGCCTTTGGAGTAATCTATGCAGCTTTCTCAACTCGAATACCTTCAAGCTGTAGCGAACTATGGCGGCGTGCGCAAAGCAGCTCGCGCCGTTCACGTGAGTCCGCAGGCCGTTTCGTCGGCAATTAAAAAGTTGGAATCTGAGTATCAGATTGTTTTGCTCGACCGATCGGCGGGGGAGGCTGTTTTGTCTCCGGCGGGCAGAGAATTTGCGCGTCGTGCACGCGTGATCCTGGCGCAAGTCGACGATCTCAAAAAGTACGCTCAATCGGGGAACGGCGGCGTTTCGCCCGACGGCCATTTCCGTCTTTACGCCCCCTGTCTTCACGGGCGGGGGCGCCTTTTTTCCGAAAATTGGTACGACTCGTTTGAAAGCTCGCACCCTCAGATTCATCTTGATGTGTGGCATCAGCCAACGGCAACATGCTTTGAATCACTTAAACTTGGAATTTCGGACGCGGCTATCTCGTTTGAGGAACCACGGGACAGCGTCCTTTCTTCAAAATATATGGGTGAAAAGGAGCTCAGGGTTCTTTCATGTCCAGCTGGTCATCAATCTGTTGACGCTATGACCATTCGTGAGTTACTGGGCGGCAGGCTCGCTGTTCCCATTAATTTGTCACCCTGTCTCAATGCAATCAATCAATGTCCCGAAGCTCAGCTGGTTTATTTCCGCTTTCGCGATGTCGAATACGGAAACAGGGCGCAGGCTGAGTTTCTTCAAGCCGGGGGATTGATATTGAGTTTTTCTGGCTCTTCTCTCGCATCGGATGGATCGGAAGTGAGCGAGTGCTCCATTGAAGCCTCACATGACGTAGCCTTGCCCATCTACTTTTGCTATCGACAAAATGCCTGGACCGATCGACACCAGACGGTATTTCTTCACCTATTGCGTCATCTCGCTTCGTGAGGCCATTTGGCCTCGTGTCGTCAAGTGCATGTTGACGCCCTGCAACACATAGCTGACAGCTTTGCCCTCATGCTTTTCCAAGATTCCGATTTAGATTGCTGACTCTTGGAGGGCGGAGCATGAAAACCGTACGGTTTTGCTTTATATGACGTTCGTTTTTCTGTCGAACTTCAGCACCATTTTGTATTTTCTGACGGTTTACCTTGAATTCGTCGGATTCTCGATGGTGGCGATTTCTAGCATGATGATTGCATATCAAGTGAACAAGTTCATCCTCGAAGTTCCCACTGGCTATATTGCTGATAGGTTTGGACGAAAGACAAGCGGTCTCGTTGGCGTCGTGGGGATGCTTGGATACTACGCCGCCCTGCTTCTCGTCCGTTCCCCTCTGCTTTTAATCGGTGCGTTCGCTCTCAAAGGTTTTGCCGTTGCATGTCTGAGCGGATCCATAGAAGCGATTTACATAGACAGCGTCTCTCAGGACCAGCTCGTAAGACTTAATGTCGTTGAGCGATTTGTTTTCTATGCCTCTTATGCCATCTCCGCTTGCGTGGGCGGTTTCATTTCGTCTGCTGGCGCGTATCTCATTGGGCTTTCGGTCGATATCATCGTCATGGTGTTGACGTTGGTTGTCGTTGTCTGCATTCCTGAGATGCGAAGAGGGGGCACTGCGGGGACACCTGAGCGTGGAATTAGCCCGAAGATGATCGGTGCCGCTATTGCGGGTAATGGCATTCTTCGTTCAGCGTTCATCATGGACTGTTCTCAGGCATTTGCTTTTGTCGCCCTGGAAGACTTTTTCTCACTGCTGCTTGCGGGTCGCGGAATGAATGCCGTCGCTTCGGGTGTGACCATTGCGGTCCAGCTCCTTGCCTCGGCCTCCATGGGGCTTATTGTGTCCAGTGTGATTGCTCATGTCGACAAGAGCCGTTTTGCGCGTATTTGCGGCATCATTCGCTTAGTATTGACAGCTTTGTTTTTGATTCCCCTTACTCCGGCTAATTTGCTGCCCGTGTTCTATGTGCTGCAGACGGTTGCGTACTCGTTATTTGCTCCAATCAAATACTCAGTTTTCCAAAATGCTTCCGATTCATCAATGCGCTGTTCACTGATTTCGGTTCAAAGCCAGATGGTGGCGGTGGGTGCTGTTCTTTTCTATCTGCTCAACGCTGTGCTGAGTAGCGTTGCGGGCATTCGAGTCGTATTGCTTGTTGCGCTCGGGATTTCTTCCCTGGTGTATATCCCCGCGCTATTTCGTCTTACAAGTCAAAGGCCATGAGTATTTGGGCACCGATAACTTATATATCAACGCAATAAACCCGAGCGCGAGGGCGTTTGGGTTTATTATTGAAGCGTATGTACCTGGCGGCGCCACACCGCCTGTTAGTAGGGAGACACATGAACGTTCTGGTCGTCAACGCAGGATCTTCGACCCTTAAGTATCAGGTCATCGATACCAAGTCCCACAAGGTGTCCGCAAAGGGCTCCTGCGAGCGCGTCTGCTTTACCGGCGGTACCTTCACCCATGCTCCAACGGCTCCAAGAAGGTGACCGAGAACATCGAGTTCCCCGACCACAAGGTCGCCATCGAGGTCGTCCTGAAGGACCTCGAGGCCAACGGCGTCAAGATCGAGGCATCGGCCACCGTATCGTTCAGGGCGGTTGGTACTTTGGCGATTCCTCCCTCGTCGACGAGGACGTTCTTGCCAAGATCCGCGAGGTTGCCCCTCTCGCTCCGCTGCACAACAACCCCGAGGCCAACGTTATCGAGTACTGCCTGGAGCAGTATCCCGATCTGCCCAACGTCACGGTCTACGACACCGCTTTCCACTTCAATATGCCCGAGGTCGCCAAGACCTACGCCCTTCCTAAGGATGTTTGCGACAAGCTGCACATCCGTAAGTACGGCGCTCACGGCACCAGCTACCGTTACATCTCCAAGAAGGTCGCCGAGATGACCAACGGCGAGGCCCGCAAGGTCGTTGTGTGCCACATCGGTTCCGGTGCCTCCCTGTGCGCCATCGAGGACGGCAAGTGCATGGACACCACCATGGGCTTGACGCCGCTCGACGGCGTCATGATGGCACCCGCTGCGGCTCCATCGACCCGGCTACCGTGTGCTACCTGCAGCGCGAGGGCGGCTACACCTTCGACGAGGTCGACGAGATGATGAACAAGAAGTCCGGCCTTTTGGCTGTGACCGGTGGCAAGACCAACGACTGCCGCAACGTCGAGGAGCTCGCCGCCGCTGGCGACCCCGAGGCTCAGCTCGCCTTTGACATGTTCGTCTACAAGATTGCCGCCAAGCGCCGAGATGGCCACCTCCATGTGCGGCATGGACACCCTGGTCTTTACCGCCGGCATCGGCGAGCACGCTCCGGCCGTTCGCGCTGGCGTGGCCGACCGTCTGGCCTTTATGGGCGTCAAGATGGACCATGCCCGCAACGCCCTGCGCGGTGACGGCGCTTGGTGCCTGTCCGCCAAGGATTCCAAGGTTAAGATCTTCGTCATCCCCACGGATGAGGAGTTCATGATCGCTTCCGACGTCGAGCGCATCGTCAGCGGCAAGTAATTGCAAGAGGGGAGGGGGCTGGACGACCAAGTGCCGTTCAGCCCCTCTTTTGCGCTCGTCGGGCGACATTCTGATAGCTATTTATCAAGATATGATAACTTCTTATTAAAATGCGGCCGCCTTAAGGGGTCTGCGTCGACCGTATTGCACTGCAAAGGAGTCTCATGAACGTACTTGTTGTCAACGCCGGCAGCTCAAGCCTTAAATATCAGCTTTTGGATACCGATACCCGCGAGGTTTTCGCCAAGGGCAACTGCGAGCGTATCGGATCGGACATGGGCATCTTTGGCCACTCCGAGAACGGTGGCGCCAAGCAGACCGAGGAGGTTCCCTTCCCCGATCATCGCTCTGCTATCGCTCGCGTGCTTGAGGAGCTCGAGAAGACCGACTTTGCGATCGATGGCATTGGGCATCGCATCGTTCAGGGCGGCTGGCACTTTGATGATTCCGCAGTCGTTGACGACGAGGTTATGGCCAAGATTCTCGAGGTGGCACCGCTTGCTCCGCTGCACAACTACGGCGAGGCCGCGGCGATTGAGTATTGCCGTGAGAAGTATCCGGAGCTGCCCAACGTGGCCGTCTTCGATACCTCGTTTCACATGACCATGCCCGAGGTTGCCTACACCTACGCCCTGCCCAAGGACGTGTGCGACAAGTACCACGTGCGCAAGTACGGCGCCCACGGCACGAGCCACCGCTATGAGTGGGTGATGGCCAAGGAGATCCTGGGTTCGCGCTGCCACCGTCTGCTTTCGTGCCATTTGGGTAACGGTGCTTCGCTCGCTGCTATCGAGGACGGCGTGTGCCGCGACACCACGATGGGCCTCACGCCGCTTGACGGCTGATAATGGGAACCCGCTGCGGCTCTATCGACCCGGCTACCGTGTGCTACCTGCAGCGCGAGGCGGCTACAGCTACCAGGAAGTCGACGACATGATGAACAAGCAGTCTGGTCTGCTTGCCATCTCAGGTATCTCCAACGACGCCCGCGACATCCGTACGCGCGCTTCCGAGGGAGATGAGCGCTGCCTGCTCGCCTTCGATATGTTCGCTTATAAGGCTATGCAGCAGGCCGGCTCCATGATCGCTTCTATGGCGGGCGTGGATACCATCACCTTCACTGCCGGCATCGGCGAGAACGACTGGTCGATTCGTAAGGCCTTCTGCGACTGCTTTGAGTGGCTGGGCGTGCGCATCGACAACAACAAGAACCGCGAGGCCGTGGGTAACGGCCCGCAGGTCATCAGCGCCGCCGGTTCCGCTGTCACGGTCATGGTCATCCCCACCGATGAGGAATACATGATCGCCCACGACGTCGAGCGCCTGACCAAGAACAACTAACGCGCGCATTTGCAAGTAAACGAAAGGCCTCCAGAGCAACAGCTCCGGAGGCCTTTTTACTAGCATACGGAAATTCCAGTCCCAAAGTGATCATCGCCGGCAACGCCTGCGCTTTCAGCAACGGCACCCATTCGTTCAGATCATCAGCCCAGCTCGTAGCCAAGCCGCCGTCCACCCCAGATACCCTGACTGCTACGTAGCGGTAGAAGGCCATACGGGCTAACCCCTGAAAACATTCCGCAGACCAGAAACGCCCGTTCGTAGCTCCGGAGGAGCAGAACGGGGGCGTTTCATTGGTCGAGGACGTTTTCAGGGGTTAGCCCGTACGGCCTTCGGACGAGTACGTACGCTACTCAGCCATCTGAGCCTGGACGGCGGTGATGGCCACGACACCCACGATGTCGTCGGCAGAGCAGCCGCGCGAAAGGTCGTTAACCGGCTTGGCGATGCCCTGCAGGATGGGGCCGTAGGCGTCAGCGCCGGCGAAGCGCTGGACCAGCTTGTAGCCGATGTTTCCAGCCTCGAGGTCGGGGAACACGAGCACGTTGGCCTTACCGGCAACGGAGGAGCCGGGAGCCTTGAGCTGGGCGACGGTGGGGACGATGGCGGCGTCGAGCTGCAGGTCGCCATCAATGGCGAGCTCGGGAGCCTTCTCCTTGCAGAACTTCACAGCCTCCTGGACCTTCTTGGCGACCTCGCCGCCGGCGGAGCCCATGGTGGAGTAGGAGAGCATGGCCACGTGCGGCTCAACGTTGCCCATGAAGGTGGACCAGGAGTGAGCGGAGGCGATGGCGATCTCGGAGAGCTCATCGGAGGACGGGTTGATGTTGAGGCCGCAGTCGGCGAAGATCAGCGTGCCGTCGGTACCGAACTGCGGGGTGTCGGTGCACATCACGAAGAAGGCCGAGACCAGCTTGGTGCCCGGAGCGGTCTTGAGGATCTGCAGTGCGGGGCGCAGGGTGTCGGCGGTGGAGTGGCAGGCGCCGGAGACCAGGCCATCGGCGTCGCCCATCTTGACCATCATGGTGCCAAAGTAGGTAGCGTCCATCACCTGGGCGCGAGCCTGCTCGATGGTGACACCCTTCTTGGCGCGGAGCTCGGCAACTTCTGCGCGTACTCCTCGTGCTTCTCGGCATTGCGCGGATCGATGACGGTAGCGCCGGGAACGTCGATCTCGTCGGGGTTGCCCAGGATGACGAGCTTTGCCAGGCCCTCCTCAATGATTTTGTTTGCCGCGACGATGGTACGCGGATCCTCGCCCTCGGGCAGGACAATGGTCTTAAGGTCGGCCTTGGCGGCAGATTCATACGGTTTAGGAAATCGCTCATGTTACTCCTTACAAGCGTTTCGCTAAGCTCCAGGCGCCCGGCTGTTCACGAATAAACCCGCTGCTAGCGGGTTTACCTTTCAATTATGTACGCCGCGGTGCTTGAGCTTTCCTTGTGTGGCAAGCTCATTATAGGACGCATTAGCGCTATAATCGCTCTGATAAATATGTCTCGAAGAATGTTCGAGAAAAGCCCAGCTAACGAGCCCGTGGCTTTTGACAAGGAGTATCGATGCAGATTACCTCAGGCCTGCCTGAAGGCTTTAACGCCGGCGTATACGACATGATTGTCGTCGGTGCCGGATATGCCGGTGCCGTTTGTGCCCGCCGTCTCGCCGAGACCATCGGCTATCGTGTTGCCGTTCTGGAGCGCCGTAGCCACATTGCGGGCAACGCTTACGACTGCGCTGATGAGGCCGGATCCTGGTCCACGAGTATGGTCCGCACATCTACCATACCTTTAACGAGCGCGTCCACAATTTCCTGTCGCGCTTTACCAAGTGGACGGACTACCAGCACAAGGTGCTCGCCAACATCAATGGCACCCTTATGCCCGTGCCCTTTAACCATGCGAGCCTTAAGCTCGCCTTTGGTGATGAGCGCGGCGAGGAGCTGTATCAGAAGCTCGTGGAGACCTTTGGCAAGGACGTCAAGGTGCCCATCATGGAGCTGCGCAAGAAGAACGACCCGGATCTTGCCGAGGTCGCCGATTACGTCTACGAGAACGTCTTTTTGCATTACACCATGAAGCAGTGGGGTCAGACGCCCGACCAGATCGATCCTTCAATCACCGGCCGTGTTCCCGTCTTTGTGGGCGACGATGATCGCTACTTCCCGCAGGCTCCCTTCCAGGGCATGCCGCAGGACGGCTATACCGCGTTGTTCGAGCACATGCTCGACCACGATCTGATTGATGTGTTCTGCGATGTGGACGCCCGCGATCTCTTCGAGATCGACGAGACCACCGTCAAGATCGACGGCAAGGTCTATGGCGGCGAGATCGTCTACACCGGTCCGCTCGACGAGCTGTTCAACCTCGACTTGGGCGCTCTGCCGTACCGTACGCTCGACATGAAGTTCGAGACGCTCGATATGGACCAGTTCCAGCCCGTGGGCACCGTCAACTACACCACGAGCGAGGATTACACGCGTATCACCGAGTTCAAGAACATGACCGGTCAGGTCCTGCCCGGCAAGACCACCATCATGAAGGAGTACTCCAAGGCCTATACGCCCGGCTCGGGCGAGACGCCGTACTACGCCATTCTGGAGCCCGAGAACCGTGAGCTCTATGAGTGCTATCTTGAGCGCGTTCAGAACCTGACGAACTTCCACCGGTGGGTCGCCTGGCCGAGTATCGTTACTACGATATGGATGCCGTGACCAACTCCGCCCTCGATCTTTCGGATGAGATTATCGCCTGCCATGCATAAAGTCATATCATTCGGTATTCCCTCGTATAACGCCGCCAAGGACATGGACCATTGCATCACCTCCATTCTGGAGGGGAGCAATTATGCCACCGACATCGAGATTATCATCGTCGATGACGGTTCCAAGGACGAGACGGCCGCCAAGGCCGACGAGTGGGAGCCCGTTATCCTGGAATCATCCGCGCGGTGCACCAGGAGAATGGCGGCCACGGTATTGCCGTCCTTTCGGGTCTGCGCGAGGCGCAGGCACCTACTACAAAGTTGTCGACTCGGACGACTGGCTTGACGGCGCTGCCCTTTCGACCATGCTGTCGATTCTGCGCGGCTTTGAAGAGCGCGACCAGCGCGTTGACCTGTTTATCTCGAACTATGTGTACGAGAAGGTTTACGAGGGTACGCATACGGCCATTGGTTACAAGTTTTGACCCTGCCTCGAAAAAGATCTTTACCTGGACCAGATCGGCCATTTCCGTTTGGATCAGAATCTGCTCATGCACAGCCTGTGCTATCGCACGGATGTGCTGCGCGAGTCCAACCTGCCCATGCCGCCGCACACGTTCTATGTGGACAACATCTACGCCTACGTGCCGCTGCCGCGTTGCAAGACCATGTACTACGCCGACATCGACCTCTATCGCTACTTTATCGGTCGCGAGGGCAGAGTGTCAACGAGGCCACGATGGTCAAGCGTCTGGACCAGCAGTTCCGTGTTACGCGTATCATGATGGAGTCGTACCATCTGTACAGCGATGTCGAGTCGTCGCGTCTGCGTTCGTACATGATGGGCTACTTCACCATGATGATGGCGATCTGCTCGGTGCTCACCAAGCTTTCCGACGAGGATTGCGCCGATGAGCGTCTGAAGACGCTGTGGACGGACCTGAAGGCCTACGATGAGCGCATGTATCGTCGTGCTCGCTACGGTGTGGTCGGCTTCTTTACTAACCTCCGCGGTCGTGCCGGAGACAAAACCACACTCGGCCTATACCGTCTTGCCTCAAAGATCTTCAAATTCAACTAGCTGCTGAGTAATCGCTGCTGATAGGTTGACTGGGCCCTTGGCCTTTAGTTTGCTACTGCGAACAGTCCTGCTCGCACGAAAGCACATTAAGTGCTTTCCGGCTCGTGCGGAACTTGTAG
>ENA-OQAN01001240-OQAN01001240.1-human-gut-metagenome-genome-assembly--contig:-NODE-1240-length-11580-cov-1.579150_pt1 | contig 11580 bp, 16 predicted proteins | sample MGYA00242735_ERZ504527 | MGnify/ENA primary metagenome ERZ504527 (study PRJEB26092, sample SAMD00036230) | human gut metagenome | host: Homo sapiens | study: EMG produced TPA metagenomics assembly of...
GTTCTGACAGCGCTTGGAACATGGAATGATGTGATGACACCTCTTGTGATCATGTCAGGAGGAGAACAGAATACGCTTCCGTTGGCACAGCTGACATTCCAGACCCAGTTTGGAACAAATTACAATCTGGCATTCGCCTCCTATCTGCTGGCATTACTTCCGATCTTGATCTTTTATCTGATCTGTCAGAAACAGATTTTAAACGGAGTTGTGAATGGAGCAGTAAAATAAAAAGAAAAGGAACGAGTAATATGGCAATTATTTTTGATGAGCAGAACAAGACATTTACAATACATACTGAGCACTCCACTTATCAGATGCAGATCGATCCTTATGGTGTTCTCTTACATTTATACTATGGAAGAAAGACCAAAGGCTGCATGGACTATCTTCTGCAAAAACAGGACAGAGGATTTTCCGGAAACCTGTATGATGCGGGAAATGACAGAACCTATTCTCTGGATGTGCTCCCGCAGGAATTTCCAACATGGGGAACAGGAGATTACAGAAGCACAGCGCTGATCGTAAGGGGGACAGGATGGGACTACTGCCTGTGACCTGCGTTACCGGGGATATCGGATCTTGTCGGGAAAATACGGACTATCGGGACTTCCGGCAGTGTATGGAGCTGAGAAAGAAGCACAGACACTGGAAGTGGTGCTGGAAGATGGGCGGACCGGAATTCAGGTGACACTTCTCTATGGGGTACTGCCAAAATACGATGTGATCACCCGAAGTGCGCAGATCATCAATACAAAAGAGAACATCATTTATCTTGAAAAAGCGGCTTCTGCGTGTCTTGATTTTGTGACAGGAAAATATGATGTGATCAGTTTTACGGACGTCATGCGATGGAGCGGAAGTTATCAGATGAATTCCGGTATCTCATGGAAATTATGTGATCGGAAGCAGAAGAGGGACCTCCAGTCATCAATACAGTCCATTTCTGATTCTGACAGAAGAGGGAACAACAGAAGATGCAGGGCATGTTATGCCATGTCCTTTGTATACAGCGGAGGATTTCAGGCGGAAGTGGAAAAGACCAGTTCGGGCAGAACAGAATGCTGATGGGGTTGCAGCCGGAGCAGTTTTCGTATCCTCTGAATACCGGAGAAGTCTTTGTCATACCGGAAACCGTGATGACCTACAGCAGAAACGGGCTGGCAGAGCTTTCCCAGAATCTGCACCGGTGTTTTCGGAACAATCTGTGCAGGGGCCCTCATAAAGAAAAGGTTCGTCCGATTCTGATCAACAGCTGGGAGGCATCCTATTTTGACTTTGATGGGGAGAGTATTTTAAAACTGGCAGAAGAGGCAAAAGAGCTGGGAATCGAGATGTTGGTGTTAGATGACGGCTGGTTTGGTAAACGGAGGGATGACAACCGGGCACTGGGAGACTGGCAGGTCAATGAAGAAAAATTAAAATGCAGTCTGGGAGAACTTTCCGCGAAGATACACGCTATGGGATTAAAATTCGGACTCTGGGTGGAACCCGAAATGGTTTCAGAAGACAGTGATCTGTACAGAGCACATCCGGACTGGGCGCTTCAGATTCCGGGGAAAAATCCGGTGCGAAGCAGGAATCAGCTGGTTTTGGACTTTTCCAGAAAAGATGCGGTGGACTTTATTTTTGATTCGATTACAGAAGTGTTGGATTATGCAGAGGTTGAATATCTGAAGTGGGATATGAATCGCAGTCTGTGCGACGTTTATTCCGCAGCAGCTGGATATCAGGGGAAAGTACTGTATGATTACGTACTGGGTGTTTATGATTTCCTGGACCGTCTACTGAAGCGGTATCCGAATCTTTTGATTGAAGGATGCAGCGGAGGGGGCGGAAGGTTTGACGCAGGAATGTTGTATTACACACCTCAGATCTGGTGCAGTGACAACACCGATGCATTGGACCGGCTGCAGATTCAGTACGGGACGTCTTTTGGATTTCCGATCAGTGCAGTCGGATCTCATGTGTCTGCGGTGCCAAACCACCAGACAGGAAGAAAAACACCACTCTCAACGAGAGGCGCAGTGGCAATGCAGGTACATTTGGATATGAACTGGACTTGGGAAACGTGACCGAAGAAGAAAAAGAAGAGATCAGACAACAGATCAAGGAATATAAGCAGCTGGCACCGTTGATCCAGACCGGATTGTATTACCGGCTGAGCAATCCTGTGACGGATGAAGTTGCAGCATGGGAGTTTGTATCCGAGGATGGAACACAGGCGATGATGCAGGCAGTGATGACACAGATTCATGGAAATATGACAGGAAATGCAGTGAAATGGAAGGGACTTGAGGAAGAAGCCTGTTATCAGGATGCAGAAAGTGGAGAACTGTATTATGGAGCGGCATTGATGGAAACCGGAATTTTACTTCCGATCAAAAGCGGAGCTTATCAGACCTTCCGGATATTGCTTCGAAAAGTAGGATCCTGACCCAACAATTGGATATGTTTTTCCAACATTACAGTCTGGCAGTCTCCCTCGAAATCTTTATAATAAGAAATAGAAACAGGAGAGGAGAACCAGAAATATGAGCATTTGTTATCACGAAGGATCCCGGGAATTTCATCTTTCCAACAGGGATATCAGTTATATTATCACAGTCTTAAAAAACGGACAGTTAGGACAGCTGTATTTTGGGAAAAAACTGCATGACAGGGAGAGTTTTGCCCATCTGCTGGAGCTGCGTCACCGCCCAATGGCTGTATGTACTTACGAAGGAGATCCACATTCTCGATGGAACATATCAAGCAGGAATATCCGTCCTATGGAGCAGGGATATGCGGTATCCGGCGGTGGAGATTCTGCAGGAAAACGGAAGCCGGATCACGGATTTTGTGTATCAGACACATCGGATTTATGACGGGAAGCCCGCGCTTGCAGGACTGCCGGCTACCTATACCGAAGATTCCAAAGAGGCACAGACACTGGAAATCGAACTGAAAGATGAGCTGATTCACACCACACTGATCTTGTACTATACGATTTTTGAAGAGCTTCCGGCGATTACAAGAAGTGCAAAGGTGATTTACCACGGAACAGAGAAGATCGTGCTGGAACGTGCAATGAGCTGCAGTGTGGATCTGCCGGATCACGACTATCAAATGATCGAGCTGACGGGAGCCTGGGGAAGAGAGCGTGCGGTGACTGAGCGAAAGCTGCAGTATGGAATTCAGGGAATTTATAGTATGCGCGGATGCAGCAGCAGTAACTTTAATCCGTTTCTGGCACTGCGTCGGGAGAATACCACGGAAGCGTGCGGGGAAGTGTATGGCTTCAGTCTTGTTTACAGCGGGAATTTTCTGGCGCAGGCAGAGGTGGATACATACGATGTCACAAGAGTGACGCTGGGAATTCATCCGGACCGGTTTTCCTGGGAAATGAAAAACGGAGATGAGTTTCAGACACCGGAGGCGGTGATGGTCTATTCCAATCGCGGACTGAACGGGATGAGTCAGGCATTCCACAGTCTGTATCGTGCACGCCTGGCAAGAGGATACTGGAGAGACCGACCGAGACCGATTCTCATCAATAACTGGGAAGCGACTTATTTTGATTTCAATGAGGAAAAGATTCTGGAGATCGTGCGCACGGCAAAACAGCTTGGAATCGAATTGTTTGTACTGGATGACGGATGGTTCGGAAAACGGGAGGATGATCATTCTTCTCTGGGAGACTGGTATCCGAATCTGGAAAAGCTGCCGGATGGCATTGCAGGAATCGCGAAGAAGGTAGCGGCGGAAGGCATGAAATTCGGTCTCTGGTTTGAGCCGGAAATGGTCAACAAGGACAGCAATCTCTATAGAGAGCATCCGGACTGGATTTTGTCTACTCCGGGACGTCATATTTCCCATGGAAGAAATCAGTATATTCTGGATTTTTCCAGAGCCGAAGTGGTGGATGCATTTATGGACAAATGGAAAAAATCCTGGAGGATGCGCCGATTTCTTATATCAAATGGGATATGAACCGCTGTATGTCAGAAGTATACTCTCATACAGCCAGTGCCGCAGATCAGAGTAAGGTCATGCATCAGTATATTCTAGGTGTTTATCGGTTATATGAGAAGCTGACGGGCAGATTTCCTGAAATTTTATTTGAATCCTGTGCAAGCGGCGGTTCCCGTTTTGATCCGGGATTGCTGTATTATGCGCCGCAGGCATGGACATCGGATGATACGGATGCAGTGGAACGTTGTAAGATCCAGTATGGAACGTCCCTTGTCTATCCAGTGAGCAGTATGGGATCTCACGTATCAGCAGTGCCGAATCATCAGGTGCTTCGCAACACATCTTTGAAAATGCGTGCGGATGTAGCGTATTTCGGAACATTCGGATATGAGCTGAACCCGAACAGTCTGACAGAGGCAGAGCGGGAGGCAATCAAAAAGCAGACGGCATTTATGAAAGAACACAGAAGCCTGATCCAGTATGGAACATTCTATCGACTTCAGAGCCCGTTTGCAGGAAATGAAATGGCATGGATGGTTGTGTCTGAGGACAAAAAAGAAGCGATTGTGGGCTGGTATCGCTTCCTGGAGCCGATCAATATCGGATATCGGAGCGTCAGACTGCAGGGACTGGATCCGAAGCTTCCGTATCAGATTTCGGATATGGAAATGGCATTGTACGGAGATGAGCTGATGCAGGCCGGACTGATCGTATCAGACGTGGCGTCCGGACAAAATCCGGAGCAGTATAATGGAGAGAACGGAGATTTCCAGTCTCGTCTTTATCTGCTGAAAGCAAAGGAAGAATAAAAAATGAAGGGGGGATGCAAAAGAATTGATTTTTTCATCCCCCTCTTTTTTGCTTCCGATACTCAGAAGGACTTAGACCGTTCACTTTACGGAATGCCTTGGAAAAAGAAAAGCTGCTGGAATATCCGCAGGAATAGGCAATATTCTGGATGGACAGGCTGCTTGACTGGAGCAGCTCTTCGGATTTTGTGATCCGGTACCGGGTGAGAAACTGCTGCGGGGAAAGTTGTACGGTTTTTAGAAACAGTTCCGTCAGATAACTCCGGTTCAAAGACAAATAGTCCGCGATTTCCTGTACAGTGAGTGGATTCTGATAATTTTTATGGATGTAGGAGATCGCCTGATTAATATATACGCTGGATGTATTCTGCTGAGGAGAAACCGTACATCCGGCGTCCTCCACCAGAAGGGCGAGAAACTGCATCAGAATTCCCTGGATGTAAATCTTCATTTGCGGCACTTAAGGCGTGATGCTTCATCATGTCCAGGATATAGGATTTTGCGGTATCGATCTGGTACAGGAAAAAAATCGGATTTCTGGCAGAAAGACCGGCAAGCCGCAGATATTTTTCTGCATCATGACCGCCGATACCGACCCAGAGATAGCTCCAGGGATTCACTGAATCCGCCTGATAAAAAGTCAGCTTACCGGGATGAATGAGAAATCCCTGTCCCTGTTTGATCGGATAGCGTTCTTCACCGGAGTAAAATACACCTTCTCCCTCCAGACAGAGATGAAGCAGGTAGCAGTTCCGGACTGCCGGCCCGAAGGAATAGGAAGGGGGGCAGTCCTGCATTCCGCAAAAGACAGTGTAAATGTCTGAGAAGATACTGTGATAAATATCGGATTGTGAATAAGAGGACATAGGGGACTCCTTTCGTGTGAATGTCTGTGATATTTTATCATGTTTCGATATCTCTGACAACTTATATACCATTTGAATCATGAAAAAAGCACGAATGATAATAGAGATGAAAGCCAAAGAGCAGAGATTTTTTATTGCGCAGTTTTTGCGGGGAGGGGTATAATATAATAGGAGAAATTGCAGATTACGGTTTGAAATCAAGAAGGAATGAGGGAAAATATGAACACAATCGTAGAAATGGACCATGTGACCAAAACATACCGCAGAAAAATCAAAAGCGGGAAAGGAATCTTCAAAAGCAGTAAATTCGAGACAAAAGAAGCAATCAAAGATATTTCGTTTCAGATCAAAGAAGGAGAGATGGTCGGAATTGTAGGACTAAACGGTGCAGGAAAATCCACATTGATCAAATCCATGCTGGGAATTCTTTCTCCGGGACAGCGGGGAAAGCGAAATGTTCGGAAGGGACAGTTTTCAGTTCCGCAAGAAAAATGCAGAATATATCGGGGCAAATTTTGGACAGAAAAGTTCTCTTGTATGGGATCTTCCCTTTATTTACTCTCTGGAGTTAAACAAGAAAATATACCGGGTATCGGACGAACGGTATGAGGAAATTATAGAAGAACTGGAACAGTTTTTGCAGATTGGGGAACTGTTAAACGATCGACATTTACCATGCCGTGATCCGGGTAGCCGTCAGTGCGCTGATTCCGATCGCTCTGGCGAATTATTATCCGACAGTCTGCATGCTGGGAGAGGGCAGCAGCGGGATTTTGCTGTATATAGCAGGTGCCTGTGTCATATTGGGGGTCATTGACGTTCTGGTGTGGAAGAAAGGGATGAAAGCGTATCAGAGTACCGGGGCATAAAGATAAACCAAAACCTTCTTGCGGCGGGAATAAAAATTACATATAATAGAAGTAATTGATAAAAAGAGGCGTTCGATGGCAGAAAAAGAGACATGGAGGAATCAGATATGAGTTTTCAAATTTACAATTGGCTGGAAAAATATGTGCATGAAGTGGTAAGTACATTTGGATACCGCATCTGGTTTATCGGGGTACAGGCAGTTATGCCAGAGGGGAAGCCACAGAAGAGAGTGATATTGATGTGGTTCTGATTCTGGATACGCTTCTTCCGGCAGATCTGAGGATCTACAGAGGGATGCTCAATCGTCTTCCGTACCGGGAAAGATCTGCGGATTTATTTCCGGCCGAGAAGAGCTGGAGAACTGGTCTAAAGCAGATCTTTTTCAGTTTTGTCAGGACACGATGCCGCTGAAAGGAAGTCTGGATGAGATCGTGGCAAAGCTGGATATGGCAGACGTGAGACGGGCGGTTCATACGGGAGCCTGCAATCTGTATCATGCCGCCTGTCACAATATGCTCCATGAGCAGAGTCGGGAAGTTCTGATGGAATTATATAAGACATCGGTATTTACAATCCAGGCGGAATATTTTTTTAAAGACCGGGAATTATCTGAGAAGAAAAGCCGAGCTGTTTCCGAAGCTGAACGGACTGGATCGGGAGATTTTGTATATTGCGATCGAGATGAAGCAGAAAAGCGGAAAAGTGAAAGGCAGTTTTGATGAGCTTTCTGAAAAGCTGATCGTGTGGTCCAGCGGACTGATCAGACAATATCAGGGAGAAAAATGAATGAATACATATAAATTGCTTCAAAAATAGGCGCGTTCCAATGAAAATATGCGGGAAAATGCAGAAAATTGCAAGAAAGGATTGACGAAACATCAAAAAGTCGATAGAATAACAACCAGTGATAAAAGAATTGGAGGAATCTTGCAATGGCGGCGTATAAGGGATTTGACGAAGGAAGAATTATTGGAATTAAAAAGCGGGCTTCAGGCTCAGTTTGAAGAGGTAAAAGCCAGAGGGCTGAAACTGGATATGTCCAGAGGAAAACCGGCAGCAGCACAGCTGAATCTGTCTATGGAGATGATGAACATTTTAAACAGTGGAACAGATCTTGTCTGTGAAGACGGTGTGGACTGCAGAAATTATGGTGGCCTGGATGGAATCGCAGAGGCAAAACAGCTTCTGGCAGATATGATGGAAGTACCAAAAGACAACGTGATCGTATTCGGAAATTCCAGTCTGAATGTGATGTATGATACAGTAGCCCGTGCGATGACACACGGAATCATGGGAAGTACTCCATGGTGCAAGCTGGATAAAGTGAAATTTTTATGTCCGGTTCCGGGATATGACAGACATTTTGCAATCACAGAACATTTTGGAATTGAGATGATCAATGTTCCGATGACAGCAACAGGTCCGGATATGGATCTGGTGGAAAAACTGGTCAGTGAAGATCCGGCGATCAAAGGTATCTGGTGTGTACCGAAGTATTCCAATCCACAGGGAATCACATATTCTGACGAGACAGTGTATCGTTTTGCAAAACTTAAAGCCGGCAGCAGAGGATTTCCGTATCTTCTGGGATAATGCATATTGTGTACATCATCTGTACGAAGACAAACAGGATTACCTGCTCGAGATTCTGATGGAATGTAAAAAAGCAGGAAACCAGGATATGGTATACAAGTTTTCTTCTACCTCCAAGATCAGTTTCCCGGGTTCCGGTATCGCAGCAATCGCGGCTTCTGATGCGAACCTTGCAGACATCCGCAATATGATGAAAGTGCAGACGATCGGCCATGACAAAGTAAATCAGCTTCGCCATGTCAGATTCTTCAAAGATATTCATGGAATCGTCGAGCACATGAAAAAACATGCAGATATCATGAGACCAAAATTTGAGACGGTTATCAACACATTAGAGCGTGAACTGGGAGGACTCGAGATTGGTTCGTGGATCGCTCCGCGTGGCGGATACTTTATCTCCTTTGATGCCATGGAAGGATGTGCCAAAGCAATCGTTGCAAAAGCGAAAGAAGCAGGCTTGTGATGACAGGCGCCGGAGCAACATTCCCATATGGAAAAGATCCAAAAGACAGCAACATTCGTATTGCTCCGTCTTATCCGACACCGGAAGAGCTGGCAGTTGCAGCTGAGATTTTTGTACTCAGTGTAAAACTGGTCAGCATCGATAAATTGCTGAAAAATTTATAAGATTGTTTCATGAAAAAGGACAACTGACTTTGAGTACAGCCTCAAAATCAGTTGTCCTTTTTTTGTGTGGTCATGCGTTATTTCTCTGTTTTTACGGCATGTTTTTTCGGCAGCGTGAATCCATTTCCATGCACTTCATTTACCTTTCCGATGATCATAAATGCAGTAGGGTCGATTTCCATAACGAGCTGATTGAGTTTTGAAAGCTCCCGGTTGGAAATGACGGTCAGGATCATATTTTGTCTGGAATGAAGATATCCGGTTTCTGTATGAAGCAGCGTAGATCCCCGATCCATCTTCCTCGTAATGGCTTCATTGATTTCATCGGATTTCTGGCTGATGATCTTGACCTGCGTCTGAGCCTGGCCGATGACAAGAATTTTATCCAGTACAATGGTGTAGGTCATGACAAGAAGAATTCCGTACAGAATGGCCTCTTTGTCACAGAATAATGCCTGACCGATCAGGATCAAAAAGTCAAATACATAGAGCATTACAGAAACAGGCAGTCCGAATTTTTTGTTCAGGATCAACGGAGGGATATCCATGCCTCCGGTAGAAGCTCCGCACCGTATGACGATTCCCAGTGAAAATCCGATAAAGAGTCCTCCGAAGATGCTGGATAACATCCGGTCATCCGTGATTGTGGAAAGCGAAGGGATATTTTGGAAAAATCCAAGTGCAATCGGATAGTAAAAGGTACTGATCAGTGTGGTCAGGGCAAAATCAAATCCCAGTATCAGCGCACCGAGTAAAAACATGATGCAGTTGAAGATAAACACAAAGACAGAAATCGGCAGATGCAGATAATGATTTATGATCAGAGAAAGTCCGGTGGTTCCTCCGGTCATCAGCTCGTTGGGAAGAACAAACATGACGATTCCCAGTGCCATGGTGGTGTTGCCAAGGAAAATCATGAAAGATTTTTGGGCCTAAAAATATTGGTTTTCATGGTTTTGACACTCTCCTTTGAAATAATTATGCGTTAAGTTACTATGGTAAAGCGAAAAAAAACAGGCTGCACATCAGCCTGTCTGTTGATTATATGAAATTGAAAAAGATGTTCTGTCAGATCTTTTCATTTGCGTTCGCTTCCTTTTTTGATTTCCGAAAAACAGTATAGCATAATTTCAGGGAAAAGTACAAGAAGAAAGTGTGAACAATACGGAGAAAAAGACATAATATAAGGAAAAAAGGATGTGCGTAAAATGGCATATGAGACATATGGACAAATAAACGGTGTGATAAGGGAGATTCAAAGAGGGGATTCCTGCTGCAGCCAGATTCTGCGTCTGGATACAGAAAACGGAGAAGTACGCTTTACCGTGATGGCGGATACAATGGTGATCGAAAATGTAAGGCTGCGAAGAGGAATGCGGGTTGCCGCGTTTTATGATACCAGCCTTCCGGTTCCGGCAATTTATCCTCCTCAATACCGGGCAGAGATTGTGACAGTGCTTCGGGGAGAACAGAATGTGATGCTGAATTTCTTTGATGAAATCTGGTGGCAGAAGATAATTCACTTCGGTTAAATCTCAGTCCTGTGACAAATATCATGACACAGAACGGGCAGAGATTTACCTGCAGTCCGAGAAACATGGAGTTGTTAGTCTATTATACCAATACGACATTCAGCATACCGCCGATGACAACGCCCCAGAAAGTGATCGTAATGTGCGAGATGTAGAAAGATAAGAATTTGTTATTGGAGAAATCGATCATAAGCTGGTCTCTTTTCCGGGAATGCAGTATAATAAAAACAGAGCAAAAGGGGGGATGATGTGAATATCAATTTAAAACAGTTGGAGGCGTTTTGCGCACTGGTGCGCTCGGTGCGGCAGTGATCGGATGGCAGAAAATGAAAGGGAGGCAGAAGAAAAGATGAGTGACAAAGAAGAGATTGTGTTTTGTAAAGGCGGGGCTGCACGGCAAAACTGGCCCGGGAATCCTGGCAAGAGTTCTGGGAAAGATACCAAAGACGAGGGACGAAAACCTGATGATCGGATATGACAGTTCAGACGATGCAGCAGTGTACAAACTGACAGATGATCTGGCAGTGGTGCAGACGCTGGACTTTTTTTCCTCCCATGGTGGATGATCCCTACACATTCGGACAGATCGCGGCAGCAAATGCATTAAGTGACATTTATGCCATGGGCGGAGATGTCAAAACCGCATTGAATATTGTCTGCTTTCCGGAAAACTGGGATTTGAACATACTGGGGCAGATTATGCTGGGTGGCGGAGAAAAAGTCAAAGAGGCGGGCGGTGTTCTGGCAGGCGGACATTCGATCGCGGATACAGACGTCAAATACGGACTTTCTGTAATGGGAACCATACACCCGGACAAGGTGTTTGCAAACAATGGATGCCGGGCGGGGGATGTTCTGATCCTGACAAAACCACTTGGAGTTGGAATCGTGTGTACTGCAAACCGGATCCAGGAAGCATCCGAAGAAGCAATGGCGCAGGCAATCCGTTCCATGACCACCCTGAACAAGTATGCCTCAGAAGTAGTGAGAAAGTATCAGGTGCACGGCTGTACCGATGTGACTGGATTTGGTTTTCTGGGACATCTCCTGGAGATGCTGGGAGATGCATATTCTGCCCGCGTCGAAAGCAGTCAGGTTCCATATATTCCGGAGGCGTTTGATTATGCAGGGGAATTTTACCTGACTGCAGCAGCCCAGAGAAACAGAAACCATGTGGGAGAAGACGTGCAGTTTTTTGAGGTTCCGTTTGAAATGGAAGAGATTTTATTTGATCCGCAGACATCCGGAGGGCTGCTTGTCAGCATAGAAAAAAGTGATGCAGAGCAGTGTCTGGAAGAGTTGAAGGCTCTGGGACTGCCTGTGCGATTG
>ENA-OQAN01001241-OQAN01001241.1-human-gut-metagenome-genome-assembly--contig:-NODE-1241-length-11570-cov-7.611466_pt1 | contig 11570 bp, 10 predicted proteins | sample MGYA00242735_ERZ504527 | MGnify/ENA primary metagenome ERZ504527 (study PRJEB26092, sample SAMD00036230) | human gut metagenome | host: Homo sapiens | study: EMG produced TPA metagenomics assembly of...
ACAATGTCCAATTACTAACCACTTATCAAATGAATGCGAGTACGATTTAAACATCTCTGCTCCCTAGTTAATAACCCTTTAAACACTCATAGGGTTTTCAACCCTACAATTCTTGAAGCCAACTTTTAGTCGACCCTATCTAATTGCGGATTACCCTTTTTTACTGCAATTTAAACATGTCTTTTTTAGCTCCACAAACTGGACATACATAATCATCTGGTTCACTTTCAAAATCATCACCATCATATACATATCCACAAACACTGCATACCCACTTTTCTTCTTTTCTATATGTAGGTGCTTTTGCCGGTGCACTTTGTTTTAATACATTATGATAATACGCATAGGTCATTGGTTTACCAGAATCACCTTTCTTGGCATCAACGACTTTTGCCAAGAATACAAAGTGTGTTCCTGCATCCATCTGACTTTGTACTTCACACATCATGTATCCTAACGCATCATCTACAACAGGCAATTCTCTAAATAAATGATGATTCAACTTCACCCACTTATCTTTATCTTTTCCTGTCTGAAAACCCAAATCCGAAATGACTTGTGAATCTATTGTTTCAGGTAAAATGGATAAAGAAAAGCATTTACTTTTTTCAATCAATGAACAAGTATAATTATCCTTATTCATACTCAAAGCAATTAGCGGTCCTATTGTCGAAACCTGAAATACAGTATTCACAATACATCCGCATTCGCGCATGCCGTCTTTTACACCCACGGCATACATACCATAAGAAAGATCATACAAAACTGTGTTGTCCATAAGAACACCTCCCTTGTTACTTCTATTGTAGCAAGTTCAGTGGTTATATTCCATATAACTATTTTCCTTCTTCAACACGCTTCTGTAATTTACTCATCGTCTGTTTCAAGCTTTTCATTTCTTCTACAGACACATCATTAAATAATGTTTTATTGATTTTACCAATCTCTTCATCAATAATCTTTAAAATAGGTTTACATTCATCTGTTAGTTGTAAATGGTGTATTCGACTATCTTTTTCATCTATGCAAGTACAAATAAGTCCCTTTTTCTCCAACGAATCAACACTTCTAGAAATCAGAGTCTTTGAAACGCCTAACACCACTTTTAATTCCGTACTTGTTGTAATAGTTGAATTATTCTTTAAAACAATCAAGATAGATATTTCATTTGGTGAAAAATTAAATTCTTGAAAACTATCTTTTATTTTTTTTGCATAATATCTCTCATTTGATTCGATACACGCAAAAAATCCTCAATTGCAAACATATTATCGCTCCAGTCTCAGCAGAACAATTGTAAGTGCTAAAATGGGGCATGTCAAACATTGCCCCATTTTTCTAATACTTCTCCTACATAATATAGAGAACCACATAATAAACTGTCTTCTTTTGTATCTAAAAGTCTTGAGATCAACTCATCTACTGTAATAATAGGATACCCTAATTTTTCTAATGGATATAAACGAGCACTCGATATTTCTACTAATGTAATGTCTTTACTAATGGATTGAAGTAATTCAATCATATGCGGTGCATCCTTCTCTTTTAATACCGAAAAATAAATCTTTCCTGTAAAATCCTTCAAAGATTGTGTCAACGCTGTTATTCCATGTACATTGTGTGCTCCATCTAATAAAACCAATGGATCTTTTCTAAGAACCATATATCTGCCTGCCCATTGAAAATGATCAATTACTTGTTGAATTTCATTTTCTTCGAGCCAAATTCCCAGTACATTCAACGTTTCTAATGCTAGAGATAAATTTTTAGCCTGATATAATGGTGGATTCAAATGAAATGTCATACCATTCCATCTCAATACATCCGTTTCTTGACAATCAATAAAACATAGTGGTGTTTTCATATAATCTGCAACAAGCTCCATTACTTTTTGGCATTCCGGTTTATCTTCGGTTGTCAGAGCAGGAACATTTGGTTTAAATACACCTGATTTTTCATAAGCGATTTGTTCGAATGTATCCCCTAAATATTCCGTATGATCAAGTCCTACATTAGTAATTAAGCAGGCTTTATAATCCAAAGCTGTTGTCGCATCCAAACGACCACCCATCCCAGCTTCAATAATGCAGTAATCAACTTGTTGTTCAATAAAATAAGCCATTGACATCCATAGATCCATTTCAAACATTGTCATCTTATGTAATAAGAATAACTCTTCATATTGATCATAGATTCTTTCCCAATCAGCTAAAGTAATACATGTATCATTCACGCGTATTCTTTCTGTATGATGAATCAAATGTGGAGATGTAAAAACCCCTACTTTATATCCTTTTCTCATCAACAAATCTCTTAGCCAAATTGAAGTACTTCCCTTTCCGTTTGTACCAGCTACCTGAATCTTTTTTAAGGCTGTATGATTTGGCATTGCATCCGTTAGCCATTGTCTGAATTCTAATAGGTCATGGTTTTTTCCACGACAATTTTCCATTTTATTAATTTTCTCTTGTACATTCATGGTATTATTATATCACTAAAGAAAGAAGTGAATCACATGATTATGCATAACGACTGGGATCAACTGTTTGATCAAGAAATACAAAAAGATTATTTACTAAATTTACGCTATTTTTTAGCTAAGGAATATAAGACAAAAAATATTTATCCTGCAAAAGAAAATATTTTTGCAGCCTTTAAAACAACTTCTTTAAAAGATACAAAAGTTGTTATTTTAGGACAAGATCCATATCATGGTCCAGGACAAGCTCAAGGTTACTCATTTAGTGTACCAAGCAACTTTCCTTTACCTCCATCTTTACAAAACATGTATAAAGAACTAGAAAATGAGTATCAAACTCCTGTACATCGCACTGGTGATTTGACCGACTGGGCTAAACAAGGAGTACTATTAATGAATACTATCCTTACAGTTGAAGAGCATAAACTTTATCTCATCAAGATAAAGGTTGGCAGAATTTTACAAATGAAGCTTTAAGATGGATCAATGAAAAGGATGGCCCTGTTGTATTTTTATTATGGGGATCTAAGGCTATCCAAGCCAAGAAATTACTAACAAATCCAAAACATTTAATTCTTACAAGTCCGCATCCAAGTCCTTTAAGTGCTTATCGAGGTTTCTTTGGAAACAATCATTTTAAGCTTGCGAATGAATATCTAATTAAAAACAATGAAACGCCTATCCAATGGATATAGGCGTTTTTCTTATAGTGCAAAAGAAAAAAGAAGCATCATTCTTGATACTTCTAGTCTTTCATTTCATTGAACACTTGTAATGCTAAGCAGCCAAGTCCCGTATGAATTCCGACTGCACTTACTAAATTGATTACTTTTACTTTAGCACCTTCTATTTGGCTTTCAATCTTTTGTGCATATTCTTTTGCTGCTTCTAATGCATCAACATGTGCAACAATAAATGTATAATCAGAATCTACATTTAATTCTTTTAAGTGCTTAATAACACGATCTTGTGCACGTGTCATTGTACGTACTTTATCTAATACATCCACTCTTCCATTTGTACTTTTACCAATATGCAAAATAGGTTTGATTTTCAATAAACCACCTAATGCGGCAGCCATCGGTGTCAATCTTCCACCACGTTTCATATGATCTAAATCATCACACAACAACACAGTTTCACAACTATCCGCAATGCTTTGTAGTTTTTTAATAATTTCATCAATTGGAATGTTTGCTTCATACATCTTTTTAGCTGTCTCAATCATACATCCTTGTTCAACCGCTGTGCAATAACAGTCAACACCTACAAATTTCATTTCTAATTGATTCGCAATCATTTCCATAGAATCTAATGTTCCGGATAATCCTCGACAAATAGGAACCGCAAAAATTGTGTCATATCCTTCATTTTTTAATTCTTCAAAACAATCTTGAATTTTGCCTAAACTTGGTAAAGATGTTTTTAAAACCTTTTTCTCATGTAATTTTTGAATCACTTCTGAATATGTAATTTCGGTATATTCATCTTTTGATTCACCATCACAAGTAATTTGTAATGGAAGACAATAAATTCCTTTTTCTTTCCAATAGTCTGGATGCTGGCCTGTTCCGGTATCCGTCACAAATGCAATCTTCATGCTAGGCCCCCTTTACTTTTTTCACAAATTGAACGCCTACAGCACCTAATCCTGTGTGTACTGCAATAACGGCATACATTGGATCTGTATGAATTTGAATGTCTTCACCAAACACATCGTGTAGCTCATCTATCGCAATTTGTGTACCTTCTTGATTTTCTCCGTTTAATACATAAAATTCATAATCTTGTGCATTCGCATCTTTTGAAATCACTTTAACAGCTTTTTTAATAGCTTTGGACATTGTACGTACTTTATCAAAAACATCGACTTTTCCTTCCGTATTTTTAGATACTTCCAAGATTGGTTTAATTTTCAACATTCCTGCAAGCTTAGCTGCCATTGGAGTTAATCGTCCTCCCTTAGCTAGATGATCTAAATCTTCTGGAATTAAAAAACCACGTGAATGATCTACGCTGTCTTTTAAACGTGAAATGATTTCTTCTGGGTGTATTTCTTGTTCAACTAATTTTTGAGCTGATAACACCAAATATTTTTCCACTCCTAAAGTAGTATATATATCTAATGTATGAATTTTAACCCCATGCCATTTACCAGATGCCTGTATTGCCTGATTTGTTCCTGATAATCCATTTGATAGAGTTATCAAAATAACATCCGTAATACCATTATTTTTATATGATTCTAATAAAGCCTCAATATCGCCTAATGGTGGCATGCTTGTTTGAGGTATAAAGCCTCTTTCTAAGAATGAATTTAATTCTTCTACTGTTAAATTCACCCCATCTAAATATGTTTTATCTTCTATTTGAACCTGTAAAGGTAAAAAATCAATTCCTAACGCTTGTGCTTCTTGTTTGGTTAATCCACAACCACTTTCTGTCAATACTCGAACCTTCATTAAAACCCTCCTTTTTTTGAAATCATCCTAATCCTAACATGAAATATTAATTTTCTCAAATGTCTGATATAATTAGTTTGAGGTGATTTGTATGAGCGCTTTCATTTCTTTCGAAAATGTAAAAAAGACTTATCATATGGGCGAAATCGACATACATGCGTTAGATGATGTGAGTTTTGAAATACAACAAGGCGAGTTTGTGATTATCGCAGGAGCCAGTGGTGCTGGTAAAAGTACTATCCTAAATCTACTGGGTGGAATGGATACTGTCAGTGAAGGAAGAATCATTGTAGATGGTCGTGAAATCAGTTCTTATAAAGAAAAGGATATGACACTTTATAGAAGATATGATGTTGGATTTGTTTTCCAGTTTTATAATCTAGTTCAAAATCTTACTCTTCGCGAAAATGTTGAACTTGCAACACAAATTTGTAAGAAACCACTTGATATAGATGAAACTATAGAACTTGTTGGGCTAAAAGATAGAATGTTCAACTTCCCTAGCCAGCTTTCTGGCGGTGAGCAGCAGCGTGTTGCAATCGCAAGGGCATTAGCTAAAAACCCAAAGCTTTTACTTTGTGATGAACCCACAGGTGCTTTGGATTATCAAACAGGTAAGCAAGTTCTTAAGGTCTTACAAGATACGTGTAGAACGCAAAATAAAACTGTTATAGTTATTACCCACAACTTAGCATTAACACCAATGGGAGATAAGGTCATTAAAGTTCGTAGTGGAAAAATTGAAAGTATTACATGTAATGAGCATCCTATGGATGTAAATGACATAGAGTATTAATATGCCTTCTTCTTATTTAAAAGATATTTTCCGTGAAATTAAAATCTCCCTCGGACGTTTTCTATCTATCCTTTGTATTGTCGCAATAGGTGTGGCATTCTTTGCCGGCATTAAAGCGAGTGCACCGGATATGAAAAACAGTGCCGATATGTATTTTGATACATATAATGTTCAAGATATACAAATCTATTCTACTTTGGGACTTACCAAGAAAGATGTAAAGGCCATTCAAAAATTAAAAGGTGTCAAATCCGTACAGCCAAACTTTTCAATGGATACATTGTCTCAGATTGATTCTACACAAATGGTCATTAAAGTCATTTCTTATGAGATTGATCAAAAGATGAATAAGATCCGTGTAGTCGAAGGAAGAATGCCTGAAAGAGAAAATGAGTGTTTGATTGAGGCTAGTTCTGCTACAAATAAATTATATGGTACTTTCCATATTGGAGATACAATCAAATTACAGAGTGGTACAGATGAAGCTTTATCTAACTCCTTGAAAAACACAAAATATAAAATTGTAGGTACTTGTTATAATCCGAATTACTTATCTTATGAGAAAGGATCAAGTAATATTGGATCAGGAACGGTAAACTCTTTTATATATATACAAAATTCAAATGTTTTAAAGGATTATTATACAGAAGTTGATGTTTGTGTTAAGGGTGCTAAAGAATTAGATTGTTATAGCGATGCATATTTTGATGTTGTTGATCCTGTATTAAAAAGAATCAAAAAAATCGCAAACAAACAAATCGATGTACGTATTCAGTCTTATCAATCTGAATTAGATGAAAAAAAGCAGGAAGCAAACGATGAATTGAATGATGCAGAAAATAAATTAAATGATGCTCAAGATAAGATTGATTCGGGTCTTGCAGAGATTCAAAGTAATGAAATTAAGCTTCAGAATTCTAAAAATCAAATTGATCAAGGGTGGAATGAATATTATGCAAATTTACAATTATTAGATAATATTCCTACTTTACAAAATGCGATTGCTCAAATTGAAGAGAGTGAGCAAAAACTTCCTGAGTTATTGTCTCAGAAAGAACAAGCTGAAAATGGTTTGAATCAAATTAATGCAGCAATGGATGATCTTAATATGCAACGTAAAATGATTCAAGATTCTATTGATTTGATAGACATCTCAATTGAAAAGGCTCAAAACACGCTACTACAGATGAATCATCTGAAGCTATAAAGAATAAAGTAATTGAAAACCTAAACAATGGAAAAGTATATCTGCAAGGAAAAATCGCTGAAATTGACAGTACAATAGCTAAAAAAGCTGAGTTAGAAGCGGCTATACCACAACTTCAGGATGCGATTGACCAAATCCAAGCAGGTGTCGCAAAAAAGGCTGAATTACAATCTCAGTTAAATCAGTTATTAAATGCAAAAAATCAATTAAACAGTGCCTATGTTAATTTAATAAATGGTGAATCTCAATATGAGGATGGAGTATCCAAAATTCAAGATGCCAAAAATGAAATAAATTCAAACATGGAAAAGCTAGCACTATCTAAAGCAGAGTTTAATGTTCGAAAACACGATGCATTAAGAGAAATAAATGAGGCACAAGAAGAAATTGATAAGATGGAAGGTAAATGGATTGTTTTAGATCGTGACTCCCATTATTCTTATCGTGATTATGGTGCTTGTGCAGATCGTATGGACGGTATTGCGAAAGTATTCCCTGTATTCTTCTTCTTAGTGGCTGCTCTAGTTTGCATGACAACGATGACAAGAATGGTTGATGAACAAAGAAATGAAATGGGAACTTTAAAAGCTCTTGGTTATTCAAAAAGTCAAATTGCATTTAAATATATAATCTATGCATTTAGTGCAAGTGTTTTAGGATCTATTTTAGGATGTTCTTTAGGAATGTATTTGTTCCCAACTGTCATCTTTAATGCTTGGAACACTTTATATAACATTGAAAAAATTCATTTTTTATTCCAGCCTGGTCTTATCTTATTAGCCAGTGGCTCTGTAACTGGTATTACTTTACTAGCCACATTATATTCTATTTATAGTGAATTAATTGAAATGCCTAGTCAGTTAATGCGTCCTAAAGCTGCAAAAGCCGGTAAGAAAATTATGCTTGAAAAAATTCCATTTATATGGAAACGATTGTCTTTCTTACAGAAGGTAACCGCAAGAAATATTTTCCGTTATAAAAAACGATTCTTCATGACAATTATAGGAATTGCAGGATGTTCTGCCTTATTAGTAGCTGGCTTTGGTATTAACGATAGTATTTCTGATATTGTAAATCAACAATATAATGTCATCTATCACTATGATGCCACAATTTCAGCCAAATCAAGTGAAATGACATCTCAAATCCATTCTTTAAAGGGTGTTAAAGAAGTATATGAGGAAGATCATCTTGCAGTAACTACGAAGATTGACAATAAAGACATTTCTACTACGGTCCATATTATTTCAAATGATGATAAATTCAAAGATTTCTGTACTTTATTTAACGGTAACAAAGAGTTTGATATTGATGATTCTTCAGTATTAATATCTCAAAAAATGGCTACTAAATTGAATAAAAAGGCTGGAGACATGATTATATTTAAAGATGCCAATAATAAAGTTATTAAAGCTAAAATCAAAGGTGTATTTACAAATTATGTTGGTCATCATATATATGTCAGCAAAGCTTTGTATGATAGTTGGAATACCAAGGCGAAGACATCGCACACTTACTTGATTAAATCTAAAAAGACAACTAAGAAGTTTGAACGTAATTTAGGTAATAAAATTATGAATATTGACGGTGTTCAGAGTGTAACTTTCTATTCATCTCTACAAAAAAACTTTAAAGACATGATTAGTAGTATTTCCTATATCGTTGTTGTACTTGTTATTTCAGCAGCATGTCTTGCATTTGTAGTTTTATACAATCTAAGCAATGTTAATATTTCTGAAAGAAAACGTGAGATTGCAACAATTAAAGTTCTTGGTTTTACAAGAAAAGAAGTAGATGCATATATCAATCGTGAAACCGTTCTACTAACCATTTTAGGTTCATTGATTGGTTTAGTAATTGGTGTTGGATTACATCACTTGATTATGAACTTAGCTGAAATGGATGATATTATGTTTGGTAGAACAATCAATTCAATATCTTATGTGATTAGTTTTGTGTTGACAATTGGTTTCAATGCGATTATCAATTTGTGCATGCATAAAAAATTAAATAACATTCAAATGGTTGAATCATTAAAAGCTGTGGAATAACCCCACAGCTTTTTTGTATTAAAAAGCCCTCAAAATGAGGGCAATGTTAACTAGATTTGTGCAATACGCATCATATTTGTATTACCAGATCCTACTGGATATCCAGCAACAACAATGATGTGATCTCCTGTTTTGAATCCAGCTTGTAGTGCTAAATTACGAGCTAAATCAATATCATTTTCTTTTGTATTTTGAATATTTGAAACGACTGGAGTTACACCATGAACAGGTAATAAACTACGTTGAGTCACTTCATCAAATGTAACAGCTAAAATTGGAGCACATGGACGGAATTTAGCTAAACGACGAACTGTATTTCCACTTTGTGTAAATGCGATAATGCATTTAATATCAATTGCCAATGCAGTATCAGCTACTGAAATACCAATAGCATCGTTTAAAGTACGTTTACTTGATTTAACGTTAGCTTTTAAACGTTCTTTATAAGGAATCATTGGTTCAATTGCATTCGCAATTTTTGTCATTGTTTGAACACATTCAACTGGGTAATGACCTGCAGCTGATTCACCAGATAACATAATACAGTCTGTTCCATCCATAATAGCGTTAGCTACGTCACTTGCTTCTGCACGTGTTGGACGAGGATTTTCCTGCATAGATTCTAACATGTGTGTTGCAGTGATAGCTGGTTTACCAATTTCATTTGCAACCGCAATCATACGTTTTTGATAAATAGGTACTAATTCTAAACTTACGTCTACACCTAAATCTCCACGAGCGACCATAACACCATCAGCTACTTCTATAATTTCACGGATATTGTCAAAACCTTCCTGGTTTTCAATTTTAGGGAAGATTTGAATCATATCTTTATTTTCATCAATCAAAATTTGACGAATTGCTAATACATCATCTTTACGACGAGTAAAACTTGCAGCAATATAGTCAACATCCATTTTGCATCCAAAACGAATGTCAGCTTCATCTTTTTCAGAAATAAATGGCATACTTAATTTAATGCCTGGTAAGTTACATCCTTTACGACTCTTTAAGAAGTGAGGGTTGTTTACAACACCATGAATACGATCAGGAGTTACTTCTGTAAAAGTGACTTTCATTTTTCCGTCATCCATTAAAATGAAATCACCAACTTTAACGTCGTTAAATACTTCCGGACAACGTAATGTAAATCTTTCGTGGTTTCCTAAAACTTCTTCTTTTACTAAATCGATTTCGTCACCTTCATTAAACTCGCATCCACCATTTTCGAAATCACCTAAACGAATTTCAGGGCCTTTAGTATCTAATAAAATACCAATAGGTTTTCCTGTTTCTTTACTAACCTCACGAATACGTTTAACACGTTCTGCATGTTCTTCATAGTCTCCATGAGAGAAATTTAAACGTGCGATGTTCATTCCAGCTTCTACAAGTTTTGTTAAAACTTCTTTGCTCTCACTAGCTGGACCAATAGTACAAATAATTTTTGTTTTTTTGCTCATATGTATATCCTTCCTTCTAATATATCCTAAACCAAACGATCAAATAAATTCATTAGTGGTTTACGAGATTCTTGTGGCATGCTCAATGCTTCTTCAATTGGATAAGAAATAATCTTGTTATCACGAATTGAAATACATTGTCCACCAATGCCTTGCATCAATAAATCTACAGCTTTTTCACCCATTTGTGATGCTAACAAACGGTCAAATGGACATGGAGATCCTCCACGTTGAATATGGCCTAAAACAGTTGCTCTTCCTGAAAAGCCCGTATTCAAACTTACCTTTTTCGCAAATTGATCTACATCAGTAATCTTTTCACTAATTACAACAATCGCGTGTTTTTTCTTTTTAATAATATCGATATCTCTTAAACGATCTAAGACATCTTGTTCATCAAATCCTGTATCACTTGTTACAACAATTTCGGCTCCACAAGCAATACCTGACCATAACGCTAAGTCTCCACAACGGTTTCCCATAACTTCAACAATAGAACAACGGTGATGTGAATTAGAAGTGTCTCTTAGTTTATCGACACATTCAACTACAGTTTCTAATGCTGTTTGAAAACCAATCGTATAATCTGTACAAGTAATATCGTTATCAATTGTACCAGGTAATCCGATACAGTTAATGCCCATTTCAGTTAAAGATAATGCTCCACGATATGAACCGTCACCACCAATAACTACAACGGCTTCAATACCTCTCTTTTTTAATTGAGCAATTGCTTTTTTTCTGACTTCGATGTCCTTGAATTCTGGTAAACGAGCTGATCCTAATATAGTTCCTCCTCTGTTTACGATATCTCCAACAGTTTCACGAGTTAATGGTTCAATATAACCTTCAACCATTCCTTTATAACCATTGTAAATACCAAATACTTCAAGACCACTATTTAATCCAACACGTGTTACCGCGCGTATTGCAGCATTCATTCCAGGTGAATCACCACCAGAAGTCAAAATACCAATTCTTTTAACCATAAGTAAATTTACCTCCTTCTTTAATCTTTTAAACAGTTGGAGATAAACTCCTCTAAGAACCGTACGTGCAGTTTTCCCGCATACGGCTCCCCACTGTTACTTTAAACATTCTTGTTATAGATG
>ENA-OQAN01001242-OQAN01001242.1-human-gut-metagenome-genome-assembly--contig:-NODE-1242-length-11559-cov-2.228569_pt1 | contig 11559 bp, 14 predicted proteins | sample MGYA00242735_ERZ504527 | MGnify/ENA primary metagenome ERZ504527 (study PRJEB26092, sample SAMD00036230) | human gut metagenome | host: Homo sapiens | study: EMG produced TPA metagenomics assembly of...
GAGCTTTTGATTTCTATAAGAATAATCACGAGGAGATTATATTGAGAGGCCACCCGTTGTCCCACTTCTTTGGACACCGCTATAGCATCTTCCATGGTACATTCTTTGATGGGAATGAATGGAACTACATCTACAGCTCCCATACGGGGGTGCTGTCCTTGGTGATGGTTCAGGTCAATTAGTTCTACTGCTATACCGATAGCTTCTATCACAGCTTCTTTCAAGGCGTCCGGTTCTCCAACGACGGTAACTACCAGCCGGTTGTGGTCTTCATCGTTACTATAATCCAATAATTTTACGCCTGCCTTGGCACGAAACGGAGATACAATCTCGTCTATTTTTTGTAAGTCACGTCCTTCGCTGAAGTTGGGGACGCATTCCATAATTTTTGTCCAGTTCATAATATCACTTATTTAATTCCTTTATCTTTTAATATTTTATTGATTAATGAGTCTTCTGCTAGATGCGGCAGGGTGATATGATAACCATCGGCATGGCTTTCGTTGAACTCCGCCGAAGTTCCATGGCATGAGGGTTGCGTGCCCACGAACGGCGTGCCACTCCTCCCATTACATCCCATAACATGGATGAGCGGAGAATACGGTCTACCCGTTCACTGCCGTCGCATACCATTCCGAATCCGCCATTGATGGCTTTACCTATACCTACACCACCTCCATTGTGCAAAGCGACAAGTTCATGCCCCGGGCACAATTTCCGGCAAAGCATTGCACAGCCATATCTGCCATTACATTGCTGCCGTCCTTGATATTGGAAGTTTCCCGGAAAGGAGAGTCGGTACCGCTTACATCGTGGTGGTCACGTCCCAACATGATAGGACCTACCTCGCCCCGGCGTACCATTTCATTGAAACGCAGTGCGATATTCATACGTCCCAGTGCGTCTTGATACAGAATTCGTGCTTGGGTCCCTACCACCAGGTTATTTTTTTCGGCGTCGGCGAATCCATATCCAGTTGTCCATATCCTGTCCGCGGCGATCTTTAGGGATACACTCCATAGCAGCATGGTCGGTCTTTATCAAATCTTCCTTTTTTCCGCTCAGGCATACCCAGCGGAAGGGGCCGTAACCATAATCGAAAAGTTGGGGTCCCATGATATCCTCTACATAGACGGCCAGATGAATCCATCCTTCTCGTCTGTTCCATTGCGTGAGATTTCTTTCACTCCAGCGTCATAAATCGCTTTCATGAAAGAATTGCCATAATCGAAGAAATAAGTGCCCCGTGCCACCAGTTCCTTGATAACATGGAAATGGCGGCGCAAAGTTTCGTCCACCATTTTATCAAAAGTTTCTCTGTCTTCTTTCAGCATACGGGTACGTTCTTCGAATGAGATACCTGCAGGACAATAACCGCCTTCGTAAACGGCATGGCAGGAAGTCTGGTCACTGAGAAGTTCGATGTGGATGTTGTGATGTAGCGCATACTCCAACAGATTGACTACATTGCATGGTAGGCTATGGAGCAGGGGATTCGTCGGGCCATGGCATCGGTAGCCAGCCGGTAGGCTTCAGACAAATCGGATGTGATATGCTGTACCCACCCTTGGCGGTGGCGGGTTTCTATGCGTGAATAATCTACTTCGGCTATGATGGCCACTGCTCCGGCTATCTCTGCCGCTTTGGGTTGTGCGCCACTCATTCCGCCTAATCCGGAGGATACGAAAAGATGGCCGTTCAGGTTACCGTTCTGAGGTACTCCTAATTTCATGCGGCCGGCATTTAATAGGGTGTTGAACGTGCCGTGTACAATGCCTTGCGGACCGATGTACATCCAGCCTCCGGCGGTCATTTGTCCATAGTTGGCTACTCCCATCTGTGCGGCTATTTCCCAGTCTTTCTGGTTGTCGAACATGCCTACCATCATGGAATTGGTGATAATAACACGGGGAGCTTCGGGATGTGATTGGAATAAGCCAAAGGATGGCCGCTTTCTACCACCAGGGTCTGTTCATTGGTCATTATCTCCAGATACTGCTTGATAAGCCGGTATTGCATCCAGTTCTGACAAACTTGTCCGGTTTCGCCGTATGTCACCAGTTCGTAAGGATAGAGGGCGATATCAAATGAAAGGTTGTTGTCTATCATGACTTGGAATGCTTTCCCTTCGATGCAATTCCCTTTGTATTCGTCAATGGGCTTTGCTTTCAAATCACCTTCGGGCCGGAAACGGTAACCGTATATTTTGCCCTGGTAAGTAATTCGTCCGTCAATTCGGGAGCGAGTTGCTCATGCAGTTCCACAGGAATGTACCGCAATGCATTCCTCAACGCCGTTTCCGTTTGGGTGGGTGTCAAGCGGTAGCCCCGGTCGGGAGCGCGGCGGATGCCTTCCGTGAATGTAGGATAGGCAGGTAAGTCATTGGATAAAGTGATAGTCATAGTATGTAAGTGTTTTGTCACAAAGATAGCAAAACTACTGGAATACTATAAGTTTGAGAATATGTTTAGTGACATAAAGTTATATAAACTCAGTATAATATATTGTTGATTTTAGAAATACAGCGATGGCATGTGCTATGGGAGGCTCTCCGGATTTGTTTTAAGTAAAATAATTATTATTCAATACTAATAGAATAGTGATAATTGTCGCTTACAGGTATAGTATCTTCATAGTATACAGGTTTAGTCTTTATACATTTGGAAAACACGCTGTGCCATTTCTTTCATTTTTTGACGTAAGGTAACCGGAGCCATTACCTCAACGCTATCGCCAAAGGAACGTAGAAGTGAACGTAATTCATAGTTGTCTTGTACTTTCAGTCGAACCTCCCATTTGCCGTCGGCTTGTTTGCTGTTTAGCACAGATTGAGACTCATGCAGCGGCTTTGTTGTAATGTAATTCCACGCCTGGTCGGTAACGTGCAAAATGACATTTTCCACAGGGCGCCTTCAACTACGGAAACGCCGACCACGTCACTAAAGAACTCTTCAAAATCAAAGTCATTGTCCAGAGGCTCAAAGGTTCGGGTCGTTTCCTTTATTCCTTCAATCCGGTCTATCGCATAGTTGGACATTTTATCGAAATCTTTGCGTTTCGCCACCAAGAACCAGCGATTATTGTACTGTTTCAAGTGATAGGGGCTCACCACAACTGTTCTGACATCTTTACCGAATGGATGGTAATTTATTTCTATTACTTTCTTTGCTACAATAGCTTCGAATATGGCTTGTACCATTTGTCTATACCTGTAAGGTATTGGTTGTGCTGGAAACTGACTGCCTTTTGAGTCTCACTGCCTAGTTTTGAAGTGGTATAAAGTTTTTTTTTCCAGGTCATCCAGCCAGTCGAACTGAGGAACACCTTCAAAGCGTTTCATGATGGCGGCGGCTTCGAGTATACAATCCATTTCTTCTTGGGAAGGACCGGATTCGGCCATAGTCTTTGAACCGACTGCATAGCGGTAATATTTTTTATGGCCGTCTTGGATTCTGTCGATAATGACTCCGTACATCAATTCCATATCGTTCATATCGTCAAAGATTTGACGACGCTGTACTCCTTCGGCACCTTTTGAACCGCTATCACCATTCTGTCGTTCAAGTGCCATACGGCAGGCCTCGATGAGATCGTTCATGTAGTATTTTCTGGTTCTGCTGCTAAAGCATTTGTCTAAAGCTCTGTATCGAGCCATCGCGTTTTTATTTGTTGCCATCGCCTTCTGTTTTATGACTGTTTTTTATTTTGGTACAAAGTAAAATAGCAACTGTGCATTCTTGCCGCACAGCTACTATAAATTTCACTTTTCCATGCGGAATAACGCCCTGTCTGTCATGGCATAAAGTTTTCAATGTCTTCTGTCCGGATTAGTCTTTCTGGTTTATTCGTTATGTCTGGTTTCGTCTATGATTTCGCCGAATTTCTCTGCGGTTTCCTTGATGTCGGTGAACTCAGATCGTTTCATGCCGCTTAAGCCGGTACTTGTCCATTCGCTGAGGTCATCAGCAAAAACACCTTTGTTCATACGGTCCAGATAGTTTGCGGATAAACCGTCAGGCATATTTTTCAGATCCATCATGCCGATACGTTGTACAAAGTATGCATAATCGCCGTCGATGATGATGTTCTTGTGCGCTGCCATCTTATAGATTGACATCCAATGACGCTTTTTGGTGAATAGCGGAGTGTAACTTTGCGCTTTCAGAATGCTGCGTTTCAAAAGGTCCATCTTCTCTTCTTCGTTCATCTTGTTAATAGGACACTCTGCCACCTTTTGGACAGGCTCATCCTCTTCGGAATTATCCCTGCTGTAAGTATCCATTTCGTAAGAGGCTGCAGGAGCTGAAGGATACATAACAGGAACGGTGACTCCCGAATTGTCAAGTTCACAACCTGCCATTTCCAAGTCTGTAATGCTGACCATTACGGCATAGATATACATGCTGACCACCATGTGGATGGCTGGAGCAACCTCTGCATCGGGGAGTTCCGGAGCATGGTGAACGTTCTCGTTTCTCCACTTTGAAATACACTTGTAGTAGGTTTCAAAAGTGTTCAATTTCGGATTTTTGCCATGATTATAGTAGAGGTTATCTATTTCATGGAAAGTCTTTACAATGGCCACCCAACCGTCTGCACCTTTTGTAGACATAAATTGTTCTCCCTCTTTCAGGTAATAGAGTTTGCGGAGGAATGCCTCATACTTGGGCAACAATGCTGCGAATATCACTTTCAAGTCTACCGGCTCGTTCTCACCACGATAGAACTTGTTCAATTGATTTGGAATCATGGTGTTCAGACCATCCAAGTTTTTCACAGTATGGGTCTTCAAGATGGCGAAAAGACAATCGAGCACTTCTTCAAGTTCACGATAGCCGTGTCCGCAGAGTTCACTGAAAGTATCTTCTAGTTTCTCAAACATCACATCTTTAAGCAACTCCTCATTATATTCAAGCACGTTACTTGTATGGAAACTTTGCCCCAGGAAGGTTACCAGCATGTTTAAGAATTCCTCATTGAATGCTTGGTTGCTGTTGAGCAGTTTCTTCAAGTTGATATACTTGCCTAACTGTGTTGCGACTTTTTTGTTGAACTCCTTTTCTACCATCTTCAACAGGCTGGAACGAGAGTTTTCTGCGCTGAATGCCTGCTTTATGTTGGGGTCATTTCTCAACTGGCGCAGCAACTCAAGGATGATCTGGTCATTTTCGTTAAGAAACCTTCATAAGGCTCGTTCATCATGTGGATGAGATGATCGAGATGATCAAACTCCTTCTCCCCGCCGCTAATGCCAGCAGTACTTGGAGGCGTCAGTTCACCATCTTCTCCTTCTAATGTGATACAGCCCTGTTTCTGCCAGCTGGATACGATACTTGTCGAGGTCAATCTTTTCCAAGATGTCCAGTGGCAAAGTCTCCTTAGTATAAGGCAGGTATTTGTAGTAGAGCTTGCAGAACATGTAGAAACGTTCCAAGTCAGGGTCAAGGAATTTCATTAACTGAGCAAGCAATCCGTACTGGCGGATGTAACGGTTCACTTCCTTGCGGATGAGTTCCTGTTCCTCTTCAGGTAACGGTTTTACATATTCGTTTACCAGTTGTCCTAAGATAGATGGAATGCCGGCTATCTGTTGTTCATCTCCGCAGAGCAATAAGGTTACCACCTTATCTATATCGTTCTGTGTAAAGAGTTTCCTGCGCTCGATGTCATTCTTATATTCATAGATGTTCGACGGGTTATAGTTTCCTTGCAACCAGGTCGTATCATAGTAGGGCTCGAATGCAGCCTTTATGTCTTCGTGTTTGTTTACGAAGTCGATAATCAGGGTATCTTGCTTGTCGGGATGGCAGCGGTTCAAACGACTCAGCGTTTGGATGCACTGCACACCGCCTAGCTTTCTGTCTACAAACATAGTATGGAGTAAAGGCTGGTCGAATCCGGTCTGGAACTTGTCGGCTACGACTAAGAACCTTTGATTAGGCTGTTTGAATTCAACGGCAATGCCGTTGTCTTTGATTCCGAAGCCGTTTATTTTCTCCTCTGTATATTTGTTGCCATTGATTTCTACTTCACCACTGAATGCCACAAGTGCTTTTATCTCGCCATTGTATTTCTCTTTCAACCGGCGTGTGATGGCTTGGTGGAACAATATGGCGTTGGCGCGGCTGGAAGTCACTACAATGGCTTTGGCCTGCCCTTTCATCTTTTGGGCAGAGTGCTGCATGAAGTAGTCTACCATCATATTGGCTTTGTAGTTGATGACGTATGGGTGCTGGTTCACATATTGCATCATCAAACGGAGTGCGTTCTGCTTTTCGTATTCAGGTGTGTCTTCAGGAAGGTCTATCTTGCTTACCAGCTCAAACATGGTCTGGAAGGTGGTATAGTTTTTCAGCACGTCAAGGATAAAGCCTTCCTCGATGGCTTGTTTCATGGAATAGGTGTCGAATGCCTTTCCGTTACGGCCATAGAGTGCAAAAGTCTGTGACTTTGGTGTGGCTGTGAAAGCAAAGTAACTGATATGGCCGCTATTGATGCTGCGGGCAGCTTGCAGTTCGGCCAACATTTGGTCTTGCATATTGTTCTCGGCTTCACGGCTCTCAATTCCAAACTCTTCTACTGTTTCGCGAAGTTCATTCTTGTCGGTGAGAACTTGACGCACATTGTGCGATGCTTGCTTGCCAAAGGCTGTATGCGCTTCGTCTATGATGACAGCGAAGTGTGAACCGGCAGCCTCCTTCAACTTAGGTAATGCAAAGCTGAACTTTTGTTCCGTGGAGATGATGATGCGGTGACCGCCTTCTGCTAATGCCTTTGCCAGATTACGTGAACCTTTGCGGATGTCTTTCACAGTACCGGCTACTTCTTCCATTCCCTTTATTTCATCGGCAATGTTCCGGTCGAGCACAATACGGTCGTAATCATGATAACCGAATCGAATACCGGGGTGTTGTCTGCATTCTGAAGGTTTGCCAGCTGGAAGGCCAGCCATGACATGCTCTTTGTTTTGCCTGAACCTGCAGAGTGCTGCACGAGATAGGTTTGACCTACGCCTTTCTCGCGCACGTCGCTAATGATGTTGCGTACGCAACGCAACTGGTGATAACGGGGGAATATATAGAACGGTTCACCTTTCTTAGGTGTAATGCGTTTAATGAAATGCTGAATGAGATTTAGTAAAGAATCAGCTTGCAGCACCTCTTTCCACATATAGCAGGTCGGATAATCTCCTTCTACTTGTGGATTCACCGTTTCCTTGTTGAATGGGAGGAAGCGTGTATTATCGCCGGCCAACTGGGTGGTCATCATCACCCGGTTGTTATCCATGGCGAAATGGACCAGGCAGGTGCGAAGCATACGGTTCTGCGGGTGGCGGTTGGTCTGATATTGGTGCATGGCGTTTACCACAGTCTGACCGGTAGCTTCGTTCTTCAGTTCCAGAGTAATGATAGGCAGACCGTTTAACAGAATGCAGAGGTCGAGTTCGTTATCCTTATCGAAGCCCTGCGTGCTGTACTTCATCTGGCGAACCACGCTGAAGATATTTTTCTTGTAGAGGTGGTCAGCATCATCATCATCAAGGGTCATCTTCGGTTTGAAAGCTGCCAACCGGATGCGTCGGCCTTGCAGCATGAAGCCATTCTTCAACAGTGACAGCAAACTTTCACCACGATTAATTTTCGTGTTGATAGTTTCAATCACAATGTTGAGCGCATCTTGTTCGTCTGCGAAACTTTGAGTGATAAGTTTCTGCCACATAGGTTGCTCGCGCAAAAATTGTAAAAGCATATCTGAGTCCACCAACTTTTGAATATTGAAATCCTTTGGTGTGCGTTGATTGTACATCTTGCTTCCTGCAAGGTATTCTGCTATGTGTTTCTCAAAGAGAGTTTCGTTTAGTAGTTCAAACATATCGGTTCATATTTTTCGTTTTATGATTGCAAAGCTCGTATATAACCGTGCAGTGTTTCTGCACAATTTACTCTTCTATTGCATTTTCTATGTCTTCAATACTTGGCAGTTTCTCTGCCAGTGTCTTTTTCAGTACTTCATCAAGTTCATAGGTTGTTATTCCCAACGGTCGGTCGATGCCTTCAAAAGCCCATTTAACCACCGTCTCGTTTTTCGACTTGCATACCAGCAGTCCTATACTGGGGTTGTCATTATCATCTTTCAAAAGATGGTCTGCCACCGACACATAGAAGTTGAGTTTACCGGCAAATTCAGGCTCAAATTCCACGACTTTTAGTTCAAGCACGACATAGCATTTCAGCTTTGTATGATAGAATACCATATCCGGAAAGTAGCTGGTTCCACCAGGCATGCGAAGTTCCATCTGACTTCCAACGTATGCAAAACCTGTACCTAATTCCAGCAGAAAACGACGGATATTGTGTTCTAAGGCTTCTTCAAGCATGTGTTCATTGTATGGTTTTCGCAATGTGAGGAAATCGAAGTTATAAGGGTCTTTCAATATTTCTTGTGCCAGTTCATCTTGTGGTTGTGGCAACTTGTCGTTGAAATTGGTCTGCGCTTTTCCTCGTTTTTCATAAAGACTTGCTTTCTGCATATTCATCAGCGTGGCGCGACTCCAGTTGCCGGCAATCACTTCGTTTATATAGAATAATGCTTCGTCCACAGTCTTACTCTTGGCCATGATTTCAATGTGATGTCCCCAGGGCACAAGAGCGAATTTTTGTGGCATGGATAATTCGCCAACAAGTTGTTGGCAAATTGACTCATCATCGCTTGTATAGAATCTGAACCACTGTGCCGCATACCGCAAGTTGGTGTATGATAATCCTTTCATACCAGGAAACTCATCTCGCAAATCAAAGCTGAGCTGTTGCAAAACACCACTTCCCCATGCTTGTTCCGCTTTCATCTTTACAATGTCACGACCTAAGCTCCAATAGAACTCCAGCAGCGTGCTGTTTACTTTGATGGCGGCTTTTATCTGACTGTTTCGCAAACGAGATTTGATATCGGCAAACCATTGCTTATATTCTGCGGTTATAGCAAATTTATCTCGCTTTACGAAATGAGGTTCTTCTTCTTTATTGCTTGTTTTCATGGTCTTATGCTTTATGTGTCAGCTTACTTTTATCTTGCCTGTCACTACGTTGGTAATGAGGCTTTGTTTCAGTTCTTGAAGATAAGCAATTTTTTTCTTTTGGGTAGCGATAATGTGGTCAATCTTTGAACATTTTGTATCAAGGTAGGTGGCGATTTGTTGTTGCTCGGAAAGAGGAGGTATTGGAATCTTTGTTTTATTCATATCACCCATTGTAATGTGCATCATTGTACTTCCATGCATATCGCTCATTTTTTGATTTGTCACTGCTCTTAATAAATAATATGAATACATTTTATCCATTGATGTAGCCAGTTGCACTTTCCATATATGGTAATGATATATTGTTTTTGCTTCATTCCAAATATATGGGCCAACTGAAGCTGACCAAGCATATAGTAAATCATCCTTATCACAATACTTATCGGGTTCTAGTTCCATATTTGAATAGTACCACGAATCATTTGTGAAGAAGTTTTGATTACAAAGTTACTACAAAAAAGTGATATACGGAAAAATGTAGTAAAGGAATTGAATTACAGTTGTTTCGGCAAACCGGCTTGAAAATCCGAGAGACACGGAAAGACACTCCGAAGCCAAGTCGGGACTTCTCTACGTTACCTATCAGTAACCATGCCAAAAACGGGTTACAGGCAGGTCGGAAGAATGAAGAAAACGGCTATCGCATAGTGAGTTACCGACAACTCACCAAAGAAAAGCCGAAGCGGACAAATATTGCGGTATTCCTCCCCGTTTTGCGTATCGACCAGAGACTCTTCACAGACTAATTTTGAAACCAAAAAAGTTAAAGCAGTATGAAGAGTACATTTTCAGTTATCTTCTACCTGAAAAGACAGGTAGTGAAGAAGGACGGGACGGTTCCCGTCATGGGACGCATCACGGTGGACGGAAGCCAGACCCAGTTCAGTTGCAAGCTCACAGTCGATCCCAAGTTGTGGGACACGAAAGGTGGACGTGTCACGGGCAGAAGCACGGCGGCGCTCGAAGCCAACCGTATGCTCGACAAGATGCGGGTGCGCATCAACAGGCACTATCAGGAAATCATGGAGCGTGACAACTTCGTCACGGCGGAAAAGGTGAAAAACGCCTTCCTCGGTCTGGAACACCGCTACCACACGCTGATGCAGGTCTTCCACAAGCATAACGAGGATTACGCCAAACAGGTGGAGGCGGGCATGAAAGCCAGAGGCACGCTGCTGAAATACCTCACCGTCTATAAGCACCTGCAAGAGTTCCTGACCGTCCGCTACCACGTAAAGGACATCGCCCTGAAGGAGCTCACCCCGGCGTTCATCTCCGACTTCGAGATGTTCCTGCGCACGGACAAGCACTGCTGCACCAATACCGTGTGGCTGTACGTCTGCCTCTGAGGACGATGGTCTTCATCGCCATCAACAACGAATGGCTCACACGGACCCGTTCCGCGAGTATGAAATCAAGAAGGAGGAAACGACACGCAGCTTCCTCACGAAAGACGAAATACGCCTGCTGATGGAAGGTAAACTGAAAAACGCCAAACAGGAACTATACCGCGACCTCTACCTGTTCTGCGCCTTCACCGGGTTATCATTCTCGGATATGCGCAACCTTACGGAAGAGAATATCCGCACCTACTTCGACGAACACGAGTGGATAAACATCAACCGCCAGAAAACGGGCGTGGTGTCCAACATCCGCCTGCTCGACATCGCCAACCGCATAATCGGCAAATACCGGGGACTGTGCGGGGACGGCAGGATATTTCCCGTTCCGCATTATAACACGTGCCTTGCCGGTATCCGTGCCGTCGCCAAGCGTTGCGGCATCACCAAGCATATCACGTGGCATCAGAGCCGCCACACGGCAGCCACGACGATATTCCTCTCCAACGGTGTTCCCATCGAAACGGTCAGCTCCATGCTCGGACACAAGAGCATAAAGACGACGCAGATTTACGCAAAGATAACCAAAGAGAAGCTCAATCAGGACATGGAGAACCTTGCCGCAAGATTGAACGGCGTCGAGGAATTTGCAGGTTGCACCATCTAAAAAGAAAAGCCATGAAACGTGACACAATCATCATCGAGGACAAGGCAGTCAGCGTAACCGGTAACGACGTGTGGATGACCGCCACCGAAATAGCCGGATTGTTCCATACGACCGTCCCGGCAGTGAACGCCGCCATCAGAGCCGTCCGCAAGTCGGACGTGCTGAACGACTACGAGGTGTGCCGCTACATGCAGCTTGAAAACGGCTGCACGCGGACGTGTAACGCCCTTGAAATCATCATCGGTCGCTTTCAGGGTGAATACCTACAACACCCACCTGTTCCGCACATGGCTGGTGGGAAAGGCACTCTCACAAGAGAAACGGCAGACATACGTGATGTTCATACAGAACGGAAAAGCCGGTATTGCTGATTGCACTACCCCATAGACAAGTAAAACGGGTAGCACCACAAAAAGGTGTCCAACCCCGTTTACCTTTTTTCATTGAAAACCGCCCTCCACTCCAAGCGGCCTTGG